>Ga0307507_10000244_pt1 | contig 105821 bp, 18 predicted proteins | sample 7_EM_MG_FD_207223 | JGI IMG/M metagenome (GOLD analysis project Ga0307507, IMG submission 207223) | Populus trichocarpa ectomycorrhiza microbial communities from riparian zone in the Pacific Northwest, United States - 7_EM | ecosystem: Host-associated > Plants > Roots > Unclassified | place... | reverse complement strand
ATCTACTGCATCACGAATCAATCAATATTCATCGTCTGCGTCATCTCTATCATCAAATAGACCCTCAAGACACCTCCGCTGTGACCTTATAACCTTGTAATTCCAACAGCCAGTGTATAATTACAGCACCTGTTGTACCAACCGCGTGCTTACGCGTTCGGTACACCAGGCACGCGTTTACGCGTTCAGCGCACCAACCACCCGCTTACGCGTCTGGTGCACTCCTGAAGCACTGACTAATCAGGGGGGAAGGACGCATCGGTATATAGACTACGTAGTCTGCTTTATACAATCGATAGTCACCATCCAAACGAGCATACAATACTATACGTATTTCGTGCCCCTGGATACGACTCACTCGTGCTATTAAATTAGTACGAACAAAACTAATATCCAATTTCCCTAATTTAAGAAACGCTTAACTATTTAGTAAAGGTATAGTATTTTATAAAGCTTAATATAGTTACTACCTTTTTGAATTTATATATATAAAGGAGATAAGAAATATATAGCTTTTTATATATAATAGGGACTCTTTAAATACCTAGTAATGCTATTTAGCATAAAGAACGGTCCTAGTATATTTTAGTAATATATTAATAATACACTTTATAAATTCCTTAATATATTTATTACCGTATATATTAATAATATTTTAATCTACTTGTTTTTATATTTTAAGCATTAAAAATATATTAAAATGGTCCTTAAACGCCTATAAGATATAGGTTTATAATGCAATATTAAAAAATATAAGTTTTACGTGTTTAAGGTTATGTACTTAGGCTTAATTATATCCTATAATAGAATTAAAATAGACCTTAAAAAAGTTGCTGTAATTATAAACTAGGGAAGTCCTAGCAATATATAAGACATTAAAAAAATTCTAAAATTTATAAACTTTAATTATTAATTTATTAACTACTTCTTAGAAATTGCCTAACTATTAATAAACCTAATAAAGAAGAATATAAAATTTAAATAAACCGCTAGATATAATAATAATTCATTGCTTAATGTCTAATTTGGATCCTTATTGGGCCCACGCGGACTACTCCTTATATATATGTGGGGAGAAAACTCTATATAAGAAAACCCCGTGATCCATTTCCCTACCTTTTAGGACTTGCCTATATAGTGCCTGCGAGGCGCCTGCGAGTCACCTATGGTGCTTTACTACCTTACTTTTTAACCTCTTTGGGAACCACTACTGCCGTAATAAGCCTATGGACGCGCTAGTATTGTGAACTTAACTCTACTACTGTAGAGTTATTAGGGGGTGCCTAGTACTCGCCCCTTTGCCTTTTATTGCCATTTCCTTTACAACCCAGAACTGGTCTAGTATATTTTAGCCAATAAGCCACTAGGTAACCGCCTTAAAACCCTTCTATATTAAGAGTAGTATATTATAGTTTTCTATGCTAGCTACTAAGAGCATTGCTTTTTAGTTGGTGCGTAAGGGGTATAATAGTATTATATATTTTGGTGTCTATCTTAGCCAGCTATATTTACATCTTGGGCTACCTACTAGGATACCTACCTAGTAGAGCCAATCTTTTAGTCCTATTATTCCTGTTCTTAGGAGTATTACCGTTATATTTTCTGCCTTTATTAGGCCTTCTTAGAGCCCTTAGGTATTTACCCCCTATAGTATTAACCATGCTACGGCCTAGGTTCCTCTTATCTAAAACAGCCTCTATACCTTTAACTCCTATATACCTCTTTAGTGTTTATCTAACCAGTATTATGTTATGGAAGATGGTTTCCCAGTACTCTTTTATGCTCTACTTTAGCTCCTTTCTCTCTCTTACTGCTGTCTTTACTAGTCTTTTACGCGTCTCCCTTTCTCCTTTATATAGGCCTAGGCCCTAACACAGCACCTTTTTTTTTTTGCTTTTTCCACCTATTTTCTAGTATATTTTCCCTACTTTAGGGTTGTTAGTTAGCTCTCCTACAGAATACCCTAGGGTCCCTTTATAGTTTGTTTAGGCGTGTCTTAATATACTTTATAACATTAGAGTTGCGCTCCTTTTACGCCCTTTATATTATAGTGGCTTTAATATATAGTTATGGGGGGGGATATTAGCTTCCTTCTTAAGCAGTGCTGTAGCCGTTTACTTATACCTACCTGTTATACTTTAAAGGTAGGCTATTTAGACCTTTTGGAGTAGTTTAAGGAGTAATTTAGGGGGGCCTTTCTTAGTTTCTCCTATGGCCCAAATACTGGATCTGTATATTATAGTTGGCCAAACAACTGCTGTATATAGTAGGCGTAATCTCTAGAAGTATGGACCCTATATAGAATTAACAATCCTAGATATTATAATATACTGCGCTTGGCCCTTATAGGCCGCTTATAACATATATACGCTCCACTAGAGCTTACTATCTACCTATACTCCTAATACCCTTAGGCCTTAAACTGGTTAGCCCCTAAAGCCTTAAATATAGATTATATGCTAGAGATCTATAGGTTGGTTACGTTTTCTTATAAAATAGATTAGCTGGTATTTCTTTAGTGAGAATTGGACTCTATATTATCTTACCCATTCTATATAGGTATTATAGGCTTTTTTTAGTGTTCTGCAGTTCTCTATAGCTATTGGCCTATATATAATTAGGTTTATATTATTAACAAAGCCTATCCCCTAGGTCGCCCCTTCCTTAAAGGACTTAAGTTGGTTACTTATAAAGAAAAGGAAGAGTATAGGTAAGAGGGGTAATCCTTATGGTATTCCTATTACAACTGCAATAAGGGGGCTTTAGTATATACTAAAGACTAGTAATATTTCTTTCTGGCCTATAAACCCTTGGACAAATTATATAATCTATTTTAGGAAGCCCTTTACCCTAAGGATATATAGGAGGCGCTTATAGGGTATGTTATTATAGGCACCACTAATATCTAGGCTAAGCATTAATACTATAAAGTCCCTTTGTATCGCCTATGCAGATTTAATAGTAGCGGCAAGTAATATAAGTGCTAATAGCATTAAGCGGTTCTTTCTTACCCCTATTTAACTTTGTAGTAGTAGGGCGTATTCCTTAGCTATATCTACTATATAGACTACTATTACCCTTTCTAAGATCTTACTAAGGGTGTTTTTTAAGGCAATAGGGCGGTAGCTTCCTAGGATTAAGTAGTCTGCTTTGCCTTCTTTTTATAAGATAACCATTATTATAAATCTTCTAAGTTATAGGTAGTAGCCTATAGTAAAGTATGCTCTAGCTATATCTGCAAGCCAAGGTGCTATAAGTAGTCCACAGGTCTTTAAGGCCTTATTTAGTATCCTATCTAGTCCTAGTACTATATTATTTAAAAGGCGGCTAATAGTTCTAGCCATTTCCTCTATTATTATATCGCTGTTGACCTATAGGCAAGTTACTAGTGTTTTACCTGTAATGTTACTAAGGTCTACTAGAGCTAGTTAGGGGAAGAACTTTTCTATAAAAATCTTTACCTTCTTATTATTGTTATTAGTGGCCTGTAACTCCCCTGCTCTTTATAGGGGTAGCAGGTATAGGTCTTCTGCTAGGCGCCCTACCTTTTTTTTATTACCCATTTTGCTATAGCCCAAAGGCCCTTATTATAGGGGAGGCTTAGGTTAAAAGTGTGCTTGTTTATAAACCGTCTCCAGTTATTCCTTACTTCTTTTTTTAGGGTATTCTTTAACTAGTTTCTTATATCTTTATATCGTCTCTTATTTTTATGGTTATAGCTGCTTATATATTTCCTTTTTGCTTATTATTAGCTAGCAATAAGAGCCGCGTACTATATGGACTATGCATATTGTATATAGGGGCCCAGTTTTAAGACCAGGTAGTGCTCTTTTAGCCCATTTTTAATTACTACCTAGATCCTTTCTAGTCTTCAGTTAATTTCCTTAGGGGTAGCTAATAAGCCTCGCTTATTTGGTATTAGGTGGATTTCTTCTAGGTCTTAAAGTTGTTATTTAACTGTATTAAGGAAGCTGTCTATTTTAAGCTTCCTTATTACGTATCTTTTGCTATTTAGTTACGCCTTAATATCTAGGTCTAGCTATATCTAGATAGGGATATAGTCTAAGGCGAGTGCCCATTCTTTTTTAGGGTTATACCTTTTAAGTCTCTGGTATAGGCCTTTATCCATAAATATAAGGTCAATTATACTTCTGGCGGTGCCTTATTGCCATATAGTTGCTCTTAGGGGGGTGGCTAGTTTAAGGCCCTAGATATCTATGGCTCTTAATAGGCACTCTACCTATTATTTAGCAGCAATATAGATACCCCCCCACTGTGGGTGGTAGAGGTTTATATCTCCTAATAGGATAAACTCTATACCTTTAGTTTCTAGTAAGCTTATTACTAATATAATATTCTCTATTTATGGGACCCCTTTAACCCTAGGGTTATATATATTAATAATTTATACCAGTCCCCTATATATCTGGATTATTATAACTGCAATATCTAGGTTAACTACCTGCTATAACTATAAGGATAGGCTAATAGCTTTACTTATTATAAAGTATATATATATAGCTGCTTTTGGTTTATATAGGAGCTAAAATCCTTAGGGGCAGTATATTAATTATATGTAGGTATTATAATACAGCTCTTATATAGCAAGGATATAGTGTTTCTCCGGGTCTAGACTATCTAGTAGGGGCCTTACAAGATGGTAGTTTGTATTACCGCAGTTATACTATATAATAGATAGGTGGCGGACCCCTAATAAGGGTCTTTTATCTCTTCTTTATTCCTTACTTCTTCTATTTCTACTTTCTCTAAGATTTTTAGAACTTCTATCTCTTATATCTATACCCTAGTCACTACTTATTTTATATAGAGCTTTTTATTCCCATATCTTGTATTCCTACTAGCGCTTTTATATCTAAATCTATTATTATCTCCAGTTCTTCCCCAAATTTTACTAGTTGGCTATATACCCTTTATAGGTTGGCTATAAATATTATATTTATCGCGTTAAGTCTAATTCTTAATTGTCCTGGTCTTAAGCTTGCTATAGCTATCCATAGGGGTCTTCTTATAGGGTGTTCTCTCCCTTATATCCCCTATAACCCTTATATCCCCTATAACCCTTATATCCCTATTTAGTCTGGTAATATTATACAGCGTTACTTCTAGCCTGTTAAGGCTTGGGATAGCTAGCCTAGCCCCCTAGTATTAAAGGTAGGGAACGCTGGGAAGGTACCTACGTCCCCTTAGCTTATTACCTGTTATTTCCATTTATATAACCTAGTGTGCAGTTATTCCCATAGCTATTAAGCCCTTACCTTCCGTCTCCTATATTTAATGCAGCCTTCTCTCTCCTATGCCTTATATATGCTTTAGTGGTAGTTTACACATTTTATTTAGTCTTAATTTAAGTAATGTCTTGTATTATAGGGGCCTATATAGTGGCCGCAGCACACCTATACTATATATGTGGATTAAATATGTCCCTATTATGCGCAGTAATAGTATTATTTTAGGCGTAGTCTATAGTTGTAGAGCCTTATGTTATATATAAGGCTATTTATAATTATTCCTTTTTAGATAAGGAGTTTTTGCATTCTTAGTGTAAGTGTGCTAATAATAAGAGAGCTATGTATTTAACCGGCGTCTCCTTAGTAAGTCTTTAGCAACCCTTATATCCTCTTATTATTCTTATTATTTACTTGGTTTGTATTTTCCTATTAAAGCCATTAGATTTAGGTAATCTTAAGACCTAGTATAAGGCGTTCTATTTGTCTTACTATCTCCTATATAATTGCTGTATTATCTGCCTAGCGTCCCTTTTTTACCCTAAGGCTTATAGGGACCGCTAGGACTTTAACTAGGTAGTCCTCACGAAGTACTTTTATGCTAAAACATTCTCCTAGCCTATCCCCTGCCCTTATGGCTTATTCCTTTACCTATTAGTCCTTTAGGGTAACTCTAATATCTCCGCTCCTAAGGTGTTAGACTATAACAGCATTATAAACCTCTTTACAGATCTCTAAGGACTTCTATTTTTAAATATCCCCTAAGCCCCTTCACTTTTTCTATATTTGGTTATATTATAATTATATATCTAGTTATTATCTTAAGGGGGGTGGGTTCCATATACTATAAAAGCGCAGCTACAGCGGCCTAAGTGCGGTTCGCCAGTAAGGGGGGTTTTTATTTATTTTTAATTTTGCTTAGCTATTAGAGGATTTAATTAAAGGTTTACTAGAGGATTTAATTAAGAGTTTACTAGAGGATTTAATTAAGGGTTTACTAGAGGGGTGCCTAAGGTTTGCTGGACTAGCGGAGCCATTCTGCCAGCTATATTAGTTTATTATAGCTAACGGTTACTCCCCTACAATTCTAGATACTAGATGCGTCTAATAGGCTTTATATTTTATTAGATGCCTTCTTAATAGAGGTATTTCCGCTTTATAGTATAGTATTCGCCCATCTTTATTATAGAGGGCTATTGCTAGGCATAGTTCTGGTGGTTACGTGCGAGTGCAAGCTACCGTCATTTAACGTATGCCTTCCCTGCGATGCATATATCTTAGGGGGATTCTCTAGGTGTTTTTTAGGGATTTTTTTAGTTGGTTTTGGTCTTTTAGGCCGGGTACAGCAAGAGCTCCTTTTTCTTTAATCTTTAGGTATAATAAGTAAAGATTAAAACCGCTGGATATAAATAAGCTTTTAATAACTTAAAATATTACTTTATAACTACTCTAATTCTTACCTACTTTAACCCTAACCTTAAATATATTATTAAAATAGACTTATCCAATTATATACTAAGAGGAGTATTATTATAATATAATAAGAATGGCAAGCTATATCTAGTAGCCTTTCTCTATTGGTCATACAGGGTGACTTACCAATAACGACTACTCGAGTAGGTTACAGTGATTTTGGTTAATATGCTTATCTTTCTTTAAATAAGGAAGGATAAGGAACTTAAGGTTCCTTACTACGCTAGCGCCGCGGCAACACGTGACAACCATGTGCCTTATTCCCAATACTGGCAACTTTTCTTTTATAGTTGCTATCTACATACAAATAACGCAATTAAGCTGTGACGGTACTAGCACCCGCTACGTTGCCGTCCCTTACTGTATTCTGCCGTATTCTGCCAGCTATAATATTCTGCCAAATTCTGCTAGCTATATTCTACTAAGTTCTGTTAGCTATATTCTGCTAAGTTCTGCTAGCCATATTCTGCCATATTCTGCCAGCTATATTTGTGCCTTGGCGGCCCTTACTATATCTCCTACTCCCTCTTAACCCAACCTTTAACTCGTACACGTAAAGTATTTATATTAATAAACGTCTCTAGTGCCTTGTTTGGGTTTGCCTTTGTTATTAAATCTACTAGGTTATCTTGGCTATTAATCTATTAAATCTTAAAGAGTTCTTAATACTTATAGGATTGCCAAAGTACCATAATATTAATTATAAGGCACTTCTTTTTTGTGGTACCAAGCTTAACTAAATATTTATAGAGGGAGTATAAGTCGGTATACACAATTATAGGGATAATAGGAAGTTTGAGTTAATCTATAATTATTTTTAGGGTAGTTCCAATTGCAATTGCTATATTAACTCTACTAACTATTCCATATATCTCTAACGCTAAAACGCTTTAAGTAATGTGCTTACTCTTAATTGAGCTCTAATAGATAAGATTGCCGTAGATTATAAAGTTATTCTCTCTAGTAGATTTGTTTGTAATAATAATTTTATATCCTAGCTAGGAGCTAAAATCTTTATTATTTATAAATAATCCATTAATAAATACAAAGAGCTTGGCAGTAGGAAGATTAATAGGCACATAGAGTAGTCCCTAATTAAGATAGTTCATTTACTAGGAAAGACGTTTATTTAGGGCAAGAGCGTCGTCCTTAGTTAGTTTCTAGTGTTAGGCAGTAACAGAGAGATTAAATAAAGCCTTAGGTTAATAGATAGAAGTAATATAAGCTCTATAAGCGCGTTGCTCTATGTATTCTTGCTTTAGAGAATTAAAATTAATAACGTTAATCTTCTTACCTTAACCCTTCTGGTGTAAAGTAATAGAATCCTTATTTAGGGAGAGGATGCATCCATTAAAAAGTAATAGTGTTATTAAATTAAGCTTTTCCTTTAGCTTTGCTATAAGATTTGCCTTTACTAGCTTATTTTCTTTAAGAGCTAAAAATTGGTTGTCTTTTAAGATAATTATATTATTAGTTTATATACTAATAATTCTAAATAGGGTTCCTGTGGTTATAATAAGGAAGCATAGATTAAATATAGAAGTAGTTATTAAAAGTTTCTCTTTATAGTGCTTGCTATAGGTGGCCTATTAATAAGTTCCTACCTCTACAATTCTATATAATGGCTTAAGCACAACCATAATTATATCTTTGGGATATTAGTAGTGAATTTACTTTAAACTATATACCAATATTAAGCGCTAAAGGTGTGTCCCTAATTAAGTATAGGCCTAGGTAATATCTTATAAATAAACTGCTATTCCATTCTTTATTAAGGAGGGAGCTAGTATAATAGTAACTTGCTAACTAGCTTATTAAATTATAAGAGATTACGTAAGAATTACCTCCTTACTATTATTGTTATAACCTTAGATAACAAGCCTTAATTTCTTAAATAGGGTATTAGTAGCTGTTGGGAATAAGGCAAATTGCCGCCATATACGGCAAGTTGCCATCACGTAAGGCAAGTTGCCATCACGTGTCGTCGCGGCACTAGCGTGGTGAGGAACCTTAAGTTCCTTACCCTCCCCTATCTAGAATAACAACCTTTTCTATCACTGTATCTACTTAAGTAGTATTGGTAATTTGCCCTATGTTTCCAACACTAATTAGTGGTTGAATACACAGTTAACTACAAACCAGCTAGGTTATCGACAGAAGAGACAGTCTCGTGCAGGGGTGCTATATACGCTTATATGGAATGGATCCCGGCGATACTGTACTACCTTAGACTTGCGGAAAACTAGTAATAGAAGTATTACTAAGTACTAGGAGATACCAAGTTACGTCTATTACGCAGAATAATTACGTTTACGAAGATTTGGTCAAGTACTTTAGGTTAGAAGTATCACTAAACCTAAGGTCCCAAGTCAACGTCCAAAACGCGTCAAATAACATCTCAAATTGCCTACCTTTGGACAAGCAAACCTACAAGATCCTACAAAACCAAAAATCCTGCCTACCTTCGACGTACAACACCTCGTTAATTCTACCTACCATAGCGTTAACCTATCCGAAGAAGTACGAGAAAGACATTAACCCGGAGACATAGGACAGAGCCATAACCAACTTTATAACCGCCAAGCAACAGGACCTAAATGGATTCTTAGTACACCATATAGAACACTACAAAGACAGCAAATACAATGATACCGCGCTATAGTATTGTATAAAGGAGGACTTTATTAGATAGACAAAGGAAACATAGGTTCCTATAAATAAAGATATTATATGGGACTTCCGTAACTTCCTTTAGGAGTATAGAGTATTTATCCCTATAGATAGGGGTAGTATTAGGGACAACATTCAGGAACACGTTATTAATATAAAGGAAGAGCATAAATGGACTCTACAAGAGATTAAGCACCAACTATACACTATAAAGAAGCTTAAATCACGATGGAACCCAAGTAATATACCACTAGAGACGCGTTCTAACTCTATCGCTCTAGGTATAAGTTCTAACGTTCTATATCTATCGCCTCCACCTCTGTCTTTAACTCCCCTGTATTAACTAGCTTAACCCGTAGCCTTAATTAACAACCCCCAATAAGCACAAGATCCCCTTGCTTCATAGTCCAATAACCTTTAAACTCCGCCGACTAGATCTACGTCACCATCACAGCCTGTAATGCAATACAGCTAAATACCAATCGGAGGCACCTCAAAAATGCTTACAGAGCTTACAAAGCTCTATTCAGAACAGGAGAAGAAGTTTAGGGGAGAACTATATAATATCCTTAATTCAAAGTTACGTATCTTCTATAACTGTTACTAGAAGGTTGGACTAGAACCCAATCAATACTATATTACTTATTTAGTTATGCTTAAGGGCCGAGCTAGTACCTTCTATTATAATCATTTAGTAGGAAAAGGATATAATTTTAACCAAATAATATATAAAATAAGATGCCACTTTAAAACAGAGGAGAATAAGCAGCAGTATATATTAAAGTGGAGAGAGACTACCTTCCTAAAAATTATTGCTATAAACCCAGGTGCCTCTTAACTTAATTATCTTTAAAAGCTCTTTAATTAACTCTAGACAATTTAGCGTGGTTTATCCAAATTATATTAAGAGGACTTTAGCCTACACAATTAAGTTATTAGCGTATACTAAGGTATTAAAGAATATAACCTTGCTCTCTTTAACCCTGCAAGTACTTACAAAGGAGTGTATACTTAATTAAGATCCTCTATTAGCACCGCCCTACGCTCTTAAGAAGTACAGCAATTTAACGCCTAACTCCAACCTACTTTAATCGACCCGGCCGACCAACATAATCACAACTGGACTGATCGAACATATAGTGGTCATAGCAGGGGATACAGTAGAGGGTATAATTAACGTTAATTATAAAGCAATCGTGGAGGTCCTTATAGAGGTTTATTTCACAATAATTAGCAGAAGAAATGCTATATTTATAAGAAGCCAAATTGCTAGTTAACTAGACACCCCCTTAATAGACAAAAGGAGGCATATAATAAGTTTCGCTAGAGCGCATAAAATGTTAGAAACTAAGAAGTTATTATAGCCTACTTCCAAAGCTTCCTAATTCAATATGAAGGCGAAGAAGATCTTAAGGGTAAGGTTAACAAGGCCAAACAGCTTCTTATAGATATAGAAATTAAGGACTACTCTCCCAACCAATACTTCACTAAGTATGGTAAGGTAGATGGCACACAAACTATTACTATTCTTAATAACCAATCTACGCTCTATACTATTACAAAGTTAGACATCTTTAATGAGCCAAAGGAGAGTTTTATATTCTCCTTTAATAACAGATACTCGGCGAACGTCTTTTATAGTATTATACCAGATACTAGAGCCGCAGGAGTATCTATAGTAGGAGAACCTTAAGTTCAAGCTCTTTAGTAGCTTAATAGCTCTATTCAGATCGACTAATTAACGGCAGGCCAACATATAATTTGTTTTAGCAAGGGTACTACAATCTCTCTCAGCACAATTAAGGTTAAAACCCCCTTAGGGTATATTACTTTCTATATTATTCCCGCAAACACCCCGTTTCTATTTTACATTAGAGATATAGATAAATTAGGCGTTAAACTTAATAACCTTAAGAATATACTTATTTAGGGAGATAATTGGGTGCCTGTTATACGCAAATAGGGTTACCCCTAGTTGCTCCTTTATTAACTAGAAAAGAGTGTTGCTTAGAGCCACTTAACTAAGTTAGAGCTACGTTAACTACACCGTTGTTTTAGCTACCTATCCGTTCACTAATTGCTTAGGGTTCTTTAGCAAGCAGGCTATAAAGTCAAGGTTAAGGTAATTAAGCATCTTATAAAGTACTACTATTACTGCCAAATAAACCAGAAGTCCCCTAGCCAATTTAAGTTCACCCTTAAAGATAACTACAACTTCAACTTCTGTATTATTATTAATATTATGTATCTTAGTAGTAAGCTAGTACTCTAAGTTGTTAACCTCTTAACCTCTTTCCAAGCCGCATATTTCCTAAAGGATATATCAGCTAGAAACGCATAGGATACTCTTTAATTATACTAAATTAATGTCTACCTAGGACCCCCTAATTAAGTTATTTATAACATAGGAAGGAACTTCTTATCTACAGAGTTTCGGTAATAGGTAAAGGCAATAGAAATTAAGGTTAAGGAAGTCCCTATTAAGGCACACAATAGTATTAGAAAAGTAGAACGATATTATACACCATTACAACAAGCATATAAGATTATTTCTTTGGAACTAGAGGGCGCTAGTAAAGAGCTTATCTTATAGATAGCTATTAAGGCTATTAATAATTCCGCTGGCCCAGATAGGCTTATACCTATATTGCTAGTCTTTAGCGCCTACCCTTAAATAACTAATAATTCTCTACCATCCCTATCCGTTACGCAACGAGCGGAGGCTATTCGCAAAGTAATAAAAGAGGTACAACGTCTCTACGCCACACACCAGGTCAACAACGTACTAGGAATAAGAAATGGCCCAAATACCTTAACTATGCTTAATCTACCACTCCAATCTAAGGTACGCGTATGGCGTAAAAAGGGAGGATAGTTAGGCCCACATAAACTTATTACAATTAATGGTTAGACTTGCACTCTTTAGATACCCTATAGACCCACTTAATTCCGCTTAACCATTATTAAGCCCTACTATAGAAACGACAGTTCTAAGCCTTTATAGAATACCCTAGAGGATACCCTAGAGGAGAACTACAATTAATATACTCTAGAAGGCGACTATAATCCTAATATAATTATAGCAGATGTGCCGCAACTATAACACGGTAAAGGTCGCCTAAAGGAATTATAAAATTGCTAACACCTTATTAATTTCGAAGAGCAATTTGTTACTACTATTAAGAGTAAAGACGAGTTATTAATAGTCTTTATAACAGCTAAAGAGAAGGCTAACTTTAAGCTCGCAAAACAGCTCTAAAAGAAAGGTTATATTATAACTCCAGGAGCTCCTTTCCAAGCATCTAACAAGCAGGAGATTAACGGTCTTATTATAAGAGGAGTTTTTAAATTTAAGAAGTATAAACCTACCAAGTTTAATAGAGTTCGCATCTTTAAGTTAAGAATGGTTAATAAGATTAAGGGCAAAGCTACTAACGCCCTATTTAAGAAATTAAGACTGGTCATCTAAGGCTACAACGATAATAGTAAGGAGGTAATCCTTACGCAATCCCCTACAATTCAACAAGCTAGTTAGCGAGTTATTATTGCACTAGCCCCCTCCTTAATAAAGAATGGAATGGCGGTTTATCTGTAAGATATTACCCAGGCCTACACCCAATTAGAGACGCACCTTTAGCGCTTAATATTAGCACATCTCCTAGAGCAAATTCGCCACTAATATCCTAAAGATACAATCATGGTTGTCCTTAAGCCATTATACAGAATCGCAGAGGCAGGAACTTATTAGTGGGCTACTTACAGCAAGCACTACAAAGAGAAGCTTTTAATAACCACTTCTATATTTAATCCCTACTTCCTTATTACAAATATAGGAACTCTATTCGGAATTATCAGCAAGCAAACTAACGATATAATTATCTTAGGTAACGACCAGTTCTCAGCCCTTAAAAAGGACGCGCTAATAAAGGCAAAACTCATAGCAAAGCCAAAGGAAAGACTTAACTTAACAATACTATTACTCTTTAATAGATGCATCCTCTCCCTAAATAAGGACTCCATTGCTTTACGCCAGAAGGGTTAAGGTAGGAAGATTAACGTTATTAACATTAATTCTCTAAAGCAAGGATATATAGAGCAACGCGCTTGTAGAGCTTATATTGCTTCTATCTGCTAACCCAAGGCTTCCTTTAATCTCTCTATTGCCGCTTAACACCAAGAACCAACTAAAGAGGACGTCCTTGCCCTAAATAAGTGCCTTTTCTGGCAAATGAGCCATCTCAATTAAGGACTGCTCTATATGCCTATTAACCTTTCTACCGCTAAGCTCTTCGTATTTGTTAATGGATCATTTACAAATAACAAAGATTTTAGCTCCCAGCTAGGATATAAGATTATTATCGCGAACAAATCTACCGGAGAGAGTAACTTCACAATCCACGGTAATCTTATCCATTAGAGCTTAACCAAGAGTAAGTGCGTTACTTAAAGCGTTCTAGCGTCAGAGATATATAGAATAGTTAGCGGAGTTAATATAGCAATTGCAATTAGAACTACCCTTAAGATAATTATAGATAGGCTTAAACTTCCTACTATTCCTACAATTATATGCACCGACTTATATTCCCTCTATAAGTGTTTAGTTAAGCTTGGTACTATAAAGAAGAAGCATCTTATAATTAATATTATAGCACTTTAGCAATCCTACGAGCGTTAAAAACTCTTTAAGATTTAATAGATTAATGGCCAAGATAACCCAGTAGATATGATAACAAAGGTAAACCCAAACAAGGCACTAGAGACATTCGTTAACACAAATACTCTATATATACAAGTTAAAGGATGGGTTAAGAGGGAGTAGAAGATATAACAATTTAAAAGCAGCCAATTAGGATTTTCCATGCCCGGCATAGAAAATCGCTATTAGCTCGCTTACTACTAGCGCCTTAGCGGTTACTCTATATTCGCGTTAATCCCTAACACCCTTCCTCATCTCCTTCTTCTCCTTAGGCTTTGTCTCTTTGTATAAGTAGCAACCTATAAGTGTATATAGATGGCAACTATAAAAAGAAGAGTTGCCAGTGTTGGGAATAAGGCAAATTGCCGCCATATGCGGCAAGTTGCCGTCACGTAAGGCAAGTTGCTATCACGTATCGTCGCGGCACTAGCGTGGTAAGGAACCTTAAGTTCCTCACCCTCCCCTATCTAGAACAACAACCTTTTCCATCACTGTATCTACTTAAGTAGTATTAGTGATTTGCCCTATATTTCCAATAGTAGCTTTACCTTTAATCTTATTAACTATTCTTAACTTAAAGATATAAACTTTATTAAACTTAGTAGGGTTATACTTCTTAAATTTAAAGACTTCTCTTATAATAAGACTATTAATCTCCTGCTTATTGGATGCTTAGAAAGGAGCTCTAGGAGTTATAATATAATCTTTCTTTTAGAGCTGTTTTGCAAGCTTAAAGTTAGCCTTCTCCTTAACTATTATAAAGGCTATTAATAACTTAACTCTATTCTTAATAGCAGTAATAAATTTCTCTTTAAAATTAATAAGATGTTAGTAATTTTATAATTCCTTTAGGTAACCTCTACCGCGTTATAGTTGCGGCATATCTAATATAATTATATTAGAATTATAGTCGCCTTTTAAAGTATGTTAATTGTGGTTCTCCTTTAAGGCATCTTTTAGGGTATCCTATAAAGGCTTAAAACTGTTATCTTTATAGTAAGGCTTAATAATAGTTAAACGGAATTAAGTAGGTCTATAAGGCATTTAAATAGGATAAGTTTAACCATTAATTGTAATAAGTTAATATAGGCCTAACTACCCTCCCTTTTTATACTATACGCGTACCTTAGACTAAAGTAGTAGATTAAGCGTAGTTAAGGTATTTAAGCTATTTCTTATTCCTAGTACATTATTGACCTAGCGTGTAGCGTAGAGACATTGCACCTTCTTTATTACCTTATAAATAGCCTTAGCTTATTACACAATGGAGGAAGATAGTAGAGAATTATTAGTTATTTAAGGGTAGGCGCTAAAGACTAGTAATATAGGTATAAGTCTATCTAGGCTAGCAGATTTGTTAATGGCTTTAATAGCTATTTATAAAGTAAGTTCTTTACTAGCATCCTCTAGTTTTAAAGAGATAATCTTATATACGCGGTATAATAGCGCGTAATATTGCTCCACTTTTCTAACATTATTATATGCCTTAATAGGGACTTCCTTAACCTTAATTGCCATTGCCTTTATCTATTATTAAAACTTTATAAATAAGAAGTTCTTTCCTATATTATAGACAATTTAATTAGGGGGTTCTAGATAGATATTAATCTAGTATAATTAAAGGGTATTCTATATATTCCTAGCTAATATATCCTTTAAGAAACATGCGGCTTAAAAGGAGGTTAAGAAGTTAATAACTTAGAGTACTAGCTTACTGCTAAGATATATAACATTAATAATAATACAGAAGTTAAAGTTATAGTTATCTTTAAGGGTAAACTTAAATTAGCTAGGGGACTTCTAGTTTATTTAGCAGTAATAGCAGTACTTTATAAGATGCTTAATTACCTTAACCTTAACTTTATAACCTGCTCGCTAAAGAACCCTAAGTAATTAATAAACAGATAGGTGGCTAAATTAATGGTATAGTTAATATAACTCTAACTTAGTTAGGTAGCTTTAAGCAACACTCTTTTCTAGTTAATAAAGGAGTAACTAAGGGTGACCCTACTTACGCATAATAGGCACCTAATTATCTCCCTAAATAAGTACATTCTTAAGGTTATTAAGCTTAATGCCTAATTTATCTATATCTCTAATGCAAAATAGAAATAGGGTGTTTATAGGAATAATATAAAAAGTAATATACCCTAAGGAGGTTTGGACTCTAATTGTACTAAGAGAGATTATAGCACCCTTGCTAAAACAAATTGTATATTAACCTGCCGTTAATTAGTTAATCTAAATAGAGGTATTAAGTTATTAAAGGGCTTAAACTTAAGGTTCTCCTACTATAGATACTCCTACGGCTCTAGTATCTGGTATAATACCATAGAAGACATTTGCCGAGTATCTATTATTAAAGGAGAACGCGGAGCTCTCCTTTAGCTTATTAAAGATATCTAACTTTATAATGGAATGGAGTATAGATTAATTATTAAGAACAGTAATGGTTTATATACCATCTACCTTACCATACTTAGTAAAGTATTAGTTAGGTAAGTAGTCCTTAATTTTTATATCTATAAGAAGCTGTTTAGCCTTATTAACCTTATCCTTAAGATCTTTTATACCTTTATATTAAACTAGGAAACTTTAGAAGTAGGCTATAGTAACCTTATAGTTTCTAACATTTCTTATACTCTGGCGAAACTTGTTATATGCCTCTTTTCGCCTGTTAAGAGGGTGCCTAGTTAACTAGTAATTTAGTTTCTTATAAATATAGCACTTCTTCTAGCAATTACTTTAAAACGAACCTCCATAAGGACCTCTATAATTGCTTTATGGTCGACGCTAATTATACCTTCTACTGTATTCCCTACCACGGCTATTATATATTTGATTAGTCTAGTTATAATTATATTGGTTGGGTTTAATTAAAGTAGGTTAGAGTTGGGCGTTAAATTGCTGTACTTTTTAAGAACGTAGAGCGGTGCTAATAGATAATCTTAATTAAGCACATATTCCTTTATAAGTACTCGCAGGATTAAAGAGAGTAAGGTTGCATTCTTTAACACCTTAGTATACGCTAATAACTTAATCGCGTAGGCTGAAATCCTCTTAATATAATTTGGATAAACCACGTTAAATTATTTAAAGTTAATTAAAGAGCTTCTAAAGATAATTAAGCCAAGAAATACCTGGGTTTATAGTAATAATTCTTAGAAAGGTAGTCTCTCTCTACTCCAATATATACTGCTGCTTATTCTCTTCTGTTTTAAAGTAGCATCTTATCTTATATATTATTTGGTTAAAATTATATCCTTTTTCTACTAAACGATCATAATAGGAGGTACTGGCGCGGCCCTTAAGCATAATAGAATAGGTGTTATAATATTAGTTAGGTTCTAATCCGACCTTCTAATAATAGTCGTAGAAGATACGCAGCTTTAAATTAAGGATATTATATAGTTCCCTACTAAACTTCTTCTTCTGGTCTGAATAGAGCTTCTAAGGTTTATAAGCAACTTTAAAATACCTCTAAGTGGCGCTAGACTATGTTAAGATTGCATTAGAGATTAAAAAGGTGGGGATTATATTATAGGCTACAGTGGGGATATAGATCTTAATGGAATAGGGCGTGGTACCTAATCCTACTATGGTAGAGTTTAAAGGTTATTGGACTGCGAAGCAAGGGTATCTTGCGCTTACTTAGGTTAAGGGGTAGTAGTTAAAGTTGCGGGTTAAATTAGTGAATACTAGAGAACTAAAGACAGAGGTGGAGGCGATGGATATAGAATGTTAGAACTTGTGCCTAGAGCAATAGAATTAAAACACGTCTCTAGTAGTATATTACTTAGATTCTATTATAAGTTGAGCTTCTTTATGGTGCGTAGTTAATACTTAATCTCTTATAGAGTCTATTTGTGCTCTTCTTTTACGTTAATAATATACTCCTAAATATTATCTCTAATAACCCCCCTATCTATAGGGACAAATACTCCATACTCCTAAAGGAAGTTATGGAAGTCCTATACAATATCCTTATTTATAGGGACCTATGTTTCCTTTGTCCATCTAACAAAGTCCTTCTTTATATAATACCATAGCATAGTATCGTCGTATTCGCTGTCTTTATAGTGTGCTATGCGGTATAATAGGAATCCGTTTAGGTCCTGTTGCTCGGCGTTTACAAAGTTAATTATAGCTCTGTCCCATATATCTAGGTTAATGTCGTTCTTATACTTCTTTAGATAGGTCAATGCCATAATGGTTATTAATTCTATAGAAGTAGAATTAACAGGGTGTTATACGTTAAAGGTAGGTAGAATTTCGGTTTTATAGAATCTCGTAGGTTTGCTGTCAAAAGGTAGGCAATTTAAGATATAGTTAACGCGTTTCGGACGTTAATTTAAAACCTTAGGTTTAGTAACACTTCTAACCTAAAGTACTTAACCAAATCTTTGTAAACGTGGTTGTTCTGCGTAATAGACGCAACTTGGTATCTCCTAGTACTTATTAACACTTCTGTTACTAATTTTCCACAAGTCTAAGGTAGCACAGTATCGCCGGGATCCATTCCATATAAGCGCATATAGCACCCCTGCATGAGACTGTCTCTTCTGTTCGAAAACCTAGCTGCTCTATAGTTAAATATATATTCAACCACTGATCAGTGTTGGTCACATAGGGTGACTCACCAATAACGACTACTTGAGTAGGTTACAGTGATTTTGGTTAATATGCTTATCTTTCTTTAAATAAGGAAGGGTGAGGAACTTAAGGTTCCTTACCACGCTAGTGCCGTGGCGACACGTGACAACCATGTGCCTTATTCCCGACATTCTCTTTAGGAAACTTACCCCTATTAAATTAAATTATAAGATATATAATAAGGAGCTACTTATAATTATTAAATACTTTAAATAATAGCATCCTAAGCGTAAAGGATTATTATTTTTAATATGTGTATTAACGGACTATATAAACCTATAGTACTTTATAACTATAAACTAATTAATATAATATTAAATTTATTAAGCTAAATACCTCTTATAATTTAACTTTAAGATTATATACTAACTAGGTAAACTTAATTAGAAGCCTAATATATTAAGGGTAACGGTAGAGGGACACCCCCTAATTGATATTTGGACACCCCCTATTGGGAATAAGGCAAGTTGCCGTCACGCAAGGCATATTGCCGTCACGTGTTGACGTGGCCCTAGCGTAGTAAGGAACCTTAAGTTCCTCACCCCTTTCCTTATTCCTATCAAGAATTAATTAACCATCATCATACTATCTACAAACCGTAGCTACGTGATATTACCTTGTGTTACCAACACTAATTAGTGGTTAACTTCACTGTTATACTATAGAGCAGCTAAGTATTTCCAAGAAGAGATAAGCCACTATACCAGTGCTACTCGTGCTAAAGGAAGCTGTCTTTTAAGGTCAGAACTGGTCCTAAACCTTAAATAGAACTCTTCTACGAATCTAAGGATCTAAAGGCCAGAACTGGTCCTAAGCCTTTCCCAGATTATAGATTCTTGCGTCCATTACGCAGAACAACATGCTTTACAAGTCTTCGTGATTTAAGGCCAGAACTGGTCCTAAGCCCTATAATCGCAGATTCTCGTCTAAACGCGTATAAAATGATAATTGATAATCCCTATACCAATAATACCTCCTCTTCTATAACCCTATAACACTTCCCTTCCTCTAAAAACATGGCTAACAACTAGAGAGACTCCTTACTACTAGGGGTAGCCACGTACGCAAAACTCATTAATAAAGATTAGGACAATTTTTCCGTTTTTAATACAATAACCTGTAACGTATTCCACCACCGAGTGTCCAACACCACCAAGTGTCCGACGTCAAAATACACCAAAATTTAGGAAATTCATACTTTAATATCTTAACAACCACTTAATAATAAATTCTAATAATTTAGATTTAGACTTTTATGTACGCTTTGCAGCTTCTATTAAAATTGCATAGTAATTGGTTTAGTGGTTATTAAGATATAAAAATTTGGCCTTATTTTAGCCCCCAAATTTAATATCTTAAAAACTACTTAACTAACTACTATGTAACTTTAATAGAAGCTGTAAAGTGTATATAAAAGTCCAAATATAAATCATTGGAATTTACTATTAAGTGGTTGTTAAGATATTAAGGTATAAATTTCTTAATTTTTGGTGCGTTTTAACGTCAGACACTCGGTGGTGTTAGACACTTAGTGATGAAACACGTTATAATAAAATAAGTTAATAGCTTCCTCCTATACCATATTCTCTTCTACCAAAGTAGACACTACGCCGATGTACAACTATGGGAATATTTTAGGGAGGATTTTATAGGATGGACTGCCGATACTTAGGTACTTAGAAATGTTAATATTATCTAGAATTTTTAAGACTTCCTCTATAGGAATAGGGTATATATTGCTAAGAACAGTAACCCAATTACTAGTAATATTTAGGCCGTTATTATTAGAACAAAGGAGCCAGTATAGATAGAAGCTAAGATTATACGTTAACTATAGAAACCCAAAACTAACCAATATTCTTTAGAAGGTAACTTTAATTTATATCTAAACCCCTAGAACGCTACTCTCCTACCTAGAGGTACTCTTTTACCTAGAGGTACTTTTCTACCTAGAGGTACTCTTTCTCTACCTCCTTTACTGCCTCCACTTTAGCTAACTAGTAAGCCTCTATTACGAGAAGTTACGAATCTGATGAAGGTATATTCGGACAAAGAAAAGAAGTTTAGAGGAGAATTATACGACATACTTAAAACAAAACTACAGGTCTTTTACGACTATTGCAATAAGGTCGGAATTTAAGGCCACTAGTACTACTACGCTTTCTCTATTATATTAAAGGGACAGGCGGCAATATTCTATTACAACTATATTACAGGTAAAAACTATAGCTTTAACATAATGCTTTAGCTTACTAGAGCTTACTTTAAAACCAATAAAAATTGCCAACTTTATATATCTAAATGGCGGGAGACCACATTTTAGAGAGTTATTGCTTCTAACCCAATAAAGACTTGTTTAGAGTGCCTTTAATTACTCTTTAATAAACTCTAGAAAATCTAATATAGCCTTACCAAAACTTACTAAAATAAAAACAGCCTAAGGGACTAGGTTATCTTAGCCTGCTATAGCGTTCCTAAGTATAATCTGGCGCTATACAAACCTATAGATACGTTTAAAGGAGCATATACCAAGCTACGCTCCGCCATAGGTACTGCAATGCGAATATAAGAATCTTAATAGTTCTATACCAAAAACCCTACCTAACCAAGTATTCCTAACTAACATAATCATAACTGGACTGACCGAATATATAGTGGCCATAGTAGGGAATACGGCAAAGGGTACGATTAACGTCAATTATAAGGCAATTATGGAGGTCCTTATAGAGGTTTATTTTAAAGTAATTACTAAAAGAAGTACTATATTTATAAGAAGCCAAATTGCTAGTTAACTAGACACTCCCTTAATAAGCAAAAGGAGGTATATAACAAGTTTCGTTAGAGTGCAAGAAATATTAAAAATTATAAAGTTACTATAGCCTACTTCCAAAGCTTCCTGGTTTAATATAAAGGCATAAAAGATCTTAAGGGTAAGGTTAATAAGACTAAACAGCTCCTTATAGATATAGAAATTAAGGACTACTCTCCTAACCAATACTTTACTAAGTATGGTAAGGTAGATGGTATATAAACCGTTACTATTCTTAATAACCAATCTACGCTCCATTCTATTACGAAGTTAGATATCTTTAATAAGCCAAAGAAAAGCTCCACGTTCTCTTTTAATAATAGATACTCAGTAAACATCTTCTATAGTATTATACCAGATACTAGAGCCGCAGGAGTATCTACAGCAAGAGAACCTTAAGTTTAAGCCCTTTAGTAGCTTAATAGCTCTGTTTAGATTAACCAATTAACGGCAGGCTAATATATAATACGCTTTAGCAAGGGTACCGCAATCTTTCTTAGTACAATTAGGGTCCAAACCCCCTTAGGATATATTACTTTCTATATTATTCCCGCGAACACTCCGTTTCTATTCTACATTAAGGATATAGATAAATTAGGCGTTAAGCTTAACAACCTTAAGAATATACTCGTGTAGGGAGATAATTAGGTGCCTATTATACGCAAATAGGGTCACCCTTAGCTGCTCCTTTAATAACTAAAAAGAAGTGTTGCTTAGAGCCATTTAACTAAGTTAGAGTTACGTTAACTACACCATTATTTTAGCCACCTATCCGTTTACTAATTGCTTAGGGTTCTTTAGCGAGTAGGTTATAAAGTTAAGGTTAAGGCAATTAAGCATCTTATAAAGTACTACTATTACTACTAAATAAACCAGAAGTCCCTTAGCTAATTTAAGTTCACCCTTAAAGATAACTATAACTTTAACTTCTGTATTATTGTTAACATTATATATCTTAGCGGCAAGCTAGTACTCTAAGTTATTAACTTCTCAACCTCTTTCTAAGCCGCATGTTTCTTAAAGGATATATCAGCTAGGAACATATAGGATACCCTTTAATTATACTAGATTAATATTTACCTAGGACCCCCTAATTAAATTATCTATAATATAGGAAAGAACTTCTTATCTATAGAGTTTTAATAATAGATAAAGGCAATAGCAATTAAGGTTAAGGAAGTCCCTATTAAGGTATATAATAGTGTTAGAAAAGTAGAGCGATATTATACGCTATTACACCGCGTATATAAGATTATCTCTTTAGAACTAGAGGACACTAGTAAAGAACTTACCTTATAAATAACTATTAAAGCTATTAACGATTCTGCTAGCCCAGATAGACTTATACCCACATTACTAGTCTTTAGCGCCTACCCTTAAATAACTAACAATTCTCCACTATCTCCCTCTATTGTACAACGAGCTGAGGCTATTTATAAGGCAATAAAGGAGGTATAACGTCTCTACGCTACACGCTAAGTTAATAATATACTAGGAATGAGAAATGGCCTAAACACCTTAACTATACTTAATCTGCCACTCCAGTCTAAGGTACGCGTATAGCGTAAAAAGGGAGGATAGTTAGGCCTATATTAACTTATTATAATTAATGGCTAGACTTACACTATTTAGATACCTTATAGACCCACTTAATTCCATTTAACTGTTATTAAGCCTTATTATAAAGATAACAGTTCCAAGCCTTTACAGGATACTATAGAAAATGCCTTAAAGAAGAGCCATAATTAATATGCTTTAGAAGGCGACCACAATTCTAATATAATTATAGTAGATACGCCGCAACTATAACGCGGTAGAGGTTGCCTAAAGGGATTATAAAATCACTAACATCTTATTAATTTTAAAGAGCAATTTATTACCGCTATTAAGAATAGAGTTAAGCTGTTAATAGCCTTTATAACAGCTAAGGAGAAGGCTAACTTTAAACTTATAAAACAGCTCTGGAAGGAAGGTTATATTATAACTTTAAAAGCTCCTTTCTAAGCATCTAATAAGTAGGAGATTGATAGTCTTATTATAAGAGAAGTCTTTAAATTTAAGAAATATAACCCTACTAAGTTTAATAAAGTTCGCATCTTTAAATTAAGAATGGTTAATAAAATTAAGGGTAAAGCTATTAACGCCCTATTTAAGAAATTAAGGCTTGTTATCTAAGGTTACAATAATAATAGTAAGAAGGTAATTCTTATATAATCTCCTATAATTTAACGAGCTAGTTAGCGAGTTATTATTACACTAGCTCCCTCCTTAATAAAGAATAGAATAGCGGTTTATTTATAAGATATTACTTAGGCCTATACCCAATTAAAGACGCACCTTTAGTGTTTAATATTAGTATACCTTTTAGAGCAAATTCGTTACTAATATCCCAAAGATACAATTATAGTTATACTTAAGCCATTATATAGAATTGCAGAGGTAGGAACCTATTAGTAGGCTACCTATAGCAAGCACTATAAAGAGAAGCTTTTAATAACTATTTCTATATTTAACCTATACTTCCTGATTACAACCATAGGAACTCTATTTGGAATTATTGGCATATAAACTAATAATATAATTATCTTAGGAGATAACCAATTCTCAGCTCTTAAAGAAGATAAGTTAGTAAAGGCAAATCTTATAGCAAAGCTAAAGGAAAAGCTTAATTTAACAACACTATTACTCTTTAATAGATGCACCCTCTCCCTAAACAAGGATTCTATTGCTTTACGCCAGAAGGGTTAAGGTAAGAAGATTAATATTATTAACACTAATTCTCCAAAGTAAGGATATATAAAGTAACACGCTTATAGAGCTTATATTACTTCTATCTATTAACCTAAGGCTTTATTTAATCTCTCTATTACTGCCTAACACTAGAAACCAACTAAGGACAATATTCTTGCCCTAAATAAACATCTTTCCTAGTAAATAAACTATCTTAATTAGGGACTACTCTACGTGCCTATTAATCTTCCTACCGCTAAGCTCTTCGTATTTATTAATAGATCATTTATAAATAACAAAGATTTTAGCTCCTAGTTAGGATATAAGATTATTATTACAAACAAATTTACTAGAGAGAATAACTTTATAATCCATAGCAATCTTATCTATTAGAGCTTAATTAAGAGTAAGTATATTACCTAAAGCGTTCTAGCATTAGAGATATACGGAATAGTTAGCAGAGTTAATATAGTAATTGCAATTAGAACTACCCTAAAGATAATTATAGATTGACTCAAACTTCCTATTATCCCTATAATTATATACACTAATTTATACTCCCTCTATAAGTGCTTAGTTAAGCTTAGTACTATAAAGAAAAAGCGCCTTATAATTAATATTATAGCACTTTATTAATCCTATAAACGGTAAAAACTCTTTAAGATTTAATGGATTAATAGTTAAGATAACCTAATAGATATAATAATAAAGGCAAACCTAAACAAGGCTCTAGAAACATTTGTTAACACAAACACTCTATATATATAAGTTAAAGGTTAGGTTAAAAGGGAGTAGGAGTATAACATTTTATAAATCCTAACTTAAACTAGCTAATTAGGATTTTCTATCCCTAGGATAGAAAATTGCTATTAGCTTACTTACTACTAGCGCCTTAGCAGCCTACCTATCTTTATATTATCCGCCAAATTCTGCCAACTGCCGCATTGTCGCATATTATTGTATATTGTTTGGTATTGTTATACACTATCTAATATTATCGCATCCTGTCTGTTTGTATATATATAGATAGCAACCACAAAAAGAAGAGTTGCTAGTGTTGGGAATAAGGCAAGTTGCCATTATATAAGGCATATTGCCGTTACGTGTTGACGTGGCCCTAGCGTAGTAAGGAACCTTAAGTTCTTTACCCTTTTTCTCATTCCTATTAAGAATTAATTAACCATTATTATACTATCTACAAACCATAGCTACGTGATATTACTTTGTGTTACTAACACCCCCTTCTAATCAAGTTTAATTCCTTGCTGATTAAGTTAGACCTTTTATATAAAGAAGTAAGGAGTACTTTAATTACTACTAATTCTACTATAAAGATAGCGCGATATCTTAATTAACTTTATAGTTAACTTACTTAGTAGTAATAGGTTTATAAATATTATAGTAGTTATTAACTGCCTTATAAAAATATAATATATAATCCCTATGGACTTAATTAATACAATATTAGTAGCTAAATATTTTGTTAAGTACGTCTTTAAGCTATATAGACTTTTTAACTTAATAATATCCAACCATAAAAGCTAGTTTATTTTAGACTTTTAGTAAACTCTATATAAATAATTAAGTATTTAAATATAACTCTTAACTATATTTTATTTAGAGATAAATAGTTAAACTAAAATTATAAACGCGATTATAGAATAATAACTATAAATATATTACTTCTACCTATAAAATAATTTGGAAAAATAGCTACTTTTAGCTAAGTTTACTGCAAATAATATAATAAATGTATTAATAGGCGTAACGCCATTTTATATAACCTATAAATAAAACCATTAACTTAGATTTAAAGTATAACCTATAATTAATATAATAGGACCTATAATTAAACAGATTTAGTTAATTAATATATATAACTTTGCTAATTAAATAAAGCTGTTAATGGAATTATTATAAAGTAAATTAATATACGCTTAAATGGTATAAGAATGGTATATAAATAAAGAATGAGCTCCTATATAGGACTTTAAAGAAGGTAATATAATTTACCTAAATATATAAAACTTACGGACTTAACGGCTCTTAAAAAAACTTAATTAGAAGCTTATAGGCCCGTACTAAATTAAGAAAAAATTAAGCCTATATACCTATAAGCTTAAACTGCTAACTAAAATAAAAATATACCTAATATTTTACGTAAGCTTATTATAACCTTTAAAAGATAATCCTATAACTTATAAAATTCTACTACTACCTTTTATAATTATTAACAACGGTAACAGTTTTTACTTTATTAACTTAATTAATAATATATGTTGGGAATGAGGCAAGCTGCTATCACGCCAGACATGTTGCCGTCACGTATTGACGTGGCCCTAGCGTGGTAAGGAACCTTAAGTTCCTCACCCCTTTCCTTATTTCTATTAAAAAGAAGAATAACTATTATACTATCTACGAACCGTAGCTACGTGATATCCCCTTATGTAACCAACACTGATTAGTGGTTAACTTCACTGTTATACTATAGAACAGCTAGGTATTACTAAGAAGAGATAAGCTACTATACTAGTGCTACTCGTGCTAGAGAAAGCTGTCTTTTAAGGTCAGAACTGGTTTTAAACCTTAAATAGAACTCTTCCACAAATCTAAGGATCTAAAAGGCCAGAACTGGTCCTAAGCCTTTCTAAGATTACGGATTCTTGCGTCTATCATACAGAATAACACGCTTTATAAGTCTTCGTAATTTAAGGCCAGAACTGGTCCTAAGCCCCATAATTGCAAATTCTCGTCACAAACGCGTATTAAACCACGAACGCGTACCAAACAACAATCCCTATACTAATAACACTTCCCTCCCTCTGAAAATATGGCTACGCCTACTTTAAATAACTGGAAAGACTCCTTATTACTAGGGGTAGCTAAGCACACGAAACTTATTAATGAAGATTAGGACGAATTCGCCTTTAATATAATAACTTATACTATAAAACAAGTTAACGGCTTTCTCCTATACCATATTATATTCTACCGAAATAGATGCTACGCCGATTTATAACTATAGGAGTATTTTAGGGAGGATTTTATAGGATGGACTACTAATACCTAGGCACTTAGTAACGTTAATATTGTTTAGGATTTTTAAGACTTCCTCTATAGGAATAGGGTATATATTGCTAAGAACAGTAACCCAATTGCTAGTAATATTCAGGCCGTTATTACTAGTACAGAAGAACCAATATAGACGGAAACTGAGATTATATGTTAACTACGGAAACCTAAAAACAACCCATATTCTTTAAAAGGCAACTTTAATTTATATTAAAACCCCTAGAACGCTAACCCCCCACCTAAAGCTACTCTCCTACCTAGAGGTGCCCTCCTACTTAGAGTTACTCTACCTCTACCTTCTCTACTCTAGCTAACCGGTAAGCCTTTACTATAAGAAGTCACGAATCTGATAAAGGTATATTTAGATAAAGAGAAGAAGTTTAGAGGAGAATTGTATAACATACTTAGAGTAAAACTATAGGTCTTTTATAACTGTTGCAATAAGGTCGGAATTTAACGCTACTAGTACCATTACGCTTTCTCTATTATATTAAAGGGATGGGCAGCAACATTCTATTATAACTATATTACGGGTAAAAACTATAGCTTTAATATAATGCTTTAGCTTACTAGAGCCCACTTTAAGACTAATAAGAATCGCCAACTTTATATATCTAAATGGCGAGAGACTATGTTTTAGAGAGTTATTGCTTCTAACCCAATAAAGACTTATTTAGAGTGCCTTTAACTACTCTTTAATAAACTCTAGAAAATCTAACGTGGCCTTACTAAAACCTACTAAAATAAGAACAGCCTAAGGGACCAGGTTATCTTAGCATACTATAGCGTTCCTAAGTGCAACTTGGCGCTATATAAACCTATAGATACGTTTAAAGGAGTATATACTAAGCTACGCTCCGCTATAGATACTGCGATGCGAATATAAGAATCTTAATAGCTCTATACTAAAAACCCTACCTAAATAAGTATTCCCAACTAACACAATCACAACTGGACTAATTAAACATATGGTAGCCATAGTAGGGAATATAGAAGAGGGTACGATTAATATCAACTATAAGGCAACCGTGGAGGTCCTTATAGAGGTTTATTTTAAAGTAATCGCCAGAAGAAGTGCTATGTTTATAAAAAGCTAAAGTGCTAATTAACTAGACACTCCCTTAATAAGCGAAAAGAGGCATATAACAAGTTCCGTTAAAGTGTAAGAAACGTCGGAAATTATAAGGTTATTATAGCCTACTTCTAAAGCTTCCTGGTTTAATACGAAGGCGTAAAAGACCTTAAGGGTAAGGTTAATAAGGTCAAACAGCTCCTTATAGATATAGAAATTAAGGACTACTCTCCTAACTAATACTTTACTAAGTATAGTGAGGTAAATGGTATACAAACTATTGCTATTCTTAATGACCAATCTATGCTCCATTTTATCACGAAGTTAGATATCCTTAATGAGCTAAAGGAGAGCTCCGCGTTTTCCTTTAATAACAGATACTCGGCGAACGTCTTCTATAGTATTATGCTGGATACTAGAGCCATAGGAGTATCTATAGCAGGAGAACCTTAAGTTTAAGCCCTTTAGCAGCTTAATAGCTCTGTTTAGATTAACCAATCAACGGCAGGCCAATATACAATTCGCTTTAGTAAAGGTACTACAATCTCTCTTGGTATAATTAGGGTCCAAACCCCCTTAGGATATATTACTTTCTATATTATTTCTACGAACACTCCGTTTCTATTTTGTATTAAAGATATAGATAAGTTAGGCGTTAGGCTTAACAACCTTAAGAATATACTTGTTTAGGGAGACAATTGGGTGCCTATTGTGCGCAAGTAGGGTCACCCCTAGTTGCTTCTTTATTAACTAGAAAAGAGTGTTGCTTAAAGCCACTTAACTAAGTTAGAATTACGCCAACTGTACTATCGTTTTGGCTACCTATCCGTTTATTAATTGCTTAGGGTTCTTTAGCGAGCAGGCTATAAAGTTAAGGTTAAGGCAATTAAGCATCTTATAAAGTACTATTATTACTGCTAAATAAACCAGAAGTCCCTTGGCCGATTTAAGTTCACCCTTAAAGATAACTATAACTTTAACTTCTGTATTATCGTCGACGTTATATATCTTAGCGGCAAGCTAGTACTTTAAGTTGTTAACTTTTTAACCTCCTTTTAAGCCGCACGATTCTTAAAGGATATATTAGCTAGGAACGCATAGGATACCCTTTAGTTATGCTAAATTAATGTCTACCTAGGACCCCCTAATTAAATCATCTATAATATAGGAAAGAACTTCTTATCTATAGAGTTTTAACAACAGATAAAGGCAATGGCAATTAAGGTTAAGGAAGTCCCTGTTAAGGTATATAATAGTATTAGAAAAGTAGAGCGATATCACACGCCATTACGCCGCGTATATAAGATTATCTCTTTAGAACTAGAGGATACTAGCAAAGAACTTACCTTATAAATGGCTATTAAAGCTGTTAATAATTCTGCTGGCCTAGATAGACTTATACCCACGTTACTAGTCTTTAGCGCCTATCCTTAAATAACTAACGATTCTCCACTATCTCCCTCTGTTGTGTAACGAGCTGAGGCTATTCGCAAGGTAATAAAGGAGGTATAACATCTCTATGCCACACACCAAGTCAACGACATACTAGGAATAAGAAATGGCCTAAATACCTTAACTACGCTCAATCTGCCACTCCAGTCTAAGGTACGCGTATGGCGTAAAAAGGGAGGATGGTTAGGCCTATATTAACTCATTGTAATTAATGGCCAGACTTGCACTATTTAGATGCCTTACAGACCCACTTAATTCCGTTTAACTATTATTAAGCCTTACTATAAAGATAACAGTTCTAAGCCTTTATAGGATGCCCCAGAAGATGCCTTAGAGGAGAACCACAATTAACGTGCTTTAGAAGGCGACTACAATCCTAATATAATATTAGTAGATGCGCTATAACTATAACGCGGTAGAGGTCGCCTAAAGGGATTACAAAATCGCCAATATCTTATTAATTTTGAAGAGTAATTTATTGCCACCATCGAAAATAGAGTTGAGTTATTGATGGCCTTTATAATAGCTAAGGAGAAGGATAACTTCGAACTCGTAAAACAGCTCTAAAAGGAAGGTTATATTATAACTCTAGGAGCTTCTTTCTAAGTATCTAATAAGTAGGAGATTGAGGGTCTTATTGCAAGAGGAGTCTTTAAATTTAAGAAGTATAACCCTACTAAGTTTAATAGAGTTCGCATCTTTAAGTTAAGAATAGTTAATAAAATTAAGGGTAAAGCTACTAACGCCCTATTTAAGAAATTAAGGCTTGTTATTTAAGGCTATAATAACAATAGTAAGGAGGTAATTCTTACGCAGTCTTCTATAATTTAACGAGCTAGTTAGCGAGTTATTATTACACTAGCTCCCTCCTTAATAAAGAATGGAATAGCAGTTTATTTATAAGATATTACTTAAACCTATATCTAATTAGAGACGCACCTTTAGTGCTTAATATTGGTATACCTTTTAGAGCAAATTTGCTACCAGTATCCTAAAGATATAATTATGGTTATGCTTAAGCTATTATATAGGATCGCAGAGGTAGAAACTTACTAGTGGGCTACCTATAGTAAGCACTATAAAGAGAAGCTTTTAATAACTACTTCTATATTCAATCCCTGCTTCCTTATTATAACTACGGGAACTCTATTTGGAATTATTAGTATGCAAACTAATAATACAATTATCTTAGGAGACGACCAATTCTCAGCTCTTAAAGAAGACAAGCTAGTAAAGGCAAATCTTATAGCAAAGCTAAAGGAAAAGCTTAGTTTAATAACACTATTACTCTTTAATGGATACATCCTCTCCCTAAATGAGGATTCTATTGCTCTGCGCTAGAAGGGTTAAGGTAAGAAGATTGATGTTATTAACACTAATTCTCTAAAGCAAGGATACGTGGAGTAACGCGCTTATAGAGCTTATATTGCTTCTATCTGTTAACCTAAGGCTTTATTTAATCTCTCTGTTGCCGCCTAATACTAGGAACTAACTAAGGACGACGTTCTTGCCTTAAATAAACGCCTTTCCTAGTAAATGAACTATCTTAACTGGGGCCTATACTACGTGCCTATTAATCTTCCTACCGCTAAGCTCTTTATATTTGTTAATAGATCGTTTATAAATAATAAAGATTTTAGCTCCTAGCTAGGATATAAGATCATTATCACAAACAAGTTTACTAGAGAGAATGACTTTATAATCTATAGCAACCTTATCTATTAGAGCTTAACTAAGAGCAAGCGCGTCACCCAAAGTGTTTTAGCGTTAGAGATATATGGAATAGTTGGCGGAGTTAATATAGTAATTACAATTGGAACTACCCTAAAGATAATTATAGATTGACTTAAACTTTCTATTATCTCTATAATTGTATATACCGATTTATACTCCCTCTATAAGTACTTGGTTAAGCTTAGTACTATAAAGGAGAAGCGCCTTATAATTAATATTATAGCACTTTGTTAATCCTACAAACGGCAAAAACTCTTTAAGATTTAATAGATTAACGGTTAAGATAACCCAGTAAATATAATAATGAAGGTAAACCTAAACAAGGCTCTAGAAACGTTTGTTAATATAAATACTTTATATATATAAGTTAAAGGTTGGGTTAAAAGGGAGTAGAAGTATAATATTCTGTAGACCCTAACTTAAACCAGCTAATTAGGATTTTTTATCCCTAGGATAGAAAATTGCTATTAGCTCGCTTACTACTAGCGCCTTAGCGGCCTACCTGTTTTTACGTTATCTGCCAACTACCGCATTGTTGTATATTGTCGCATATTGTTTGGTATTGCCGTATATTATTTGGTATTGTTGCATATTATTTGGTATTGTTGTATATTATTTGGTATTATTGCATATTATTTAGTATTGTTGTATACTATCTAGTATTATTGCATCCTGTCTATTTGTCTATATATAGATGGCAACTATAAAAAGAAGAGTTGCCAGTGTTGGGAATAAGGCAAGCTGCCGTTACGCTAGGCATGTTGCTGTTATATGCTAATATGGCCCTAGCGTGGTAAGGAACCTTAAGTTCCTCACCCCTTTCCTTATTCCTATTAAAAAGAAGAATAACTATTATACTATCTATAAACCGTAGCTACGTAATATCCCCTTATGTAACCAATAATATATAATAGAAAATATAATCTAAATAATTTAAACTTTTTATTAAAAAGGATATAAGATATAAACCTAGGAAACCTATAACTAGATTAAGGCTAATACGCCTTCCTTAGAAAAAGAATTCTATAAGGACTATTCTTTACGGCCTACTCTAGCTAAATAGATATAATATAAAGGTAAATAATTGCTACCCAATACAAATATATAAAATATAATAGTATGAAACTTAAAATTAAAAAGAACTTAAAATATACTATAACGCTTATAACGCGATTATATAATATATAAAATATTAAGGAACTTTAACCACTAGTTAAAGTTATCTAATTAGTTAAATTTGCCTTACTAAGACCTACTATAAAGATATTAGTTCGGCTTAGCGCCTTAACTAAGCTAATAGCGGTTTTCTATACCGAGCATAGAAAATCCTAATTAGTTTATTTAATAATTAGAACTAGTAAAACTTTATACTACTACTATAACGTAAATATATAAAACGTGATAAGTTATAAAGTCTTAACTGAAATTAAATTATTTTAGACCTTTAGCTAAAGGGGAGGGGGTACTATAATAGGACTGGCCTGGTTATAGTAGGAATGTCTTAGTAAAACACTTAATAGATAAATTCTAATGCTTTAACTAAATTCTGCTAAATATTATTAGCTTAATTAACTTCTACTAAGTTCTGCTAGATTAATTAAATTCTACTAAAGTCTATTAAAGACCGCGTGTATATATATGTATGTATTAACTACTAAGACCACTAACTATTTAATTATATAATTCTCTTGTTATTCCTTTCTCTTTTTTATATAATATCTTATTGTCATAGAACGCCACCATAGGAGCCCCTATAGGAGACTCCTTAACAAAGCCCCGTGCTTTTGCATATGCCTTACATATAGCTTACGTCAGCTACGTGTAGTATATTACCTCCCTATGCCCTTGACCCTTATAATTAATCGCGTAATGTCTTATGGACTCCTTAAATACATATACTCTATAGCCATTACCTCCGTCCTATAATATTACGTTGCGCCTTTTTACGCCAATGCTTAGCCTATAACCAATTCTACGTCTTTGTAATATTATAGGCGCTGCCAAAAGCAGCGTATCTATAAGTTACCTTACTTTATACTTCTAAAGAACCTATAATAGTAAGACAATATTCCTTACTAGCTACTATGTTAAACCTGAAGAATAATTCAATACTTATACTTAACCTACGACGCCAATTAATCCTAGGAGAATTTCATTTATTAGCCCTAGCCTTAACCCCTAAGGAGATAGATATTAATAATATCTTATTTTTTATTAACTATATAACTACGGATAAGCAAGCAGAAGGGCTATTACTGATTAAAATTAAAATATAAGACGCTAAGACGTTTATAAAAATAGTAGTATAAGAATTTAATAAATACTACCGCCTTTTATAGAACTACCACCTAAAGCTTATATAAGCTAAGATGCGTATTACCTAAGATTGTAATATTATCTAAGACCTATAAGCTTATAAGGCACTTGCTAATAACACGTATTAAGAAACTAAAGATAATCTCTATGTGTCTAAATGTAACATCTAACAGTTAAAGAAGGCTAAGATTATACTTATTGCTATAGTTACTAAAAAAGAGGGCATAATTAAATACCTATAATCTTAGCTTAATAAGTACATTTATAATAACGCTAGATATCTCTTTACTGTATATAACGCTACTTAAGTCTCTATGTCCCTAGTAACCTTACCTACTTAACGCCTAATAAAGGGTTAGTACTAAGCAGCTTTACCTAATAGGAACCCCTACTAGAGCAGTAATAATAAAAGCTGTAATAATTAAACCCAAGCTACTACTGTAGGGTTTAATATATTACTCTAATCCCCTAATCTTTTAGGAAAACTATAAGGAATATAGCTACTAAAAGATATAAATCCGCGAGAAATTAACTTAGAGCGCCTGCCTTTTCCCTATAGAAGATATTAAGATTAGCTATATTATTAGACGAATAAAGGGTGTACTATTTAATAGACTCCTTATCTAATAGAAGACTGATAGCCCCTAAAAATAGTAGTTCTACTAAAAAGTCCTTAATAACCTTAACCTAATATACTAAGACTATAACCTATTAGCCACTAACTAAGCTAAACTACGCGCCCTAAAGATAAGCCCTACTAAATTATTTAATAAATTTTATATTAAATTCTAGGAATATACTAGAGCCCTTACTTAAAATAATACTAAAGACTAAGAAGATCTCCTTAAAAAAGTTACTTATTACCTTAGTTACGCAGCCGCCAGCCATAATTATAATAATATTTATAATATGGTAGCAGTTCTATAGAAGATTAAATAATAACTAAATTAGATTGCTACTGTTAATCCTTGTCTAAAGACCTCCCTATAGAAGGCCCCTAGGCCTACTAAACCTATATATACTAAGCCACTAACACCTACTACCTTAAATACTACTAGAGCTAATATTAACCTCTCTATACTAGCCTTTTTATAAAAACTCCTAGATGGAGAGCGCGAGCTACTTTAGAAACTAGGATACTACTATAGATACTATTAAAAAAGTTGTTATTATAATAACCCAAACTGCCTAATATATAATCTAACACCCTAAATACTAAATATATTATTATATGCCGCTACTATATAAGATAAAAATATAGTAATAGTAGTAGAGTTTAATATAGAAGCAGAAAATACTAAGTTCTAGTCCTAAGTCGCGGGTTAAAACGCCTGAAGGATAGGGGTATCTATATATCGGCCTGCTTAATAGATAACTTAGTAAAGATAAATAGACAGAAATAGATAGTTTTACCTATAATAGGAACTACTGCTAAAAAATAATATAAAAGCTGTTCTATAATTAATTGCGAAGCTACTAATAAATTTATAGATACCTAATTTATATATACTTATAACTTACTTACCTTACCCCTTACTAAAGCCTATGCCCTATAATATGCTAATAGTAATTATACCGCATAGAAGATTACCTATATAGTATAATTTTACCTAGATATAAACGGCACTAGGAAGAGCTCTAGGCCTATATTATACTACTTACTAACTACTCTATTATCCTTAGAATAAATTGGCTTAAATAATATAACCCTACTATTAACTAGAAAAAGAGAAAGGTAACCTTTAACTCTAAATATTATAGAGAAACTTGTCTAGGGTATAGCCTAGCCGCCTCTATATACTCCCTAAGATATTAACCTAAGGAACCCCTTATTACCCTACCTATAACTAACTACCACTATATAAGTGCCGCGGCCTTTTACTATATAGTATATAGGAAAGGCTGGACCGTTACTATAGCTTCTTAATTATAACTATATAAGCTTAATAAAGAACAGGACTATGTCCTCTATAGTAATAGAATAGATAGAGTTAATCTTCTAAAAGATAATGCCTCTATAAAACTCTATGGACTTTTACCTTTAGACTTTAAGAAATTTATAAAGCTTAAAAAAGGATTTATTAACAAGGAACTCTATAAGCACCTCCCTAAGAGATACTATAACTTTATTAATATATACTTATAAAAGGGCGTAGATATACTCCCCCTATATTAACCTAATAACTATACCATTAATATTAAATAAGGAAAAATGCTACCCTATAAAAGACCTTACTTAATATTAAAAGACGAACTTCTAGTTATTAAAAAGTATATTAACGAGCACCTTAATAAAGAATTAATTTGTCCTAGTAGCCGCCCCTATCTTCCTTACTAAGAAGCTAAAAGGAGGTATCTAATTCTATGTTAAATATAGAGGACTTAACGCTATTATAATTAAGAACTAATACCCCATACCGCTTATATATAAGACTTTTAAGCGGCTTAGCTAAGCTAAAATCTATACTAAGCTTAATATTATCGCCGCCTTTAACCACCTTTAAATATAGGAAGGTAATAAATAGAAAACCGCATTTGCATTACATTTTAGCTAATTTAAACATTCTATTATGCCCTTTAGCGTATATAACGGCCTAGGCAGCTTTTAAAGCTATATTAATAACGCCTTATAGGACTATTTTAATGACTTTTACTCTGCGTACCTAGATGATATACTTATTTATAGTAATAACCCTTTTAAGTATACTGTTGGTTACACAAGGTGATATCACGTAGCTACGGTTCGTAGATAGTATGATGGTTGTTCTTCTTCTTCTTTTAAAGCAAAGGATCATAAGGATCGCAGTGCCTAAGTAGGGGGCTGATTAGTCACCATAAGGATGACTAATTAAAGACACGACGACGACACGTAACCACGTAACTGCTGTCCTTATATTACGACATATACTAAGCACATTTAAAAGGTCTTACAGCGCCTTAGGGATATAGGACTTTATATTAATTTAAAAAAGTGCAAAATTTTAATTATAGAAGTAAAATACCTTTGACTAATTGTTACTACTAAGAGTGTATATATAATTACTAAATAGAAAACCCCTAACTGCATTAAGGATGTATAAGCCTTTCTTAGCTTTACTAACTTTTTAGGTATTATAGTATTACTTATAGCAATAATGTAAATAAAGGGCCTTTTTATAAAAGGAAGAAAAACATATGTTTTATCTAGACGCTTAAATATAAGAAGGCGTTCTAAGACCTTAAAAATGCTTTTACTAAAGTACCTATTCTAGCTTATTTTATACCAGGATAATAACTCTATCTTAAAACTAACTCCTTAAACTATGTTAACGCAGGCGTCCTCTCTTAAATAGGTAATAATAATCTTCCCTACCTAGTCACATTCTACTTGTCTAAGCTTATACTATAAGAATATAACTATAAGATCTATAATAAGGAACTCCTTATAATTATATAAGCGTTTAAGGAATTCTAATTAGAATTCTTTTTAGTAAAACCTAACTAGCCAACTAAAGTTCTTATGGATTATTGCAACCTTAAGTACTTTATAACTATAAAATAGCTAAACTAACACGTTAGAACGAGTTCCTTTTTAGTTTTAACTTTAAAATTATATATAGGCTAGAAGTATAAAGTACTAAGCCTAATAGCCTAATATGCCGCTTATAAGACCTTTCTTAGTTCAAAAATAACCCCTATAATTAGTTTTAATAATAGACAATTTTAAAAGCATGGAATTTGGCCCTAGGTATACTACCTATAATAGAGCTAACTATATCTTAGCTTTATACTATAGAACCAGAGTTACCTCCTAAAATTAATAAGCTTATTACTATGGTATATAATACCTCTGTTAACCTATTACTATATTAACTTATTACCATAAAGACTGCTAGCGTCTATATACTACCTACTAACCTCTAAAGCTTAGGCTAAATTAATATAGCAGCCTTAGAAGTAAAAGAGAATAGGCTTTATTATAAAGGCTGCCTATTTATCCCTAACTTAGAAAATTTATAATAGTAACTAATCTAAATAGCCTATAACCTCTAATTAAGGGGTTACCTAAGTAGAGAAGGAACCTATAAGCTTCTTAGCTAATACTACTTCTAGCCTAAAATAATAGACTTAATTAAACGCTTTATAGGCGCCTACTATGGTTATAAGCGCGCTAATGTCTTTAATATAAAGTGCTAAGGACTACTATATCCTTTACTAGTACCTATATAACAGTAGGCAGATATTACTATAGATTTTATTATTAACCTACTACCCTATAAACAACACGGCCATACCTATAAGAATATTCTTATAATAATATGCCGACTTATAAAAGAGCACCACTATGTCCTAACTAAAGGTATAGCTGTTAGCAATATTACTAATACCTTCCTCTATAAAGTTTACTAATTATATAGGTTACCTAACTTAATTATGTCTAACTAAGGTATATAGTTTAACTCTAATATATAGAGACAAATCTGCTAACGCCTTAGCATCTCCATTAAAATATTTATATCCTTCCACTATAAAACTGCCGGATAACTAGAAAATGCTAATACTAGCATTAAAGCGTACCTATAATAGGTAGTTGCCTATAGTTAACATAACTGGGTAGATTACCTTTTACTAAGTAAATTTATAGTAAATAACTATGTCTTAACTACTATAGGATTTACCCCGTTCTTTACAAATAAGGGTTATTACCCTTAATCTAGTATAGAGCTACTAGAACCTATTAATAAGAAACTGCTATATAGAAAATGCCTTAAGATGCTACTTACTAACTAGTATATAGACTATATAAAAAATCTACTTAACTACTATAAGGGAGAACGTCAGGAAAAATTTACTAGCATTTTTGCAGCATTTGGCGGCATTTGGCGGCCAAATGCGCATTTCGCGCATTGCAATATATAGCGTATAGTATCGACTAAGGAGCGGCACATTGCCGTATTTAATAGAAACTAATAACGCGGTGCAGCTAATTGCGCATTTATAGCCACCTAGGTAAGTAGTGCCTTTATTCTATTAAGCTTTTTTTATACTTAATACGCAATTAATATATAATGCCCTCCTTGCGCATTTTATATATCTTACTTACTTTAAGTAATAGATAAGCGTTGCTCTTCCCACGTGGTTATTATTAAGTACTTATCCCACGTACTTAATAGTATTTACTTAGTCTGCGCGGTTAGTAGTATTTACCTATTCCACGCAATTAGTATACTTTGCTTACTTTAAGTAATAGATAAGCGTTACTCTTCCCGCGTAGTTATTATTAAGTATTTATCCCGCATACTTAATAATATTTACTTAGTCTATGCGGTTAGTAGTATTTACCCATTCCACGTAATTAGTATACTTTACTTAGTCTACGCAGTTAGTACTCTTTACTTATTCTACGCAGTTAGTATTCTCTACTTATTCTACACGCCTGGTATATACTATATAAAGAATATATTTTAATCTAATAGTAGTATAGTATAACCTTAATACGCCTAATAACGCCCTTTAATTAACCTACTATTTTAAGTTTAATATTTATATTAGTTCCACCGTAATAGTACCACCACACCACTAAACCCTTAATTGTCTTTATTCTCGCTATTATTTTCCCTATTAATTTTACTGCCTTCTCTACTCTTATCCTCTTTATTACTATTATTTTCCCTATCTATTCCACTACCTTCTCTACTCTTATCCTCTTTATTAGCACATTCTAGTATTACCTATCTATCTCTACTCTATAGGTGGGCCTTTATATCCTCTAGTATAGCACTATCTATAATATCTATAACCTTAGACTTGCCAGTAAAAGTGCACTGTAAGATACAGTAATCAACTCCTGTTTCCTATTTATTATTACCTTAAATTTATTTAAGGCGCGCTTAGATAGCATTAATGTCATAGTTATATAGCATTAAAATTGTCTTATTAGTATACTGCGAAAAGGAGACCTTATATATAGTTTTAGGACTTATTCTTAGCAATAAATACGCTAGGCTACCATTGTCCTATTATATTATCTTTATTAGCCGCATATAATAATTAAAATAGTAGAATATTGTAATATAGGAAACAGCAGCAAAGTGCTACAGTATACAGTAAGTATCGCGATATAATATTGCGATACAATTAATATAATATTATATGTTTACACTCTTAGTATATGGTTATTAAGTAAACCTATTATTATACTTAGGATCCAGTTCCTCTAAATCTTCTATAATATCCTTAAAAGGATTACTAATTACCTGCTAAGTCTATAGCATCTTATCTCTAGTTATATTCCGCATCTTATTAACTTATTATAGAAGTAGCCTATATAGCCTTTTATTATGCTTAGGTTAGTAACTCTTCTAGGTATTTTATAGTTACTCCCAACTATCTATAATATACTTTAGTAAGTATAGTAAGAAGCTTCCCATAGTTTTACCTATAACTATAGCATTAGCTTTAAACTTATAAATTACCTATATTCCGCTTTTATAGTTCTTAAGCGTATATTAAATTACCATATATATAAGCCATATTATATTAGCTGTAATAGGTAAGAAGAGGTTGGTACTATTTTTATTAAGGGCAAGTAACCTTAGCCTAGTATTAAAGAACACGCACTTAATATAGTGTACAATAATCGGCGCCCTAAATCTTATCTCTCTATCCTAGCCTTAGTTAATTAGGTATAGTAAAAGGCAGAGTACTAACTAAGCCACCAAGCATAAAGCGGTTATCCTTAAGTAGTTTCTCTACTTCCTTTGCCATAGCCTTAATATTTAGTTTAAGGCAGTTATAGCTCCCAGCAACAGTATCGCGTACTATATTTATTATAGCATACTAAAACATACTAAGCTAGTTATATAACTGGAAAATTGGTTAGCACAGTACTACTAAATTTAAGGACAGCAAACCTTGCGTACTACCGGCCCTAATAGCATACTTAATGCTCTATTTATTAGGCTTTTATAATAGTTTATAATAGCAATCGCCTCTTTCTATATCTACTTTATTAGTGTATTTAAACTGCTTATATTTATTTCTAGCTAGGGAGAGAGATAGAGCTCTTTAGGCATAGAGCCTGTTATTACTTATGCGATAAGACGTGTCTAAGCGATACTATATATCTTTATATTAACTAGGCTAAGTGGCTGCTTTGTACGTTGTCCAAAGTTATTCTATAGTGGTTATTTGTCTAAGTAACGCATGCGTTTCTTTTAAGTGTAGGTTTTATAGGCTTTTATCTAATAAGAATAGGACTGTTTATTAGGATAATATTATTAAAATTAATAATAATAGGTTATACTATGGCATATAATAATATTAATAACAGCCTTACCTTTTAATGGAGACAATTATAGTATAGAGCTTAATATTATCCCCTTTAAGATCTAGATTATCTTAGGAGCTACTATTTAACTTATAGCATTTTTATTTACTTTTCTATGGAATGGGTAGAGGATAAGTATATTAGTCTAGTAGAACTGTTTAGCTTTTATACGCACCTTACTTCCCTAAAAGATACTAAACGGTCTAGAGTCTTATATCTAATATGCTTTAAATAATAACCTATTTAACTTTTATAGTATAAATTAGGGTTTTCTTACTAAGTATAGATAGAAAAGTGCCTTAACTAACTTGTAATAATAAGTTATAAGGGCGGCCTAACTATTTATTAGGCTTTATAATAGGGCAATTAGATTGCCTTACTATAGTATAGGGTCCTATTTTATATAATATTTTTTCTATACTATGCAGAAGCCTAGTTCCTTGTAATATTTACCTACTCTTAAGGTAGAGGGTATAGTATATAGGATATAAAGGATAGCTAGTACGTAGAGGGCAATGTATAGTAGTATTATATTCTAGTTTATTATAGTCGTAGCAATCTACCCCTTTATTACAATTTGGCGCCACTAGTTATAACTTACCACTATTTTAGCTAAGTTATATTTATTTACTAACTAGTATAAGCCTATTTTCTTACATATATATTAATCTATACCCTATTTATTCGTTTAAAGTCTTTATTATATATAGTATTATATATATCCCAATTACTATAGTTGTTTATAAAAAAACAGTCTGTGACGTTAATGTCCATTAGCATAAGTAAGATAGGCCTTATAATATAGTTAATGTTATATATCTGGAGGGCATCTAGTATGCATTTCGTCCTGCTATTAAATGGCTTTATACTCTACACTCTAAGCATTCTAATTTTTATATTAATCTTATCACTATTACAAACTTAAAGGGTCTCTACTAACGTACTAGCGTATTTTAGGTATTTGCCCTTACTATCCAATTACCTAGTATCCTAGATTATAAGTCGCAGATAAAGCCTCCCTACTTTATTGCTATAGAGGCTGTTATTTACCTACTTATATTCTTATACTATTATAGCATTATAGTAGGGGGCTCTAGTGTTAGCCTATAACAGAATATATTAAGTAAACACCTTATTAAGCTTATTGGTATTAGTGGTATCCTTCCTAAAGCAAATATAGCATATAATGCTATAATAGATACTTAGGGGCATCTTTAACACCTAATTATTATCGTCCTCTAGTTAGTTAATATCTTAGTTTATTTACCAGATTCTGTTAATCTACTTACAGCATTCCCTTATAAAGGGGGCCAGTTTAGATATAAGGTTAGTAATCTCCATCTAGCACTATACCTTCTTAACTATATACTAGATAGATATATTAATTCTCTAGTCTTAAAGTATCTAAGCTATATAGTTGTTAAAGTTCCACATATACAAGTAATGTGTATATATATTAACTACAGGACCTAGTTATATTGTCTATATTACGCTTATTAGGTCTATAATGTTAATTATATTAGTTAACACCTATAACTTAAGTTTATTCTAAAGCATTATATTAAGATGTATAGTGTTATATTATAGCATCTACTCTTTATAGTTGTTCCATTTATTAGTCCTATAGTAAAATGCCTTCTATAGCTTATATGCTTACTCCAAATACTCTATATCTATGCCTCCAATTACTCCCAATTACTAGATACTCTCTAAATAGTAGGTAATAGTATATAGCTTAGGAATATTAAAGTGTAGTAATCCTACCTTACTTAGTTAAAACAAAAGGAATACATCCTTTATCTTATCTATTCTATAAATAGCTACTGCTAGGTACTAGATGGTTAATTCGTTATATAATACATATTAAGATAGTATAGTAAAGTCCATAAACGCCTAGATAAATAGTATAGTGCCTTTATTCTGTTTTAGTAAGGGTGCTATAGCGGGGACCAATTGTTATAATAGAGATTTATATATCTTTCCTATCTATTGGCCAATATTTACCCAGCTATCCCACACTATTATATTAATAAATTGCTCTACCTATATAAAGTGGGTGGTAATAAGTGTATTAATATTTAATATCTCCTAGCCGTAACTATTTGTGTACGGGATATTAAGGGCCTAATATTTTCTAGCCTATATTTTGCTTTATATAAGCCGCTTAATCTAGTGCATAAGGTATTTACTAGTAAGGCCTTTAAGCACCTAGTACAGGAAATTAGGCGCCATTATCTTATGGATATTAGATAGATTATAGCCCTATATAAAGTTACGGAACGGCTAAATATAATCTAAGTTATCTTTCTTATTAGTATTACTGTTACGGGACACCTCCGTGATACCTTATATACGTCCACCTGTTTCTACCTGTTTCCACCGACGCAGTAAGAAGAGACTAACCGCGAGATGACAATCTGAAGGCAATCTGCCGGCAATCTACGGCAATCTGCCGCATTCTGCCATATTCTGCTAAGTCTAGTAAATCCTGCCAAGTCCTGCCAGGACCGCTACTTAAATCCTATTCTGCTCCGTGTATATATTAACTAAGCAACTAAACTAATAATATATACCCTTTCTTCCCGTTTCCTTACCTTCTCTCCTTACGCAACGTCTTAACTTTATTACACAGTTTATATACATAGCTTAATAATATCTACTTTACTATATATTATCGTCGCTTATACTCACTCTATAACACTACGTTATATTAAACTATATGCTCCGTCCTGCCCTAACTAATATGTAGAATAACCCGGAAACCCCTTTATCCATAAATAACTTACGCACCCTATTTACTAAATAAATAAGAAGTCTCTAAGAGGCTTTTACAGACGCTCTTGCCCAACAAGAAGCTTAATATTATAAGACGGTCTAATCCCTAAGAAAGGAAGTTAAAGAGATTCGTTATAACCCACTGTCTACTATACCGTCGCTCCCATCTATTCCTACTAGTATTAACCTATAAACACCAGATAAGAAGAACGCATCTAAAACTAACTCCTTAACCCTAAATTCGCCAGTTAATGCCCCTAAAAAAAAGTTATCTAAACGCCTCCCTAATTCTCCCACCTATTCTAGTAAAAGGAGTAAGCTACACTCTTTCCTTAACCAACTTTAGAATAAGCTAAACGGCAATATTAATTGCTACCCTACCCCCAATAGTTAACTTTGCTACGCTATAAGCCGCCTAAAAGGAGATGCCGCGGACACTATATACCTATTTTAACTAAGTACGGTAAAGGAACTAGTCGCTATACTAGAAGCATCTTATGGCAACCCTAACTAAGTTGCTATATTATAAAGAAAACTAAATAAGATAATATAGGGTTCCGAGAACTTCCTATTATACTTTACTGAATTCCACCACTATACTAAAGAGACTAGATAGAACGAACCTACCTTAATTAATTACCTAGTAGAATCTCTAAACCCTAAATTAAAGACAGTTCTTATAGGAGTTAAACTGCTAGGTACCATTACTGCCTACGCTAATATTATTAATGGCCTATATAACGACTTACTACGCCTCGCCCTAAAACATATACCTTAATACTCTACCCCCTAACCGCCTAAGACCCGTAAGGACTTAGACGCTATAGATATTAACACTAGGACCCTTTCTATGCCCCAAAAGGATCTACTAAATAAGAGCGATATATTAAACACGGCCTCTATTTTAAGTGTGGAAGTGACGCTTATATCTTTAGCTACTACTCCATCCCTTTCTAAAGGAATTTATAAACGGCCAATACTAGTAGCCGTTTACCACACCAATCCTCTAGTTACCACCCCTAATCTTTACCTGGTTCCAGCCCTATATCTAGTAAGTACTACTTATAAGGATAAAGTTACAACTAATATTTTAGAGGAACCCCTTCCCGCTTGCTACTAAAAGGCATATTTTAGAGTTAAGTCGCTCTCTAGGATAGCTATATTACAGGATCTTGTTAAATGTATTAGATATTATAAAACCTAACTCTTAGGATTATAGTATAACCGTTAACTACCATCTTTAGCAGAAAGGTTAATAGGCTAATGCTTAAGTCCTAATTAATACAGGAGTTAGTGGTATAGGATTTATTAATAAGATCTTCGCGTAAGATAATAGGTTTACCCTAATACCCCTTAACCGGCATATTAATATATTTAGATTTAATAGTAAATACACTATTTTGGGCCATATTACTTATATAGCAGCCCTAAGACTCTAATACCTAAACCACAAAGAATTAATTAAACTCTTTATAACTACCCTAGGTCACCTAGTAATCCTTAAACAGCCCTAGATAAAGCTATATAAGGTAACCATTAATTAGGACAACCTTAAGCTTCTATTTACCACCTCCTATTATAAGCAGAAGTGCTTTATAACTTACTACTTAAGCCCTAAACTAAAATTTAAAAAATCCACTAGTATCCACCAGTCTAAAATTTCCACTAATATCCACCCTATACCTAAAAAGTCCACCTAATTCTATTAACCTGGGAATTCCACCAAATTCTACTAATATAAGATTTCCACTAACATCCACTAAGAACCCGAAAATTATACTAGACCATATAAACCAACTCTAACTACTATACCTTAAACTAAGCAGAAGTCTAAGCTTAATATATAAAGGTACTAGAAGAACTGGTATTCTACTATAAAAAGGATACTTAAAGAACCCAAACCTAAATCTAATACTAACTCCGCACCTAATACTAAACCTAAAACCAAATCTAATACTAACTCCGTATCTAATACTAGATCTAATACTAAACCCAAAACCACGTAAGAAACTAAGGATGATCTAAGCCCACTTAACACCTTAGATATCTATATAATTAGAGCTACTCTATTAGTATAACTTGCCAGGAAACCTGAATATATAATCTTTGCCATTATAATAGCCGATATTAAAAAGGCCCTAGTACCGAAAAGGTACACTAACCCTGCTATAAAAGTACTAGTATGCCACTATAAGCACCTAGAGGTATTCTTATAAAAGGAAGCTAATAAGTTAGCAGAACACCAACTATATAACTATAAGATCGTACTTAAAGAAGGAAAACAGCTAGGATTTAGACCCCTATACGGAATGTCCCAAAACGAACTTAAAGTACTATAAAAGTACTTAGACAAGTACCTAAGTAAAGGATTTATTAGAGTAAGCTCTTCGCCTATAGCTATACCTGTAATCTTTATTAAGAAACCTGGCGGCAGTTTACGCTTCTATATAGACTACTAAGCTCTTAACGCTATTACTATTAAGAATTGGTACCCGCTCCTATTAATTTAAAAGACACTAAACTAATTAAGTAAGGCTCGCTACTATATAAAACTTAACCTTATCTATATATTTAACCGCCTCCGTATTATAAGGGGAGATAAATAGCTTACTATATTCCGTACTAGATACGGACTATTTAAATACTTAGTGACGCTGTTTAGCCTCGCAAATGCCCTAAGTTTGTTCCAACACTTTATAAATAACACCCTACAACCTTATCTAGACGTTTTCTATACTACTTATATTAATAATATTCTAGTATATAGTAATAACCTAACTGAACATAAGAAACATGTTAACCTTATCTTAAAAGCCCTGTGTGGAGCTAGCTTATAATTAAATATAAATAAGTATAAATTCCATAAAACGGAAGTCCTATATCTTAGACTTATTATTTCTATAAATAGCATATAAATAGACCTAAAGAAGATTAAAGTAATTATAAACTGGCAAGAACGTAAGAGCCTTTATAGGATTTGCTAACTTCTACTAATAGTTTATTAATAACTTCTCCGCCCTGGTTTTACCCCTTATAGCTTTAACCTAAAAAGATAAAGCCTTTATCTTTAATAAAGAATATAAGAAGGCCTTTACCTACCTAAAAGTTATATTTACTACCGCACCTGTACTTTAACACTTTAACCCAAACTAAAAGAGTGTTATAAAAGCTAACTTATCTAACTACGTTACTAGAGGCATTCTGTCTTAATATAATAAGGAAGAAGTACTGTACCCTATAGTATACTTCTTAAAATAACCAAGCCCAGCTGAATATAACTATAAGATCTACAATAAGGAATGATTAGCCATTATTAGATATTTTAAACAATGGCGACCTAAACTAGAAGGCGCTGGATTTCTAATTAAGGTCCTTAGCAACTATAAGAATCTATAGTACTTTATAACTATAAAACAGCTAAGTTATTATTAAGCCTACTAGTTAGAATATCTGTCTTATTTCTAATTCTTAATTATATACTACCTAGGTGTTTAAGGTTAAAAACCTAATGCCCTAACTTAATATTTACAAGATATACTAGCACAGGAAGAAGTACGCGCCTACTATAATTAAACCCTACTTTGCCCTAAATTATTTAATCCCCTAGCTAAAGACCTTATAGTACACATTCTTAAAATAACTAATTAATTAATTAAACAGATTATAATTAATAAATACCTAAATAATAAGTTTATTTAAGAGACACTTAAGTTAATTTAAGATAGCGTTAGACGCTCTAAAAAGATCTCTTTAAGTAAATATAAAGCTTATAGAGACTGCTTATACTACCAGAACCGCCTAGTTGTACCTAACTATAATAAACTTAAGCTTAAGCTTCTTAAATACGTATATAACCTACTAGTAGCCAGCTACCTAGGCTATAGAAAAACCCTAGAACTACTCTAATAGGAATACTACTAGCTAAATATATATAATATAATATAAAGGTACGTTTCTAGCTACTATACCTGCTAATAAGCCAAAGCTTCGCATAAGATGTATAACGGCCTTATAAAGCCATTGCCTGTTCCGGACTAAAGATAGAAGGATATCTTAATTAACTTTATTATTAATCTCCCCATAAGTAAAGGCTGTATAAATATTATAGTAGTTATAGACCAACTATCTAAGATAAGACACTTAATCGCCTGCCCTAATATATTAACACCTACCATTGCCTAACTATTCCTAGATTATATATAGAAACTCCACAAACTCCCTAAAATAATTGTCTCTAATAGAGGCCACCAGTTTATCTTAGCGTTTTGGAAAGAACTAACTACCTAACTCTATATTAAAGCACTATTATTTATAGCATATTACCCAGAAACGGATGGTTAAATAGAACGTGTAAATGCTATAATAGAACAGTATATTTAGATATATACGTTATATTTATAGGACAACTGGATGGACTGGCTTGCATTTACTAAGTTTACTATAAATAACTCCGTTTTAGAAACTATAACGGTCTCCCCGTTTTTAGCTAATTATAGCCAACATCTATAAATAGGTTTTAAACCCTTTAGTAATGTTTCCCGCCTAGCTTATTAAGCTTTATAAGTTGTAGAAGTAAACGAATTTATAAAGAAGATAGAAGAACTACAAGAGTTCCTTACTAATGAAATAATATGGGCCTAGTCTATTTATAAAGCCGCAGCAAATAAGAACTAAACCCTAGCACTAGCTTACTAAATTAGTAACTTTATCTGGCTAGACGTAAGAAATCTAAATATAAAACGACCTACTAAGAAACTTAATTGGAAGAACGCCGGCCCTTATAAGGTTAAAAAAGTTGTTTCTCCTTATACCTACTAACTAAAGCTCCCTAATATGGTTAAAATCCACCTCGTATTCTATACGTTAGTCCTCTACCCTACCACCCCTATATTAGACGCCCTACCTAGACAGATCTAAGACCCTCCCCTACTAGTTAAAGTGGATAGTAAGGATAAGTACCTTGTTAAAAGAGTTAACGACATTAAGTATAATAAATAGAAATGTAAATATATATACCTTATAAAATGGAGAGGCTTTACTAAACCCTTATGGGAACCCGTTAACTCTATAGGACTTATATAAGCCGCAGAAGACTTTTACGAACTCCACCTAGAACTACCACAGCCCTATCTTGTAGAAGCTTAAGTTTAAAGGGGGGGTACTATTATGGGACACCTCCATAACACCTTATACACATCTACCTATTTCTACCTATTTCTACCAATATAGTAAGAAGAGACTAACTGTAAGATAATAATCTAATAGCAATCTGCCAGCAATCTACGGCAATCTACCGCATTCTGCTATATTCTGCCAAGTTTAGCAAATCCTGCCAAGTTCTGCCAGGACCGCTACTTAAATCCTATTCTGCTCCGTGTACGTATTAACTAAGCAACCAAACTAACAATATATACCCTTTCTTCCCGTTTCCTTACCTTCTCTCCTTATATAATATCTTAACTTTATCATACAGTTTATGTACGTAGCTTAATAATATCTACTTTGCTATATATTATCGTCGCATATACTCACTTCGTGACAATTACAACCTTCCTACAGCATTTATATTTGGTTTTTTATTAATTAGTATATATAAAACAGCCACAGTCACTAGATAGCAGTTATTAGATTATACCATTTATTTATATATATATAACAAATCAAATATTTACAGCCACTCTTAATACCTATAAGCGTAATCTGTTTTTTATAATTAGCTATAAATATAGCTAGAAGTGGAAAGCAGTATTAATCCTAGCTATTTGCGCATAGGAGATATACTCCTTCTTTACTAGCTTTTTCTAACACTATAGGCATTATTAGCATAACCGTATAAGCAGTAGGGTTATTACTAAAGTATACGTTTAAGGATGGCCGCAAGGGCCTTATATTACACCGCTAGTTATATTATTTAGTTACTAGGTATATAGACCAGAAGGTATATAAGTAGTAATAGGGCTAGTTAATTTACAGATTATTAAATACGCAGTTTAATATTTCTAATTAAAATATAGAGCGGCTATGCTTTCTTACCACTAGTATATTATATTAGTTAGGTCTTGTTACTAGCTAATATAATTAGCACTATAGTTACACCAAGTGGTAGCTGCTCTTGCGTCTCCTACTACTAGTCTACCATATTAAGCTTATTATATATTCTTATTCCTACTAATAAGTACTACCTTACTAGTAAGAAAGTTATATCTCCTTAGAAAGGGCTATAACTAATAAGGAGGGATACAATCTCTAAAGCATTTTAGTAACATACCAGCAGCTACTAGTCCCCTATAGTTACAATTATTTCAATCCACTGCAGTTACTTATTCTTAGATTGCATCTATTTTAAAAGTAGTTTTGCTTTAATATCTTTAGCACTCTAGCAAGAAAAATAGTTAGTAAATATTCTCTAAAGCCTAATATTGTTAAACCACTTATTAATAGCGCAGTTAGAAGTCCTATAGCTTACCCACTATAAGACCTGTATATATTCTGCCTTATTACCAAATAGATAAAATAGGGGAGGTGTCTTATCTAGTGTACTGCTAGTACATTTAATACGCGGCATAATATTATATACTACTGCAGTATCGTCTACAGTTTGTGGATTTCCTTAGTTCTGTCCTAGAGGCTTTCCCACAGAACAGCTAGTAGCCTCTTTAAATATTTTAGTCCAAAAGACATCTATAGATATTCCAGTTAAAGTTTACTAATCAGTCTTAACTATTACCAGGTTATGCACCCTATTAAATATTATAAAATTATTATTATAGTGCATATTCGCAGCCCTATTATTTAGCTTATTAATAATATTATCGCCTAAAGCTTATATAGGTGGCCACTTATTATCTTGCTTCAATTTAACCTTATAATTGGTTATTTAATACCCTTCTAAGGTTTAATGGCATAATAGTGCATCGTCGTCTATATATTATATAAGTGGCCACTTATTATATTGCTCTAGCTCAGCCCTATAATAAGCTGTCTAATACTCCTCTAAGCTTTAATAGTATAAGGGTATATTATTGTTTGTCTCTTTAATATTAACAGCCTTATATTTATCCTTCTTCCGTTTCTGTTATCTTAAATAATATTATTTATAATAGGTTAGACCGCCCGTGCTTTTTACTTTAGTCCTATACTTTCTATATTACCGCTAGATAGAGCTCATTTATAAATTGCTGCATTAAGCTGTAACTTGCTATAGTTTAGTTAAAAGGGGGCTGAAAACAACATCTATATAGAACCGTATATTTAAAGTAGTATTTATGGCTCGTGCTATATTATAAGCCAGTTAAGATAGGAGGAGTATATACTACCCTAGCATATCCGGTTAAAAGTATATGTTAATTAAACAGCAGAGTTTATACCTTTTAAAGTAATACGCACGGCCATTTTAATATATTTTTTACCTTTTTTAGGTATAGATATACGCATTTTAATTAGTGTAATTAATACGCACTTTTAACTAGATACGCCAGGGTAGTTATAGTAAGAGTATAGCGATATCTGTAGACACTAACGCGCTAAATAGCGCAACCCGTTGCGTTTTATGCCAGTTTACACTAGATCGCGTTACATTAGGCTAGGAGACTCTACTTATTGCTAACGTTATGCCACCTCCCTATTATACTAAGTGCAGGATTCTAAATACTACTATTCCCCACTTAGGATACTAGACTATCTTTTATAATAGGACGCGATATATAATAACAGTATACCGTAAATGCGACGTAGTATAACTCTATAAGCGCTGCTGACCCATAAAAAGACATATAGCTTATTACTAGCTTAGGCATTACTGCAAAGAGACTTAATACCATTAAGTGGACTTTTAAGTAGGTTATTATTAAGGACGGCATTCTATATATTTTATTTCGCGGATAACTAAACAATTTACTACATAAGTAGGTAATCTAGAAAGTTATCTATTAGGTAGTAGAATATAAGAAGGCACCAGCGCCATGGGTATATAAGGCCATGTAGAATATACTAGCTTATATATAGTTAAATATATACAAGAAGATAAAGGTGCTAGGGCGGCCTAGCATTAACTATATAGTGGATACAGAAAGGGGGTATGCGGCTGCCGTAAACTTATAGAGTTTATCCTAGCTTAACCATATACAGAACTGCGGCTATAATCTTAAATAACTTATTATACTACTTTGCAGGCAGAAATTAGATAGTATAAACTTAATCCTAAGCATAGACGTGGCCTTAAGTCTAGTGTCGCTATCTAATACGCCTTAAGACCTACATCAGTTAAATATCAGCTGCTGGTTAAGATGTTTTTAGAGGCTAGGGTAGATTATAATAAGGAGCAGATATAGGCCGCCTATATAGAGACTATGCCTATCTAAAATAATAGGGCCTTAAGGGCTGCTCTATTAAGGGCAGTTTATTATAGGGTAGGCTAGGTTATATTTACAGCTATCTATAGAGATGGTATATATGTGTCCATTATAATTATAATATATTACTAATGTTTATCTAGCCCTATCTCTAGTATAATATATTTTACTAAGCGGGCTAGAAGGCATTAATTAATTATAGTTAATCTAATCTATATAGAGATAGTAACTTTAGTTAAGTCTGTCTTGTAGTAAGACCTCCTATCGCACTAGGAAGCCCTAAGATTATTACCTATATATACAATCTTAGGTTATCCAGATATAGTATAGCAAATCACCTTTACTATAGGCTCTTCTATTAGGGGCAATTATATAGACATTATATTTATCCTATATTTTGCTAGCTAGTAGCTAATATAGTGGGATAAGTATTATTCTAAGGACCTATAGCCTTAGTAATAAGTTTCTTAAAATATAGTAAGGGCGTGCTAATACCAGGAATAGTATAGCCTGGGTTAGGGAACTGCCTATATAAGTAGGAGAGGGCGTTAAGTTATATTGCATTAGCAGCAGCTATAGTAAGAAAAGGATTAGATCCTATTTGGGGTTATTACAGTTTAGCAAAAATAGAGGCGGCCTATACTATATAGAGAGTAATTAATAATAGTTGTAGTTGTTAGTAAGATATCTAGACTATAATCTAATTAGTTAAGTACTTAAAATCTAGATTATAGATTAGCATTAATTAACCACTAGCCTATAAGGGATAGAAATCTAGATTACTAGACTTAATAAATCGGGCTATCTTTACTGTAATGCGCTTATCTATTTTGGAGATTATAATTATTAAGAGTATCTTATTTGGCTGTAACACATAATATAGCAATATACTATATTTTATCTAGTGCTATAGCAAAATTGCAAAATGCCAAAGACCTATAGCTGCTACCGCTCTTAACTTTTATCTAGTGTCCCTATTTAAGGGTCTTATTACTAGTAAAGTCTATAACATCCATCCTTACTACCCTTCTTATATTTTAACGCCACCAACATCCTCTCTATTATTGTCATCCTTACTATTATTACTAGCACCGTCCCAGCCGTTATTATTAGCGCCCTCTTTATTAGCCTTATTCCACACTTTAGTATAATTACTAGTGCTATTAATATTTACTATACCCATAAAGTCAAGGATAGTAATATTAAAGTTAATATCCATACTATACAAAATGGGTGTATAATTGGCTGTACGCTAGCAGTAGACATACTATATAGTTTTGTTAACATTAAATAGGGCGACAAGTTACTGGAAGTGCTCTTTCTACTTAGGATTCTTAAGGTTAATAAATACCTTATTATCCTTACACCACTTCTTAATTTTATAGTATGCAGTATTTATAAAGGTCTTATTACTAGTATAATAATTATAGACTACCTAGAGACTACTAACGGTAATAAGGCCTGCTTATAGTCTAGTAATTATAAAAAGGTTCCTTACTATGTCCTAAATAAATTTTAGCGGACTAGCAACTATTATATTATACACTAATAACTCTACCTAGCCGCCTTAGATGCCGTTAACAGTAAAGACCTTAATCTTACTAATCACAGGCACAAATTCCCGCTACTTACTACTCTTTTACTAGGCATAGCATTATTTTTTAAGCATATATAGCGCTATAGAGTAGATGGTAAGTTAGGCTATATATAAAACGGTAAGGCTAACCTCTAATGGCTTAAATCCAAAGTCTATTAGCGCCATGGCTACCTAAAATACGCGTTAAGTATAGACTAGGTTATACATTAATTGGCTAAACTTATTTACCTATATAGTACTATTAATGGTAAATGTTACGGAGCGAGCATAAGCGGTGATAATATATAGCGAAGTAGATATTGATAAGCTATATATATAAACTACGTAATAAAGTTAAGACGTTATATAAGGAAAGGAAGTAAGGAAACGGGAAGAAAAGGGTATATATTAATGACTTGGTTGCTTGGTTAACGTATATATAGGGTAGAATAGGCTTTGGGTTATGGTCCTAGCAGAACTTGGCAGAATATAGTAGAGGATAGTAAACTACTGTAGATTGCCGTCACGTAATAGCAAATTACCTTAGATTGCTATTACGTGCCTTAATTAACTAAGTTATTAATATAGAGGTTAAGACGGTGGAAATAGGTAGATGTATGTAAGGTGTTATAGGGGTGTCCTGTAATAGTACCCCCCCTTTAAACTTAAGCTTCTACAAGATAGGGCTGTGGTAGTTCTAGGTGGAGTTCGTAAAAGTCTTCTGCGGCTTATATAAGTCCTATAGAGTTAACGGGTTCCCATAAGGGTTTAGTAAAGCCTCTCCATTTTATAAGGTATATATATTTACATTTCTATTTATTATACTTAATGTCGTTAACTCTTTTAACAAGGTACTTATCCTTACTATCCACTTTAACTAGTAGGGGAGGGTCTTAGATCTGTCTAGGTAGGGCGTCTAATATACGGGCAGTAGGGTGGAGGACTAATGTATAGAATATAGGGTGGATTTTAACCATATTAGGGAGCTTTAGTTAGTAGGTATAGAGAAAGATAACCTTTTAGACCTTATAAGGGCTAGCGTTCTTCTAATTAAATTTCTTAGTAGGTTATTTTATATTTAGGTTTTTTATATTTAGCTAGATAAAGTTACTAATTTAGTAGGCTAGTGCTAGGGTTTAATTCTTATTTACTGCGGCTTTATAGATAGATTGGGCCTATGTTATTTTATTAGTAAGGAACTCTTATAGTTCTTCCATCTTCTTTATAAATTCGTTTACCTCTATAACTTATAAGGCATAGTAAGCTAGGTAAGGAACATTACTAAAGGGTTTAAAACCTATTTGTGGGTGCTAGCTATAGTTAGCTAGAAACGGGAAGACCTTTATAGTTTCTAAAACGGAGTTATTTATAGTAAACTTAGTAAATGCAAGCCAGTCTATCCAGTTATCCTGTAAATATGATGTGTATATTTAAATATACTGTTCCATTATAGCATTTATATATTCTATTTAACCGTTTGTTTCTAGGTAGTATACTATAGACAATAGTGCTTTAATGCGGAGTTAAGTAGTTAGTTCTTTCTAAAATGTAGAGATAATTGTTTTAGGAAGTCTGTGGAGTTTCTATATATAATCTAGGAATAGTTAGGTAATAGTAGGCGCTAATATATTAGGGTAGGCGATTAAGCGTTTTATCTTAGATAGTTAGTCTATAACTACTATAATGTTTATATAGCCTTTACTTACAGGGAGATCAACAACGAAGTTAATTAAGATGTCCTTCTATCTTTGGTTTGGAATAGGTAGTAGCTTTAGAAAGCTATTATATATCTTATATAAAGCTTTAGCTTATTAGCAGGTATAGTAGCTAAAGACGTATCTTTATATTATATTATGCATATTTAGCTAGTAATATTCTTGTTAAAGTAGTTCTAGGGTTTTTCCTTGGCCTGGGTAACTGGCTACTAGTAGGTTATATACGTGTTTAAGAAGCTTGAGCTTAAGTTTATTGTGGTTGGGTATAACTAGGCGGTTCCTATAGTACAAGCGGTCTCTCTAAGCTTTATATTTACTTAAAGAAATCCTTTTAAAGCGTCTAATGCCATCTTAGATTAGCTTAAGCGTCTCTTAAATAAACTTATTATTTAGGTATTTGTTAACTATTATCTATTAATTTAATTAATTAGTTATTTAAAGGATGTATATTATAACGTCTTTAATAGGAGGGTTAAATAGCTTAGGGCGAAGTAGAGTTTAATTATAGTAGGTACGCGCTTCTTCCTATACTGGTATATCTTGTAAACATTAGGGTTTTAACCTTAAATGCCTAGATAGTATATAATTAAGAATTAAAAATGGGACAGGTATTCTAACTAGTAGGCTTAATAATAACTTAGCTATTTTATAGTTATAAAATACTATAAATTCTTATGGTCGCTAAGGACCTTAATTAGAAATCTGGCACCTTCTAGTTTAAGTTGCCATTGTTTAAAACATCTAATAATGGCTAATAATTCCTTATTATAGATCTCGTAGTTATATTTAGCTAGACTTAGTTATTTTAAAAAGTACGCTATAGGGTGTAGTATTCCTTCTTTATTATACTAAGACAGAATGCCTCTAGTAACGTAGTTAGATAAATTAGCTTCTATAACACTCTTTTGGTTTAGGTTAAAGTGTTAAAGTATAGGTATGGTGGTAAATATAACTTTTAGATAGGTAAATACCTTCTTATATTCCTTGTTAAAGATAAAAGCTTTATCCTTTTAGGTTAGAGCTATAAGGGGTAAAACTAGAGCAGAGAAGTTGTTAATAAACTGTTAGTAGAAGTTAGCAAATCCTATAAAGGCTTTTATATCCTTAATATTCTTAGGTTCTTACTAGTTTATAATTACTTTAATCTTCTTTAGGTTTATTTATATGCTATCTATAGAAATAATAAGTCTAAGGTATAGGACTTCTATTTTATGGAATTTGTATTTGTCTATATCTAACTGTAGGCTAGCTCCACGTAGAGCTTTTAGGATAAGATTAACGTATTTCTTATATTTAGTTAGGTTATTACTATATACTAAGATGTTATTAATATAAGCAGTATAGAAAACATCTAGGTAAGGTTGTAGGATATTATTTATAAAGTGCTAAAATAAACTTGGGGCATTTGTAAGGCTAAACGGCGTTACTAAGTATTTAAATAGTCTATACCTAGTGCGGAATACGGTAAGCTATTTGTCTCCTTTTATAATATAAAGGCGGTTAAATGTGTGGATAAAGTTAAGTTTTGTATAGTAGCAAGCTTTGCTTAATTAATTTAATGTCTCTTAAATTAACGGGAGTGGGTACTAATTCTTAATAGAAATAGCGTTAAGAGCTCGGTAGTTTATATAAAAGTATAGACCGCCGCTGGGTTTCTTAATAAAGATTATAGGTACAGCCATAGGTGAAGAGCTTACCCTAATAAATCCTTTACTAAGGTATTTGTCTAAGTACTTCTACAGCACTTAGAGTTTGTTTTAGGACATTCTATATAGTGGTCCAAATCCTAGCTGTTTTCCTTCTTTAAATATAATCTTGTGGTTGTATAGTTGGTACTCTACTAACTTATTAGCTTTCTTTTATAAGAATACCTCTAGGTGCTTATAGTAGTATACTGGTACTTTTATGGCAGGGTTAGTGTGCTTCTTTGGTGCTAGGGCCTTTTTAATATTAGCTATTGTAATACTAAAGATTGTATATTTAGGTTTCTTAGTAAGTTATACTAATAGGGTAGCTTTAATTATGTAGATATCTAAGGTGTTAAATAAGCTTAGATCGTCCTTAGTTTCTTATATAGTTTCTTATTTAGTTTTAGGTTTAGTATTAGGTATGGAGTTAGTATTAGATTTACGTTTAGATTCTTTAAGTATCCTTTTTATAGTAGAATACCAGTTCTTCTAGTATTTTTATATATTAAACTTAAGCTTCTGCTTAGTTTGGGGTGTTGCAGTTAAAGTTGGTTTATATAGTTATATATTATTTTTGGGTTCTTAGTGGACGTTAGTGGAAATCTTATATTGGTGGAATTTAGTGGAATTCTTAGGTAGGTGGAATTGGGTGGACTTTTTAGGTATAGGGTAGACGTTAGTGGAAATTTTAGACTAGTGGATCCTAGTGGATTTTTTAGATTTTAGTTTAGTGTCTAAGTAGCAGGCTATAAGGCACTTCTACTTGTAATAAGGGGCGGTAAATAGAAGCTTAAGGTTGTCCTAATTAATGGTTACCTTATATAGCTTTATCTAGGGTTTTTTTAAAGATTACTAGGTAACCTAGGGTAGTTATAAAGAGCTTAATTAGTTCTTTGTGGTTTAGGTATTAGAGTTTTAGGGCCGCTATATAAGTAATACAGCCCAAGATAGTACGTTTGCTATTAAATCTAAATATGTTAATATACTAGTTAAGGGGTATTAGGGTAAACCTATTGTCTTACGCGAAGATCTTATTAATAAATCCTATACTACTAGCACCTGTATTAATTAGGACTTAAGTATTAGCCTATTAACCTTTCTGCCAAAGACGGCAGTTAACAGTTATATTATAATCCTAAGAGTTAGGGTTTGTAACATCTAATGCATTTAATGAAATCCTGTAATATAGCTATCCTAAAGAGTAACTTAACTCTAGAATGTACCTTTTAGTAGTAAATAGAAAGGGGTTCCTATAGAACGTTAGTTATAACTTTGTCCTTATAAATAGTGCTTATTAGATATGGGGCTGGAGCTAGGTAAAGATTAGGGACGGTAACTGGAGGATTAATACGGTGAATGGTTATTAGTATTAGCTGTTTATAAATTGTGTTAGGGTATAGGGACAGAGTAGTATCTTAAGATATAATCCTTGCTTCCGCATTTAAAATAAAGGCCTAGCTTAATGCATTATTCTTATTTAGGGGACCCTAGTAGAGCGTATTCTAGGGTCCCTGTATTAATATCTATAGTATTAGGGTGCTTAGGCTGAGACAATGACTTAGTAGATGTTTACAGAGTTGTTATATTATATTAAGGAGTGGACTTTGGTGTCAGGCGTAGTATATTATTATACCATTTATTAATAATGTTTGCGTAGGTATTAAGGGCTCCTAGTAGGTCTATACCTATTAGGGAGGTTTTTAGTTTAGGGCTTAGGGACTTAATAAGGCTGTTAACTAGTGCGGAGTCATTCCAGCTTATTTCTTTTACATAATGGTTAAATTTAGAGAAGTATACTGGGAAGCTTTTTGTTCCTTAGGTTATATAGTTTATCTTTCTCTAGGTAGTAGCTTGGCGGTTTAGGTTACCATATATAGCTTTAAGTAGTATAACTAGACTTTATACTAGGTTCGGTTAAAGGGGTTTAATAAGGTTAGCTGCGTCTCCTCCTAGTTAACTTAGGGCGTAGTAGAGTTGGTTAGCTTTAGTTAAGTAGCGGTTAGCATTACCAGTTAGCTTATTTTTAAGCTAGCTTAGAAATAATTAGAGTTTTTATTATTTACTAGTAAATATTGGAGGGTCTAGTAATTATTTAGATTATTACAGTGCAGTAGTTGGTTTAGGGTAAATAGTTACTATAGGTTTGGGACTCTCGTCCTGCGTATTCATCTCTAGAGAAGGCGTTTAGTCTTAGGGCCCTAGTGTGGGTATCTTAAGGGTACGGACTTCTTCTTAGAGGTCCTTAATTATTTATAGGTGTTATGCCTCTTGTTTAGCTTATTATTAAGTTAAAGTGGCTTAGTTTTGTATAAGGGCGTCTATAATGGACTTCTGGATCTCTGCTAATTGTTTTTAAAGTGTGGATATAATACTGGCGGCTGTTATAGGGGCTTTAGGGTTATTCTGCATTTTGGAGGGTAGTATATAAGGTTAATGCAATATAGTATTATGGAGCAAGCACAAGCGGTAATAATATATAGCGAAGTAGATATTGATAAGCTATGTATATAAACTGCGTAATAAAATTAAGACGTTGCGTAAGGAAAGGAAGTAAGGAAATGGGAAGAAAAGGGTATATATTAATAACTTGGTTGCTTGGTTAACGCATATATAGGGCAGAATAGGCTTTAGGTTATAGTCCTGGCAGAACTTAGCAGAACATAGTAGAGGACAGTAAACTGCTATAGATTGCCGTTATATAATGGCAAATTGCCTTAGATTGCCGTCACGTGCCTTAATTAACTAAGTTATTAATATAGAGGTTAAGACGGTAGAAATAGGTAAACGTGTGCAAGATGTTATAGGGGTGTCCCGTGACAGTAAGGAAGGCGATAGGGTAGTTATAGTATAGCATATTCTTAAAAAAGCTCGCCGCTAGCTTTAACTACTCTTAATCCTTAACTATTAGGCTTATTTAAAGCTAGCTGTGTAGCGAAATGGCATTTATAAGATATGCAATGTCTTTAATAAATTAATATTGCAGTAAGAACTATACTATATCTGCACTAGCTATAAGGAGACATATAGAGGGAGACGGATTTCTAATAGTAGAACAGATTATTAAAATTAGGACCAAGGATTAGTTTTGGTTGGTATATATTATTAAAAAAAAACCTAAGGTATAGGGTTGCTAGTCTAGATTTATAGACTTCCCTTAATTAAATATAGTCTGCTCTAGGTAAATTTAGTAAGACTACCTAGCCTTATTATAGAAAACTGCGTATATAGCGCTAATAGAATATATACAAGTCTGCGAGACTATATTGGGTGTTATAAGAATAACATCAGCCTTCTTAGCCAGGTCTATAATAACTATATTAGCCGTAAGTATTAATCCTATTTTATTATCTTGCGTTATATTATTACCAAGCATAAATTAGTACAAGTATTGGCGGAATTTAGTATATTTAGTTATATTAGGGTTTATAATAGGATGTAGGTTTCTATTACTATCTAAAATACCTATAAGATATAATAACTACTAACCTTTAGACAAATCTATAACCTATAACCACTTATTAAAGCCAGTGGTATTACTAGCCTTAAATATACAGTAGAGCAGGAATGCCATATTTAGTATAAATGCGTCCTTATTAATTATAGCATAGTTATCCTGTTTTTTAAAATACTTAAGATAAGTATTAATACCTACCACTATTTACTGTATAATGGCATCCTATATATAGACTTTAGTTTCCATTAAGCGCATATAGTGGCAAAGTACAATAGGAAATTTAGCGGGACGGCCTTATATAATTAGTGCCTTATGGTCCTCTATAAGCGTATTATTAATTATCTTAGCCAGTATATCTAGTTAGCAATTAAGCGGCAATAAGACCCAGATTTTAGTAGGATCCTACTAAGGCAACCCAAGTTAATACTAGTATTATACTAAGACAGTTAGGAAGGTTAATTTCCTAACACCACTAGGGCCTTAAATTAGTAAAATACCACCTATTATATATTTAAGCGCAGTATAGGCACCTATTTGCTCTTTATTAAGTAGCGGCAAAACAGCCCTAAGGGCATTATTAACTAAGTTCTTCCCATACTTAGCAATATTATAGTTAAAGTAATTAATACGTGGGAGATCTATAAAGTTATTAGACAGCGCAATTTAGCGCTTAATATAGAAACTATTACCTCCTTGCTATAAGTAGTATAGAGTGTTAATTTTTTAAGAGATTTTAACCTTAGGGACACGCTTAGTTACAAGACAATTAATACCCTATACCATAATTAGGGCCTTACTTAGGTTATTAACTGTTATAAAGTTATTACTGCTTAGGATATACTCTAGAGCGAATATAGGGTTTAGTGTAAACTTATAACCTACCCATAGTTAAAAGATAAAAGTATAGTAGTTATAGCCGGAGCTATAGGGAGTAGTATTAATAATAACTCCTTTCTATCTGGCCTAGCTATTTACATCTTTATCTAAAAATAAGATATTAATAATAGAGTTAGTGTAAAGGGTAAGATTATTAACCATCTAGATAGTAGTATAGTAGACTTAGTCCGCGCCGCCTAGGAAGGTAATAAGATAAATAATAGTAGGTACCTAGGGGTTCTAGTTAACGCTCTTAAGGCTTATAACTACGGCATAGAACTAGACCGTAAAATACTTAAAACCGCTATTAAACTAATACCTTATAGGGATTTTATATAATAGTTAGTCCTCTACTAAGAGCTATATACTAAGTTGGATATTTATATTACGGTTCTTCTACTAGCAACCTAAAGGATTATTAACACTCTGCTATTATAGGCTTGCATTTAGGCTTATAATATAGCTATTAAGCTATTTAGTGCCTAGCGTAAAGAAGTTAATAATAACTATAGAACTATTTAAAAGCATATCCTAAGCTTTATGGATTTGTGGTATAAATAGGCCGAAGTCCCTATTAACAAAAAAGTACTTACTAAGCAATATACGTATACCTAGTGTGAGTTTATTAAAGGTAACAACAAACCTAATATAGTAAAGTTGTAGGGTTATAGCATCTTACAGAAGAATGCAAGTAAGATGCTTAAGCGTGGTTAGATGTAATAGTTATTAAGTAACCAAAGAAGTAGTATTAGTAGTACTAACCTTAACATTGCCAGTAATATTAATATCTATAAATTGGACAAACGCCGTCTTATATAAATAATAAGTAGGCATTCTATTAGTCTTATAAGACACCTAGAACGTAATACCATATACTATAATATACTCTTTAATAATTTGCGTAACAAACTAAACTATAAGGTAATTATTGTTTAAAAGCTAGAGTATATTTAAAGGTTTGGCTATTACGGAATTGCTATTCTCTATATAGGTGTCTAGATTATCTATTAGGCTATCTACTACTAAATAGAAGCTGGCTGCATTAAGAGGTTTAGGTAATAGAGAGGTAGCAGCTATACTTAAAGCGGCAGTACTTAGTGCATTTACCTTACCTAAAGTAGTTGCGGTATCTATTACCTAAATTAAAGTAGGTCTACTTATATAATTATTAATATTATGCCCTATAACTTTGTAGTTCTTATATATATAACTATAGAAGACAGTTTAATAGTCTAGAGAGTTATAATTTAGGCAAGTCCGCTTCTTTTTATCTAATAGCTAGGGACAGTCTTGCTTTCTATAGCCTATAGCACTATATTAGTTGCACGTTATATAAGGATAGTTACTCTTAAGATAGCCAGCTTCCCTATAATTATTATATATAGGGTTAGGGTAGTTAGCTTTAAGATAACTAGCCTTACTATAACTATAATAAAGTTAAGAAGCTTTTTTAAGAGGATAATTAGCTCGTATATAGCTAGTAGACAGATAGAGATAGCATTTTAGAGTATTGTTAGCTAAGAGGTATAGACTGCTAAGCTTTAAAAGAAGAGGCTTATTAAGTATAGGGCCCTTACTATTACCTTATAAGATACTAGAGCCTATAGCTACTATAGTTAAGGCAATCTTAAAAACTATAATACCCTTAGTGAACTTTTTATAGTTATAGATATAGTTAATATTACAAGTTATAAAATAATTAGTAGGTAAGTCTATTTTAGTAGCAGGCTGTGTTAAGTAGTGGTCTATATAAACATATTAGTAAATATAGATTCTCTATTATATAGCTAAGGTTAAAAATAAGGCAGCTAACTTACTATATTATAAGGCTCTATAGCCTAGATAGATCTATAGAGGCACTAGTTATAGAGGTAAATACTAGTAGAGTAGGGGTAAAAGAGGGTAGTTAATAGAGTTAGGTTAATTAGTAAAGGTAAGAAAATAAGGCACACCCTAACAAAATTATATAAGTAAGGCCTTAGCGGCAAAATATATAATTATACACTCTGTAGGTTAAATATATATAAGGGTAAATCTATAGTAATAAAACTAACCTATAAAGGAATATATAGTATAGTATAAGTTATAGGGACTACCCTACCTAGCCTATCTCTTAATATAGGCTAGGTAATAGTCTAGCACTATTAAGCTCTTATAGTTTATAATATAAGTATATAGATATATAGAAGGGTAATGGAAAAGAGAAGTAAGCAGTAAAGTAAAAATACTTTACTATAGATAGGCTAATTACGTTATAGGTAAACAGAAACTTAAACACTATAATCTGTTAAAAATGTTACTAATAAGCACAGCCTGCTACTACTCGAAAGTATAAGTCTTTTCCTCCCTTAATTAGTAAGAGATAAGGTATTATTAGCTAAATAATCTTTTATAGAAGTACTGGGTGGGAAGCAAAATATTATAAAACCATATATAGTTCTAGATAGATCTAAAATAAAGATATTAAATATAAGAGACTTTAATATAATAAATACTATAGTAGAATACTAACCTCTTATATAATACTAAATAGGTAAATAGTAAGATAAGTTAATATTGCTAAGCGGCTAGATGCTAGGTATATATAATATATCTACTATCCTAAAATGCCCTAAAATGCCCTAATATACCACAAAATGCTATAAAATGCTATTAATTATATAAACTTATAATATAAGATACAAAACCTACTACTACCTTTTATTATAGACATACGTTTAAACAAGTACTAGATATTTAAGTATAGACATAGAAGCAACCTATATACTAGATAATTATTATTTTAAAGAGAGTTACCTAGTAGGGCCTTAAGTGCTATATAGTAGTATAATTGTTAGTAACACAAGGTAATATCACGTAGCTACGGTTCGTAGATAGTATAATAATGGTTATTGTTCTTAATAGAAATAAGGAAAGGGGTAAGGAACTTAAGGTTCCTTACTACGCTAGGGCCACGTCAACACGTAATAGCAATATGCCTTACGTGACAGCAACTTGCCTTATTCCCAACACTGGCAACTCTTCTTTTTGTGGTTGCTATCTATATATATATAAACAGACAGGATGCAACAATACCAGACAATATATAACAATACCAAATAATATGCAACAATATGCGATAATGCAGTAGTTAGCAGAATTTAGCAGATAACGCAAAGACGGGTAGGCCGCTAAGGCGCTAGTAGTAAGCAAGCCAATAGCGATTTTCTATCCCAGGGATAGAAAATCCTAATTAGCTAGTTTAAGTTAGGGTTTACAAAATATTATACTCCTACTCCCTTTTAACCCAACCTTTAACTTATACATATAGAGTGTTTATATTAATAAACGTTTTTAGAGCCTTATTTAGGTTTGCCTTTATTATTACGTCTACTAGATTATTTTAACCGTTAATCTATTAAATCTTAAAGAGTTCTTACCGTTTATAGGATTAATAAAGTGCTATAATATTAATTATAAGGCGCTTCTCCTTTATAGTACTAAGCTTAACTAAGCACTTATAGAGGGAGTATAAATCAGTGTATACAATTATAGGGATAATAGAAAGTTTAAATCAATCTATAATTATCTTTAGGGTAGTTCTAATTGCAATTACCATATTAACTCCGCTAACTATTCCGTATATCTCTAACGCTAGAATGCTTTAAGTAACGCATTTACTCTTGGTTAAGCTCTAATAGATAAGATTGCTATAGATTATAAAGTTATTCTCTCTAGTAAATTTATTTGCGATAATAATCTTATATCCTAACTAGGAGCTAAAATCTTTGTTATTTATAAACAATCTATTAACAAATACAAAGAGCTTAGCGGTAGGAAGATTAATAGGCACATAGAGTAGTCCCCAATTAAGATAGTTTATTTACCAGGAAAGACGTTTATTTAGGGCAAGAACGTCGTCCTTAGTTAGTTTCTGGTATTAGGCGGTAATAAAGAGATTAAATAAAGCCTTAGGTTAATAGATAGAAGCAATATAAGCTCTATAAGCGCGTTACTCTATATATCCTTGCTTTAGAGAATTAGCGTTAATAATATTAATCTTCTTACCTTAACCCTTCTGGCGCAAAGCAATAGAATTCTTATTTAGGGAGAGGGTGCATCCATTAAAGAGTAATAGTATTATTAAATTAAGCTTTTCCTTTAACTTTACTATAAGATTTGCCTTTACTAACTTATCTTCTTTAAGAGCTAAGAATTGGTCGTCTCCTAAGATAATTATATTATTAGTTTATATACCGATAATTCCAAATAGAGTTCCTATAGTTGTAATTAGAAAGCATAGGTTAAATATAAAAATAGTTATTAAAAGCTTCTCTTTATAGTGCTTACTATAGGTAGCCTACCAATAGGTTCCTACCTCTACAATTCTATATAATGGCTTAAGCACAACTATAATTATATCTTTAGGATATTAGTAACAAATTTGCTCTAGAAGGTATGCTAATATTAAGCGCTAAAGGTGTATCTCTAATTGGGTATAGGCCTAAGTGATATCTCACAAATAAACCGCTATTCTATTCTTTATTAAAGAGGGAGCTAGTATAATAATAACTCACTAACTAGCTTATTAAATTATAGGGGATTATATAAGAATTACCTCCTTACTATTATTATTGTAACCTTAGATAATAAGCCTTAATTTCTTAAATAGGGCATTAGTAGCTTTACCCTTAATTTTATTAACTATTCTTAATTTAAAAATGCAAACTTTATTAAACTTAGTAGGGTTATATTTCTTAAATTTAAAAACTCCTTTTATAATAAGACTATTAATCTCCTACTTATTAGATGCTTGGAAAGGAGCTTCTAAAGTTATAATACAACCTTCCTTTTAGAGCTGTTTTGCAAGTTTAAAGTCAGCCTTCTCCGGGCTCACAGCTCGGCGTGGTCACGGAAAAGACTCGGCGTGGTTAGAAAGTTTAACGTAGTTAGAACTTGCAAACCAGCTTCGTGACTATGATTAGCTTAAGACCACGCTAAGCCTACGCATATACAATGCACATGCAATTTAAATAAAATAGAAAATACAAAGCCGTTCATCCTCAAATCACAAATATCCTAGTTTATGGCAGTGCATATGCCGCGCATATACGCTAAACAATGGCCATATAAGGTAATGGTAGTTAGTCATCAAAACATGGCCCATACACACGCGTAGCATATCCACAACAACAGTCGCACTATAACTTCTTCTCTACAACATCATAGCGTATGCCACGAGTATGTACAGTATAATATAGGCATAGGTCTTATATATACTGACAGAAAGAATAAGGCGAATTTCTATTACCAATTTAACTATTGCATACGCCGCATATACGCTCACCATGAGCAATCTAATAATCGCAGACTTCAATAACCCGTAGGTAGCTTCCGCCGCCAACCCTTCTACCTTCGGCCATTACTATAGTAAGCATATGCAGAGCATATGCATATACCATACTTACAAAGCCTTATAGGTCCGATTCCAAATCCTAATCCCGGTTGGGTAACTCCTGGTTAGTTATAGGATTGCATATGCACGGTATATGCTTATAATAACTATAGCGCGCGCTGCAGTAGCTCTCGCTGGAGGAAGATGTAAGTGTATATAGAGCTGTATATCCAGTGCATATGCTAACTGTATATAGCCCCAACCGTTTCGGTCCAAGACAACACGAGTATATACGGCTCTATATACTACATAGGCATATGCTAAGCGTATACCAGACCCACCCAATACCGCCTCCGTGCTCTCCTTAGTCAACACTATAGTGTATATTGCTTATCCACACCCTATGCGTAGCATATGCTAAGCCAAAGTTTAGGTGTGATATTGCAGTTAACAGTACGCAGATGTGCGGCCGTGTCTTTACCGCTTAGCCAAGTATACGTTTTGCATATGCGCAGCGCCTGCGGCTCTACTAATATGGCTATAGTATCACCGGCATGTCCGCAATGAGCACAGCGGTGCTTATATATACTACTATATTGTTGTAGCAGCTCGGCATATGCTTACTATATATAGTAACCAACCCAACTACTAATAACACATCAGTTGGAGAGCTGGTCGCAGGCGAGAAGTATGTGCTATGTATATATAGCGTATATGCGAGGCTAATGCATTATAGTTCCCTAAAGCTGTTTGTTCTCTCTGGTGGCTAGCAGGATATAAGATACCTATATAAGCCTAGGTATATCTATGCCTATGCGTTGTATATACGTCGCTAATAGTGTTTATAGTCGTGGCCCCTTGGGTTCTAGGATCTCAGAGTATACAGATACCTACATACTCTTTGCATATATCCACCCTATGCTGTGTATACGCTTAGCCTGAGCTAATTAAATGTAGTGCCCAGGACTAGGGGTTTGCCACCCAATTTAGCAGGCAATTCTATCGCGAGGTAAGAGCACTAGTGTTACTTCTACATATACGCACTATACCCCAATATATATATCTATTTATCTATATACTTATTCCCCCTAAGTTTAATTTCAGACCCAAAGGCACTTATAGGCCTAAGGGTAGCGTATATAAGGAATAAGCACGGCTACTACTAGGGATACTGCCCAATTCCGAAACTAACGCTCGACTCTATGTTTAGGAGACTGGGAAAGTTTGATTTAGCGTATCCCCTACATATATATTACCAAAACTACTACTTGGTTATATTGCTAGCTTATACGCGTATACCCTATATATATACAAACCCCTAATGTCTTCTACTAACCATAGGTTAACACGCGCTTATGCTAGGCGTATGCTAACATAAGGGAAACAGCGCGTCGGCCCCACCACTCCCTCCACCAGCTTAAAGCGCAAGGTTAGTATTTTACCTACATATGTTTAGCATACGCTAACTATATGCGTAGCGCGGCCCGACCCCCCTAAATAACTGCAAGGAGTCCCCCTCGCCGTCTACACGCCGCTAGAGTAGTAGGTTTGCTTTGCACATGTCCTATATATACACTACTAATGTTTAGCACAGGGAGCAGAAAAACAACAGGCCGCCGCTATAGTGGTGGTGAGAGCTCTGGTAAGTTTAGTTCATTCTATTACATATATTATACTTATGCTCTATATAAGCCACCCCTACCGCGGGTGGAACCCGCCGCTTATCCCGTATTACTGGTTAAGTCCTAGCATATGCTGGGCCTGCACACTGCATACACAATATGCAATATGCATAGTTAGAGTTTGGGCGGAGTTTAGTAGACAAATAGGCTAGGCATATGCCCGATATAGGGCGCGGGGCTATAGGCCCATATTAATTAATTCTTTATTTATGGTGATAGAACTCTATAACACTTGCTCTGCGTATACTATACATATGCGCCCTATATACTAATACTATACTCCTACGCCCACTTCTTAAGCTCTGCTAGCTCCTTCGCTTTATTATATACATCTTTAGCCTGTTTTAATTTATTAATTCGTCGCTCCATATTTTCTATACGGAGTGTATATGCCTCCTTCTCTATCTCCTCCATAGATAGGTTAGACCTATGCCTTTTACCTATAGTCCGGGGCGTTTGACTTTAAGATAGTGGGGGCAACATCTGCGCTGCATATGCTGTGGATACGCGCGACGTATCCAATACTAATGCAATATTATTATCTGCTCTACTTATCTGCGACATAGTCTGCCCATTAAATATAGTAGGTAATTCTACATCAGGTATATACTGTAGATTAGGCTTAGGGGTGTTAAATGGGTTCTAAGGATTCCAAGGAAGATTTAGTTTAGGATTTTTAGCTTGTCACTTAGCTACTTTCCACTATTTCTGGGCTGTTTAAGCTTAGCATCTACTTTGCATTTGCAGCGTATATATATACTTTATTTCTATAGCTGTACTACTATCCACTTTAAGTTACTATAATTTCTCCATATATTATCTATTCCTGTCTCTTTATATAGCTCTTGTAGGTCGAACATTTCTTATATATGGAGTTTGAGCCTATACTAAAATGTTAGAATATGCGGTGCATATATAGAGCGTATATATTTACCGTAGTACTGCAGCAAGCATGCATAAGTTTCGACCAGTAAAGTTATTATCTTAAAAGTGACTACTTTTACCAATTCTAGTATGCTTTCGTGCATATGCCCACCACTTATAAGGGACCTTTGACTTTTCCTTTACAAGCCCGGCTAGTATCCATGTTTTCTTTTTGTTGTTTATCCAAGACGTAAGCTCCGGATGTAGTATGCATATACTTTATATACGCTCCGTTAGTTTCTGCTCCATCTCCGCTTCCTATATCTGCTCTATAATATATCTTGCTTTATGGGTTAGAAAGCGCTTTGTAAAGTTTCATTTAATATGTACTTGACAGAATATAAGCATATACTAAAGGTGTTCATCCCATTTACGGGATAGGTTAATTGTATATAGGTAATCCCCAAAGCCTATATATTATCAGCATATGCTAGGTATATACGCAGCATATACTTACCACCAGCTTATTTCTTACATATATTAACTGTAGCCGTGCGAAGTCCGGTTCCATAAATATGTATAAATTGTATAGATGATCGGGCAGCATTACTTAAAACCTTAAATACTAGCTAAAATATCTTTGCGTATGCAGTACGTGTTTCTAAGTTTAGAAATGCGTATACCCATACCTTGATTCCTATTATAGGTATTAGCCTGTGTATAGCATATGTATAGCATAAGGCATATATACGTTTGGAATTCTCGTCCTATCCTACAATTGAGAATAAATTCGTTTTACCTTAAACCATTTTAAATAATAGGTCCATTTCGATACATATTACGTGTTGGAATGCCTTAGCTTACGCGTATATACAGCATATAATAAGGAAATGCTTGTTATTAAAGTTATAAATTGCCCAAATCCATTACTCTGTGTTCTCTTTATATTAGTTAATAGAGAACTTGCGTAGCATACCTACTACGCTTAGGCTCTGTATATACTTAGCGTGTATCTAACCTATACTTACCTACATATACCGTCCCCTCTAGGAATTATAGCATCCTTTCCTTTTAAATCAGAGCAGTAATTCGATCCTCAATATTAAAACTACTATGCACTGCACATAGTGTCTGCGCCCCATACTTCTTACATAGAGTATAATACTGTGGAGATAGGATAAATCGACCTATACCATAGTAAGTAGTTTTATTCGTATATACTATGCATATATGGGGTATACGTGTAGTAAGGCTTAGAACTTCCACCTGCCTTATTACTTTAACTACATCATTAGCAAGGTCAATTGGTAGCTTTATTAGGTATAGTAGATGATATATATAAGAATTCCGTGTAATAAGGCAAATGTAAGGATACCGTACCATATTAACAGGAATATAGCAATCTAACTATGCACTACATATTCGGCTTACTACCCTACCTTGGCCTTACGGATGGTTAAACCCTAATAGGCTTAGCATATGCGTAGCGTATATATAGTATATACATTACCTACCACAATTTTTTCGCTTTGACGTTAAATATCTAATATAGGTATATTCTTTTTTAAGTTCCTGAACCCCATATTCAACAAGTAGACGTAGGTATTAAATATCTACCCTAGCAGTTGTTGATAATAAAGGCCAAGCAGTGTGCTATGGTTTAGTATCACTGCTGCTGGAACAACCGATGAATATTATCTGCATATAATAAGCATATATCACGCATACGCTGGCTATATGCGCACTCCATGTTAAGAAAACATCGTTAGTCTGCTTTCACTATATATACGTTCTTGTATACTAGGATAGGTACACTACCGCCATAATTATAGAATACCGTTATAGTAGCTGTATATTATAAGTATTTACCTAATATATATAGATAATGCTTACTTCTCTGTACTTTACTTAAGCTTTTTATTAACCTCTACTGCTTGGTGTAGACGACTGCTACGCTTTTAGAGGTCGTTAATTAATTCAAGCTTAACCCTATTATATACGGGGCATATACGGAGGACATCCTCGTAAGCGTGCTCGCAGTGTTTAATACCGCTACATTTAAACGCTTAATGAAATGCTTTTCTACTCTCCCGATTATTGTTTTCTCCAAGAAGTTATAGTTATATAACTTTAGGGTTACCAGTTTTATAAAACGAAAATTAAATCTACTAGAGGTATAAGTACAGCATATACCTAGCATATATATTGCATACCTTTAACATATACTGCTTAATAACCTCACGTACTGTTTCTTTATCTGCATCTATAGATAGCAGAGGTGTTGCTTTATAGATAAAGTATGCAATTCCTTCTTTTCTAGTTGCTGGATATTCTGGCATTACAATATGGTCTATTGCCTCTTAGACGATAACTTGGTGCTTGCCGTTAGAGCTAACAAGTACTCCATAGTCTCAGAGTGTGCTCTGGATATTCTCAGCATATATATGGCCTATGTATAGTATCATACGTAGTCTTACCTCAGAGAGACCTATATAAAATGGAAACCGCTATTATATGCTATCTTAACCCTTACCCTCCTCGCCCTCCCCACCCTCCTTATCTTCAATACTCTCTCTACTAATTGTATTATCTTAAGAACTATTGTCTTTATATTTAATATTAGGTACGCTCTGGTGTACCTGTGTATCCTTAGCATATGCCTAGTATATAATTGTACATACTAACTTATAGACCGTTTAGCCACCCTACTATACTCTCGTTCACTTTAGTATAGTTTTCACTTGTCATTGGTATAGTAAGGCATATATAAATACGGTTATATATGTGTAGGTATAGATATATATATATATCTGTGTCTATATCTCTAGGTGTATGCGGAGCATATACTCTTGACATTTTGGTTTGTGTATTCGCTTAAGTTAAATATAGCTACCGATGCGCGTTCTATATGGGTAAAAGTGTAGTACCGCCGACCTTTTTCTGGGGGCTCCATCGGTAACCACGCTTAGCTTTCGCCGACCCCCATCGGTGACCACGTTCAACGTGTCCAAGACCACGATCAGCTACGACCCGGCCTTCTCCTTAGCTGTTATAAAGGCTATTAATAGCTTAACTCTATTCTTAATAGCGGTAATAAATTGCTCTTTAAAATTAACAAAATATTGGCAATTTTATAATCCCTTTAGGCGACCTCTACCGCGTTATAGTTACGGCGTATTTACTACAATTGTATTAGAATTATAGTCGCCTTCTAGAGTATATTAATTATGGCTCTTCTCTAAGGCATTTTCTATAGTATCCTATAAAGGCTCGGAACTATTATCTTTATAGTAAGGCTTAATAACAGTTAAACGGAATTAAGTGGGTCTATAAGGCATCTAAATAGTACAAGTCTGGCCATTAATTATAATAAGTTAATATAGGCCTAACTATTCTCCCTTTTTACGCTATACGCGTACCTTAGACTGGAGTGGCAGATTAAGCGTAGTTAAGGTATTTAAGCCATTTCTTATTCCTAGTATATTATTAACTTAGCATATAGCGTAGAGACATTATACCTCCTTTATTACCTTACAAATAGCCTTAGCTCATTGCACAATGGAGGGAGATAGTAGAGAATTGTTAGTTATTTAAGGGTAGGCGCTAAAGACTAGCAATATAGGTACAAGTCTATCCGGGCCAGCAGAATCGGTAATAGCTTTAATAGCTATTTACAAGGTAAGTTCTTTACTAGCGTCCTCTAGTTCTAAAGAGATAATCTTCTTATATACGCGGCATAATAGCGCGTAATATTACTCCACTTTTCTAATACTATTATATGCCTTAATAGGGACTTCCTTAACCTTAATTGCTATTGCCTTTATCTATTATTAAAACTCTGTAGATGAGAAGTTCTTTCCTATATTATAGACGATTTAATTAGGGGGTCTTAGGTAGACATTAATCTAGTATAATTAAAGGGTATCCTATGCGTTCCTAGCTAATATATCCTTTAAAAAACGTGCAGCTTAAAAGGAGGTTAAGAAGTTAATAACTTAAAGTACTAGCTTACCACTAAGATACATAACATTAATAATAATATAGAAGTTAAAGTTGTAGTTATCTTTAAGGGTAAACTTAAATCGGCCAGGGGACTTCTGGTTTATTTAGCAGTAATAGTAGTACTTTATAAGATGCTTAATTACCTTAACCTTAACTTTATAACCTGCTTACTAAAGAACCCTAAGCAATTGGTAAACGGATAGGTAGCTAAAATAATAGTGTAGTTAACGTAACTCTAACTTAGTTAAATGGCTCTAAGCAACACTCCTTTCTGGTTATTAAAGGAGCAGCTAAGGGTAACCTTACTTATATATAATAGGCACCCGATTATCTCCCTACATAAGTATATTCTTAAGGTTGTTAAGCTTAATGCCTAATTTGTCTATATCCCTAATGCAGAATAGAAACGGAGTATTTATAGGAATAATATAGAAAGTAATATATCCTAAAGGGGTTTGGACCCTAATTGTACTAAGAGAGATTATAATACCCTTGCTAAAGCGTATTATATATTAGCCTACCGTTAATTGGTTAATTTAAATAGAGCTATTAAGCTGCTAAAAGGCTCAAACTTAAGGTTCTCCTACTATAGATACTCCTATGGCTTTAGTATCTGGCATAATACTATAGAAGACGTTTACTAAGTATCTATTATTAAAGGAGAACGCGGAGCTTTCCTTTAGCTTATTAAAAATATCTAACTTCGTAATAGAATGGAGCGTAGATTAGTTATTAAGAATAGTAATAGTTTATATACCATCTACCTTACCATACTTAGTAAAGTATTGGTTAGGAGAGTAGTCCTTAATTTCCATATCTATAAGGAGCTGTTTGGTTTTATTAACCTCACCCTTAAGATCTTTTACGCCTTTATATTGAACTAGGAAGCTTTAGAAGTAGGCTACAATAACCTTATAATTTCTGACGTTTCTTACACTCTAACGAAACTTATTATATACCTCCTTTTACTTATTAAGGGAGTGTCTAGTTAATTAGCAATTTAGCTTTTTATAAATATAGCACTTCTTCTGGTAATTACTTTAAAATAAACCTCTATAAGGACCTCTATAATTGCCTTATAGTTAACGTTAATTATACCCTTTGCTATATTCCCTACCACGGCCACTATATATTTGGTCAGTCCAGTTATAATTATATTAGTTGGGAATACTTAGTTGGGTAAGGTTTTTAGTATAGAACTATTAAGATTCTTGTGTTTATATTATAGTACCTACAGCAGAGCGTAGCTCGGCATATGCTCCTTTAAACGTATCTATAGGTTTATATAGCGCTAGATTACACTTAGGAACGCTATAACAGGCTAAGATAACCTAATCCCTTAGGCTGTTCTTATTTTAGTAAGTTTTAGTAAGGCTATATTAGATTTTCTAGAGTTTATTAAAGAGTAATTAAAGGCACTCTAAATAAGTCTTTATTAGGTTAGAAGTAATAACTTTCTAAAATATAGTCTCCCGCTATTTAGATATATAAAGTTAGTAATTCTTATTAGTCTTAAAGTGAGCTCTAGTAAGCTAAAGCATTATATTAAAGCTATAGTTTTTACCCATAATATAGTTGTAATAGAATGTCGCCGCCCGTCCCTTTAACATAATAGAGAAAGTGTAGTGGTACTAGTAGCCTTAAATTCTAACCTTGTTGCAATAGTTGTAAAAGACCTATAGTTTTGTTCTAAGTATATTGTACAGTTCTCCTCTAAACTTCTTTTCTTTGTCTGAATATACCTTTATCAGATTCGTGACTTCTTATAATAAAGGCTTACTGGTTAGCTAAAGTAGAGGCAGTAAAGGAGGTAGAGGAAGAGTACCTCTAGGTAAAAAAGTACCTCTAGGTAGAAGAGTACCTCTAGGTAAGAGAGTAGCGTTCTAGGGGTTTAGATACAAATTAAAGTTGCCTTTTAAAGAATATTGGTTGGTTTTAGGTTTCTATAGTTAATATATAATTTCAGCTTCCGTCCATACTAGCTCCTTTGTTCTAATAATAACGGCCTAAATATTACTAGTAATTGGGTTACCATTCTTAGCAACGTATACCCCATTCCTATAGAGGAAGTCTTAAAAATCCTAGATAATATTAACATTTCCAAGTACCTAAGTATCAGCAGTCTATCCCATAAAATCCTCCCTAAAATATTCCTATAGTTATATATCGGCGTAGTGTCTACTTCGGTAGAAGAGAATATAGTATAGGGGAAAGCCATTAACTTATTTTGCCGTACAGGTTATTATATTAAAAACGGGAAAATTATCCTAATCTTTATTGATGAGTTTCGCGTACGTGGCTACCCCTAGTGGTAAGGAGTCTCTCTAGTCGTTAGCCATGTTTTTAGAGGAAAGAAAGTGTTATAGGGTTATAAAAGAGGAGGTGTTATTAGTATAAAGATTGTTAATTATCGTTTTGTATACGTTTAGACAAGAATCTGCGATTATAGGGCTTAGGACTAGTTCTGGCCTTAAATCGCAAAGACTCGTAAAGCATGTTATTTTGCGTAATAGACGCAAGAATCTATAATCTGGGAAAGGCTTAGGACTAGTTCTGGCCTTTAAATCCTTAGATTCGTAGAAGAGTTCTATTTAAGGTTTAGGACTAGTTCTGACCTTAAAAGACAGCTTCCTCTAGCACGAGTAGCACTAATACAGTAGCTTATCTCTTCTTGGTAGAATACCTAGCTGTTCTATAGTATAATAGTAAAGTTAACCACTAATCAGTGTTGGTAACACAAGGTAATATTATATAGCTACGGTTCGTAGATAGTATAATAATGGTTGTTATTCTTAATAGGAATGAGGAAAGGGGTAAGAAACTTAAGGTTCCTCACCACGCTAGGGCCACGTCAACACGTGACGGCAATATGCCTCGCGTGACAGCAACTTGCCTTATTCCCGACAATAATAATAATACTAGCGATTATAAAGTAAGTATAATACGTTGCCGTCCACTAGAAGTACTACCTATTATATACTAAGCACTTTACAGTAATAGAGTCTGTATATATAGATATAGGCCAGCCCTCTAACTCTAGTGGTGTATATATCTACCAACTTTATATAATAATAAGAAGTATAGTAACGCCTATAATAAGTGCAATATATTACTATCTACTAGAAATACTACCTATTATATAGCAAACACTTTGCAGTAATAGAGCCCGTATATATAGACGCAGGCCAGCCCTCTAACTTTAGCAGCGCATATATATACCAACTTTATATAATAATAAGAAATATAGTAACGCCTATAACCTCCTGCATTTTACTATACTATAATAACTAGTTACCCCTCTATAGGTACTTAATAAATCGCTTATATTAAAAACTGTAAGAGTTTAGTAGTACTAAACTACCACCTAGCCCTAAATAGGCTAGGTAGGGTAGTCCCTATAAGTTATATAATTATGCCCTTATTTAACTATATAGCACTAAGTCTAGCTATATTTACCCTAACCAGTAATAGCAAATAATAGCCAATTTTACCTTTATATGGGCATATATAGGCAATTATAAGATCTACCACTTTACCTCTTTTTTATTTACCTTACTTACTTTACCTTTTATCTCTCTAATAACTAACCTCTAACTACGTTTAATACTAGAGTTATACTAGTATAGCGCTAGCTAGCTACAGCATAAAGCCTCCCTACTTTAATAGTCACCTTTTACTTAATATATGCTGTAATATTGCATATACCTAACCAAATAAGCGACTTAATAATAACGCAACTATAGGTAAAGCTGGATACGTAGTATAAGGCAAACCTAAATCCAACTAAAGATGCGGATATTGCCTAAGGCTTTAAAATAAGTATTAAAAACTATAATAGACTAAAAGAGATAGTTAAAGATGTCGCAATTAAAGTTAAGCCTAAGCACGTAATATATTGTGGCAACTCTATAATAATAAAACAAGGATATATTAAGGAGTTTTATAAGCAACTCCTATAATTTACTAATACTCTACTAGATTAGAAACTGTAGGTAATTCTAAAAATTATAGGAAGTGCTTATTCTAATCGCGTAAGGAGGGTACTAAGTACCTCTAAGAAATTAAAAAACCTATCTCTACGTAAATATATATTACCTCTAAAGACTAAATTATAAGACAAGATAATGCCACCCTAGCTACTATATATAATATAGCCTATAGATATTACCGTAAACCCACTATATAGTATCCCTTTACTTTAGCTAGTAACCCTAGTAATAAGTAATATAATTAATATAGGAAATATTAAGATTAAAATCCAATCCATAAGCTTAATGGGCAAGTTAATGGTTAGGGTGGTTTAAGTCTTATATCTAATAAGCGGAAACCTATATATAACTCTAGGAAAGCTATAGAAGAAACTATAAGCCTATATAGAGCTTAACATTAACGGTTTGCCTAAAAAGAATATCTATATATTGCTATAGAGATATAAAAACCTTATAATACGGTTAGAAGGCATACTTATTATAGCTCTTAGCAAAATAGTAAAAAATGGCATAAAGGAGGCCGTGCTTATAGCATTATTCTTACCTCCTAGCTTAAACTCCTAAGTTACTACCACTAATAATATACTATTAGACATTAAATCCAAGGCTAAACGCGATAGATATAGTATAAAAGATAGCTAGCAAGTCCTAATACTGTATAAGGCCAGCAGCAAGAGTAAACTGGGAAAAGGCAAGAAGTGGAGTTGTTTAGGATTAGCAGCATATAGCTCTAAGGAAGACAGTAAGGGCGAGCCTATTAGATATAAGAAATTAGATAATAATAAGTGGCCTTAACTAAGATTAGTAATAAGTGCCCTGGTAAAGGATAATAAAAGTAAGCTAGATGTACCTAGGAAGTTAAATAGTTACAAGGCCAACTTAAATAGATATAGAAAGCGCCCTTAGCTAGAATTAGCAGCAGGCACCCTTATGGAAAATAGTAATAGCAAGCCAGTTATATGTAGAAGGTAATTGGTAAAGGGAAGACATAACCCATCTGCCTATAAGCCCATATTAGTAAGTAATAGTAGTACTAGAGAAATCGCCATAGATAATAGCAAATTGCCGCAACTTATTACCGAACCTAAAAGTATATACTAGCTTAATAATGTAATAGACAACCCTACTACCGCATTACTAACTATTAATACCCCTTAAGATATTACCGCAGAGGACAGCAAATTACTGTAACATGCCAGTAGACATAATAATTAGTTCCTATATTACACTAACTTTAAGAATATAAAGAGTAGAGACAAAGATAAGAATTTAGTTAATAATAATAATTAAGATAAGGATTTAGTTAATAATAACAACTAAGATAAGGATTTGGTTAATAATAATAACCAAGACATAGATATAGAGGAAGAACTTAATTAATAAATTTTTTTAGTCCAGCTTTATAAGGCCGGGAAGGATAACCTAAATAGCATACTAGCATATATAATAGAGGCGGATCTTCTGCTCACTCTAGAGTATTTCCTACTTATCTTATTAAAAGTACTCTCTAAGACTACCCTAATCAAACTCCCTAATTAGGGCCTTACATTAAGCTTAAAATTCAGCCTATACTAAGTAGTATATATAGCTTAGGCATTTAAGCAAAAGAGGACAATTAAAGGAGGCAGCATTTATATAGACAAATCTAGCACTGGTAAGACTATACAAATAATTACTTAATAGCTAATAAACTACTTTTATTATTAGAATATAATGGATATTTAAGAGGCCTAAGCCACTAGGGACATAACCTACTACTTACCTAAGATACATCTACTAGATATAAAATGCCTATAGGTAGCAAAGCAGCCAATTATATACTACTATAAAGACAATTTAAAAAGCTATACCCTACAGACCCATAGTAAGGCTGCTTAGTTATCCTTATACTAAACCTAGGCCTACTAGGGTTCCTAAAGGACGTAAGTGCAATATTATAAGACAGCGTGATTATAAAGCGCCCTAACCTACCCTAGATTACAATTCTTACCCTTAGCTATAAAAAAGTTAAGATATTTAATAAACTAAAAAGGGATAAATGGCGGCAAATCTATAAGGCTCTTAAGTAGACCAATAAGGAATAATAGGAGAATAATAATAATATATATCCGGTTAGCAAGACTTCCCTATTATACCTATAGGGTAAAGCTAGGTTTAAAAACAATTATCGCCCTACCCCTAATATAACGGAACTATTAGCGCTAAGACACTTAACCTAATTCCTTCTAATTACTATATAAAATTATATTACCATACAACTAATACATAAGTTTATTACTACACAAACCAGTATATAGAAACACCTAAATAGCCAAACTACCAGATTATATTAGAAATTAAAGAGTATAATATAGGTTAGGCATATCCTCTAAAATAAATACCACCTAGACGCGACTAGTAGAGTCTTAATATTATTTATTTAGGATATAGTTAAGGAGTACTATATAGTGTATAATCGCAGCCCTACTATATAGGGTATATTTAGCACGCCTAATAACAGAAACCTAATATAACTAATATGGTTCATTATAGCAGGATTAAAGAGGCCTAAGTAGGAAGAAGTAGATAAGCTAAAGGGAACGGAGTTTAAAGTACTGCTTAAGCTTAAAGAAAAAACCATCCAGCTAAAGAAGAAGGAATTTAACCGTCTCTATAAGGATATAAAGACTAACCCAGCTAGAGCAATAGCAGATAAGAAATTTAGCAAACTAGCTATATTTTTCCGTACAGTTATTCTAACGTTTTAGATATATAGAGGGGAGTTAACACTCTAGTTTAACCAGCAAAAGCTTATCCTAAAGAACAGCTATCTTAAATTAGTTATATTATAGGCCAACCCTAATAACACTAAGGCAGCTATAATTACAGCCATAAAGGACTAAGTAAGCATAGAGCAGAGGCACTAATATAAGGAACTTCTGGCTATATAGGAGGAAGATAGTAGTAATCTAAATACTAAACCTAAGATACTAAAACTTACCTAAGCTAAGTTATACATTAACGCGAAAACGGCAGTAAGCGTAGCCTAGGTTATCCAATACTAGGACTAGCAAGCCCCTATTATAATTAAGTTCAATAATAAACACCTAAAAACTTAAAGTTGCACACTTAAGGACCTAATTGTTGTTAAGTAGACTACTAACCCGCTTAGTAAGGAGTTTATTAATATACTTAACCACCATTTTTAATAGAATGCAAAGTTCTTTAAAGCTAAAAAAATCTATAATTATATTTATGTTAAAAAACAGACAGACGGTTTAGTGTGTAAGATTATTATTACTACTTACTTACCTCTTATACTAGCTTATTAGTTTAATAGGCTATATAAAGAATATAGCAAAGACTAGGTGCTCCGCTATACAGCCAGTATATCTAATATTAAAAAGGTTAAGGCCAGGCAAACCTTTAACACTAATAACTCTAAGTAGATCCTACTTTACACCTTTATATTAATTAGGCTATCTATTAACCTATAGCGTATAAGTTATACTATTATAGTTAAGCCAAGCTATAAGCTCTTAGAGGTAAAGCAACTATTTACTTAAATAGATTAATAAGAACAGACTAAGCCCGTCTACTATAATACTATTATAGCTAATTAGAAGTTAAGTATTAAGCAAAGGATGTTAAAGTTAACTAAATTCACGTTGTTACTGCAGAAGTTAGTATATAAGGAGAAGGCCAATTTAAGCTTAAAATTAGGCTAAAGTAAGAAGGCAGATACTAAGACTATCTAATACTGGTAATAATTATAAGAGTATAATATAACTATAGATAGTTCTAAACACTATATATAGTTGCTATATAGCGAAACCTATTACTATTATATAGTGGCGTGTACGCGGGTTAAGGGACGTGTCTTCTAGTAACTTATAAATAGTAGTATAGCATATATAGTAAACTTAGTTAACCAAAATATTTCTAGGATTATTATTTCTAAGAGAGCATTAAGCTGTGTTATAAGACTAACACGCGTTATTATAATTTGGCTTATAAGTGTACATATATACATAAGCACAGACCTAACCCCTAAGCAACGCGTATATATACTACCTTACCTCCTACCTAGATCTTTACGCAATATCAATTATATACTTTCGCCTTATACCTTAATAGTTAGCTTATACTATAATAGTCAGTTTATACTATAACAAACTACAGCTTACAGCACTATTATTATTAAAGCAGCATTTAGCCGCAAATTATAGCATTATTATTAGCGGTGTAGCATATAGCCGCAAAATGCAACTAGATGCGGCTAAATGCCAAAATCGCTAGATTAGCATAAACCTAACTTAAGATGCTAGTAAAATTTTTTATAATACGCTAGAGCCTTAGTAAGATTTTTATAGGGGTAGTAACTTTAATATCTATTAATAAAGTATATATTAAATATAGAAATTATTAAAATTATTAAAATTATAAAATTATACTTTTATGCATACTTACTAGTATTAATAAGTATATATAAAATTTATAAAATTTATACTTTTATGTATGCTTAGTAATCTTATAGTTAGCACTTAGCAGCTAAATGCTAAGACTTAATTATAAATGCCGCATTTAGCAGCTAAATGCTAGTACTTAGTAATAAATGCTAGAAAATGCTGGGAAATGCTAAAATGGCTAAAAAGTAAAATTAAATGCTAGTAAATTTTTTCCTGACGAAATGGCCTAGGCCTAAGTAAAGTAGGCCTACTTTGCTAACTATTATAGAACACCACCACCTAAGATGCGTATTAGCAACTAGGTATAGTGAGATATATATAATATCTTTATATAGAGGCCTATAAAGTTACTTAATTATAAGAATCTTAGCCCCTATTAAATTAAATAAGTTATTAATAGAAAAGCTATATATAAGTAAGAGCTCCTACCTACCTTAGCTACCTATAGGGTATAGCCTCTATTTTACCTATAGCTACTATACCTTTACTAGCCTAAACCCCTACTAGTACTAATCTAAAATAAAAATAAAGATAAGAACTATAATATAAAGGCGCAAAGAGGCTTTAGGGAAGATTTAAAAAATATATATATTCTATCTAAATCTAAAGGTATATAGCTCTTGTAGAAAACAAGACATTATATAAGGAAGAGAAAGGAATAATAAGAGAATTATATAATTAAACAGTTAGGGGTTTTAGTAGTTAATATATGCGTATATACGCATACGGTCTTTAATAGACTTTAGTGTTACAGCGCTAGTAAAAAATGGTAGATTATAGCAGACAATTATAGATAGTTATAGATAGTTATAGATAGTTATAGATAGTTATAGATAGTTATAGATAGTTGCAAATAGTTGTAGATAGTTATCTGTTAAGTGTTTTACTAAAATATTCCTACTATAACTAGGCTAGTCCTATTATAGTACCCCCCCCCTTTAGCCAAAGGTTTAAACAATTTAATTTAGTTAAGACTTATAACTTATTACGTCTTATATATTTACATTAGGTAGCAGTATAGAGTTTTACTAGTTCTAATTATTAAATAAACCAATTAGGATTTTCTATCCCTGGGATATAAAATTACTATTAGCTTAGTTAAGGTAGTAAGCAGAACTAATATCTTTGCAGTAGATCTTAGCAAGACAAATTTAACTAATTAGACAACTTTAACTACTAGTTAAAGTTCCTTAATATCTTATATATTATATAACCGTATTATAAACGTTATAATGCATTTTAAGTTCTTTTTAATTTCAAGTTTCCTATTATTATGTTTTATATATTTGTGTTAGATAGCAATTATTTACTTTTATATTGCGTCTATTTAGCTAGAGTAGGCTATAAAGGATAGTCTTTATGGAATTCTTTTACTAGGGAAGGCGTATTAGCCTTAATCTATTTATAGGTTTCCTAGGTTTATATTTTATATCCTTTCTACTTAATAAGAAGTTTAAATTATTTAGATTATATTTTCCATTATATATTATTAATTAAGTTAATAAAGTATAAACTATTGCTATTGTTAACATTTATAGGAGGTAGTGGCAGTACTTTATAAATTACAGGATTATCTTTTAAAGGTTATAATAAGCTTATATAAAACATTAGGTATGTTTTTATCTTAATTAGTAGTTTAAGCTTATAGGTATATAGGCTTAGTTTCCTTTTAATTTAGTATAGGCCTATAAACTTCTAATTAAGTTTCTTTAAGGGCCGTTAAGTCTATAGGTTTTATATATTTAGGTAAACTATATTACCTTTCTTAAAGTCCTATATAGGAGCTTATTCTTTATTTATATACTATTCCTATACTATTTAAGTGTATATTAATTTACTTTATAATAGTTCTGTTAACTACTTTATTTAATTAGTAAAATTATATATATTAATTAACTAAATCCGTTTAATTATAGGTCCTATTATATTAGTTATAGGTTATAGTTTAAATCTAAGTTAAGGGTCTTATCTATAGGTTATATAGAACGGCGTTATACCTATTAATATATTTATTATATTATTCGCAGTAAACTTAGCTAAAGGTAGCTGTTTTTCCTAGTTATCTTATAGGTAGGAGTAGTATATTTATAGGCATTATTCCATAATTATATTTATAATTTTAGTTTAACTATCTATTTCTAGATAAAATATAGTTAAGAGTTATATTTAAATACTTAACTATTTATATAGAGCTTGCTAAAAGTCTAAAATAAACTAGCTTCTATAGTTAGATACTATTAAGTTAGAAAGTTTATACAGCTTAAAGACGTATTTAAGAAAACATTTAGCTACTAATATCGCATTAATTAAGTCTATAGGTATTATATATTATATTTTTATAAAACAGTTAATAACTACTATTGTTATAGACAGCTTAAGTACAATGTTACGACTACTTAGAGAAGAGTCGGCGGAGGCTAGTTAGTTAATATAGGCACGGTCTAGGATAGATCTGGTGGAACCATGTAACAAGGAATAGTAGCCGAGGTTATATAATGTAATCTATATAATCTATGTAATCTATATAATCCGTAATAGAGTAGATAGAGCACATGTACCTTACGGAGCGAAGGGATTTCTTAGGCGTATAGTTGTGTATTTAAAGGACTATAGTCCCTACCCAGATAGTTCTCTCTTTATAGTAAATCCTAGAATACAATTGGAGTTAATCTATTAGGCAACTACTCTACTAGTTATTATTATGTTGTTAACCTGTTTATATCTATATACCCGGCCTAATAATAGGACCCACTATAGTTCTTGCTATAAGGTTCCGTTATATATTTACTACTAAGGTTACGGTATTAAATAAAGTTAAATAATATGCCACCCAAAGCACTAGTTATGACGCCATTGACGGCAGCTACTACTTTAGGCGGAGATACCAGTATGGCAGATATGGATTCTTAGTTAATTACACAAAGTCAGTTATAAGAAATAGTTAATTACTTATAGGACAATAATAGGATACTTAAAGAACGCATTAATGGAATTAGAGCAGTAAAGGTTAAGTTACCTTTAATTAAACGGTTTTTAGGAGAGAAGTTGAAGCTTAAGGGGTTCCTTATATAGATGCATTTTAAGGTTATACAGGAGGGAGCGAAGTTGGCAACATTGTTAGACTAAGTAGTATATACAGGGTTGTTCCTAACAGGATAAGCACTTAAGTAGTTTAAACCTTATCTTACTAAAATACAGGCAAATAGCATAATAACCACTAACTAAGATATACAGTATATATTTGCCAGTTAGAACGGGTTCGCAGAACGGTTAACGCAGATATTTAGAGACCTAGAGGTAATAACTACAGCAGAATAAAAGCTTTAGAACCTATTACAGCGAACCTTAGTAATAGAGTATACAATACAGTTTTAGACGCTAGCTATATAGGTTAAGTGGAACGACAAGGCGCTTATAACATAGTATAAATAGGGACTTAAGGCTAAAGTCCAGAACACAATTATCCTAATAAAAGATGCGGAAAGTCTATAAGACTTAATAGATCAGTTAATAAAGATTAATAATAGAATCTATTAAAGGGAATAAGCTAAGAAAGGGTAAGACAGAGTTCCACGGTCGTATAAGGCGCAGAGCACGCATTAGTAAATATAGAGCCAAAAACTATAGAATAGCGTAGAGCTAATAGACTTAAGCGGTACTAAAGAATCTAAGAGATAGATAAAGAAACTATAGAAACCTAAAGGTTAAGGATTAAGTAATTATAGGACTAAGGAGCAGAGGCCAAACCAGGGATCTTAGTAATAGAAGACGTTTAGGCGGACTCCATAATAAAAAAGATGGTTTAAAGATAGAGCTTATATAAATTATGGAAAACAAGGTTATTTTGCTAGAGACTATAGAGGTAGTTAGAGTAACTATATGGTAAAGGGCACTAGGTTGTTAGAGTATAATAATATAGATATAGAGATATTGCGCAGAACTAAAGAGTGTTTAATTAAGCACTTTACGTTTTATTACAATAACGCATGCTAAATTTATAAAGACACTAAGTATAGCGTAAGCTATTAGCCGCAAGAGCTAGAGTTAAAAGGACTTAAAGGAACTACAAAGTTAGATAAAGAATAAAATCAACTCTATAAGCTAAATTAAGATATTAAAGCAACGTGCAGATAAAGATTAGTAATAATAACAATAGAGTTAGAGTACTTATTAATTAATAGCAACAAGGAAGAAAACAAGGCTAACTAGGAACACTTATACCTTAATAACGCAATAAAAGCAGAGACTGAAACCACTATAGAACGCGGATTAGTAATGGGTATTATAACACCATTAGATATAGCATCTATCGCTTTATAAGACGGAAGGAGTAATATCCAGAGACAATTAAGCAAGTAGACAATTGCTAGTGCTAGCTCACTACTTATAAAAGGCAAAAGGCCACAGGTCTAAGACTCTTAAAAAGAGATAAGGAAAGCTCTAGACTTACTAAACGCAATAAAAACAGCTTAAGAGCCTATAACGGATAAAAACCAATGGGAAAAAGCAGTAACTTAGTTTAGTAATAAACAAATAAGTATAGGACACAAGTTTAAGAACTATAAGTTTAGGGAACAAATAAAAACATTATTAGGAAGCCAAGATTTTAAGAAATAAATAAAGATTATAGCAATTCTAGGTAAACATGGTGTTTAGCCTAAAGATTAAAAAGTTAATACTAAGATTAGGAAGTAAGATAACTTTAAGGATCTAGCTGCAAGACGCAGAAAATAGGAAACTATGGATAAGTTTAGATAAAGAATTATTATATAGTAAGAGTAAAAGCTAAATAAGAGATTAGCTATGCTAGGTTATATAAGGGACAGAGCACCTATATAAAGAGTCACTAATAGGCCTAGTGTAGGAACGCCTAGAGTAAAGTAGTTGGATAAACTGGAATAAGAAGAAGATCTAGACATTCTAGTTAGATTTAAAAAAAGACATACTAAAGGATGTTACAATACAGCAATAATAAGGTACTTTCTTATAGACAGACTATATATACTAAACCAGTTGTACGGAAAGTGGTATAGGCAACAATATAATAATAAATAGGAAGACTTTTATATATAGCTAGATAAAAAAGTTGTCTAAGACCAACCTATTACAGAAAAACGCATAAGTTATATTAAAGGAGCATTAATTATAACGTTAAGGAACCTAGAAGAAGGGTCTAGGGACTAGAAAAGTAAATAATAAATCTTAGTACCCATAGTAGAGATACTAGTGGTTAGGTCAACTAGGTATAGGTTTAAACTTAAAAATAGAGATAAGCTAAGAGTTAACCCAAGTTACCTAGCGCACTATACATTATTATAGATAGCTTGCGTGGATAATATATGCAATATATATAGGGCACTAAAAGATAAAAACTAAAAGTACCTAGTAAGGATATATTGGGCATTAGAAGAAAAGCGGTTTAAAAACGCCAAGTATATACATAGATGGCACCTAGTAGAAGTATAGAGTTAAGGGGACCTAATACTTTAACCTAGAAGATTCCTTATAAAAGAATGCCTAGATGGATAATAGTGGTGGAACTACCTAGAGAATACTTATCTATAGTACGTAGAGGAAAAGAAATAAACTAAGTATTGCTAAAAGTGGACTAAGTATAAGCAGGATCTGGTAGCCAACAGTTAGGAAAAGGGGAGGCCTATAGAACTAAAGGGAACTAGTGGTAGAGCCTTAAACCCTTAAAGAAGTCTGAGGACGACACTTAAACTTATAAATTAAGTGGTAAGATTAGCAGTTTAAAGCATTAATAGATAGTAGAGTAATAAGGAACCACATATTACTAGTAGCAGTAGAAAGAATAGGGTTACTATATAAACAAAAGGAATACCTATATCTACTTATAATAATTTTAGGAGATCTAATAGCCTATAGAGGAGGCATTATTAATCTTAAAATAGGACCTATTTAGTTAACTATTAAAGGGAGACCAGTTAGAATGTCTTTTAATATCTTACCATTAGAAAAAGACAAGGCGATACTAGGAATGCCTTAGTTACAAGAATATAATCTAAAGGTTAATTAGGTTATAGGTTAGGTTAATATTAGAGATACTTAATAATATAAGATGCAACAGCAAACCAAGTTGGTATAGTACTAAGTTAGAGCGATATACAAAGAGACTAAGCAAGGCTTAAGTTATATACTAAAGAGATACCATAAGTATAGCAAAAAGTTATAGTTACCAGAAAGTGAAAAGCTGTTAAAGTATATAGTATAGGACTATAAGATAGAGTTAAAAGAGGGAACTAGTCTAAAGTTCTTTCCAATCTACAAGCTTACTAAAGTAGAGTTAGTGGCGCTTAAGGAGTTTATCTAGGAGAACTTACAAAAGGGATACATTAGACTATTATAGTTATTAGTAAGATATCCAGTACTATTTATCCTAAAGAAAAACGGAAAACTTAGGATGTGTATAGACTATAGACAGTTAAACAGCATTGCTAGAAAGGATAGGTATTCTTTACCCTTAATTAGCGAAATCTAAGATAGGATAGGTAACGTAAAGATCTTTATAAAGATAGATCTAAGGTGGGCGTACTATTAGATTAGGATTAAGGAAGGTAACAAATGGAAAGCAGCTTTTAGGTTAAAGGAAGGACTATATAAACTATTAGTTATGCAGTTTAGGCTTATAAACACACTAGTAATGTTCTAAAAGCAAATTAATAGTATATTAGGAGAACACCTTAATAAATTTATTATAGTATACCTTAACAATATTATTATCTACTTAGAGAGTAAGAAGGAACATAGAGAATATATTAAATAGGTCTTAAAGAAACTATAGAAAAAACAGATGCTAGTAGTAATTAAGAAATGCGAGTTCTTTACGTAAAAGACCGATTTTGTAGGATTTATTATTAAACTAGGAAGAATTAGCATGGACCCAAAGAAAGTTAAAGCTATAGTAAGTTAGCAAGAACTAGAGAATATTACGTAGTTAAGATTGTTCCTAGGGTTTTACAACTACTATAGAAGGTTTATGGCACAATGGTTAAAGAGTATTAAGCCATTTACAAGGTTAACGAAAAAGGAGGAACCATAGGTTTAGGGTAGTAAGTAGAAGAAGCTGTTCTAAGAACTTAAAGAGTTGTTCACCCAGGAACTAATCCTTAAGATACACTAACTAGGGTTAAAAACAGTTATTAAGACAGATGCATTAGACTTCGCACTAGGAGTATATTTGCTATAAAAGTATTAGGACGCATGGCATCTAGTAACGTACTATAGTTAAAAGATAACACTACTAGAACTGAACTATAATATCTATAATAAGGGGTTATTAGGTATAGGTTGCAGTATTAAAGAAATAGAGAGCATTTTTACAAAGCACAGAGAAACCATTTATAGTTAAGACGGACTATAAGAACCTTATAGGATTTCTAATAATAAAGGAACTTAACTAAAGACAGGTTAGATGGGCGGAAATGCTTATAAAATACTATTTCGAAATTCAGCATACTAAAGGTATAGATAATACACAAGCAGACGCTCTAAGTAGGAAAGCTAAACTATAAAATAACAAAAAGCTGTTAGGGGCTTTATTGCAAAAGGATTAAAACGGATTAATTAGGTATAATTATCCTAAAATAGCAGTAATAAGAGAAAGCCAGATCTATAAATTATTAAAGAGTAATTGGACACAGAAGATTTAAGAAGTATAGGCAGAGGATTAGGACACGGAATAGTATAAAAATAGAGAAGTAACCTATATTCTAAGATCTATTATAAAAGAGCTTATTAAGTTATTTTATAAGGGACTAACTCAAGGACACAACGGAGCTATAGGCTTAGTATCAAGACTTTAAGAAGAGTATATTATTTAAGGAATCTAGGGACTAGCGAGACAAGTTATAAAAGAGTGTTTAAATTGTTAAAGAAACAAACTAATAAGGCATAAGCCGTACGGAGGGCTACAACCTGTTAAAACACTAGAAAGACTATAGGAAGTCATATTATAGGACTTTATTATTAAGTTACCAAGGTTAAAAGATCTTATTATAGGACAAGATCACGATGCGATTTTAGTAATAGTGGACAAGCTTATAAAGTAGGGATACTTTATAGCGTGCATAGAGGAAATATTAGCAGAAGATATCGCTTGAATCTATATTAAGGAAGTATTCGCAAGATATAGAGCACTAAGCAAGATTATATTAGACAGAGATCTAAGATTTATAGTAGCATTCTAGGAGGTATTCTTGGCGGAATAGGGAGTTCGCGCAGCAACCTTAATAGCGTATTATCTGCAGACGGACGGATAAACAGAAAGATTAAATTAGACACTAGAACAGTATCTAAGGCACTATATTAATTATATATAAAACAATTAGGTATCGTTATTACCAGTTACACAGTTTGCGTATAATATAACACTATAAAAAGGAATAGGAACGTCACCATTTAAGGCAAATTACGGGTATAAGCTAAGATTATCGCTATCGCCACGTTAAGCAAAGAAGACAAGTAGCTGTCACGAAAAATGCATATAGAACAGTTCATTGATGAAATGGGTTGATTAATTAATAATGTTATATTGTGTCTTTTTGACCTTGATCTGACGTGTCTTCAGTAACGTATCTTTATGCACGTGACTCGTGCACGTGACCCACGCATTTAGAGAATATAGATTATCTAACACACCCCCTTAGCTTCGAGCTCTTTGAGGTCAAAGCTAACCACCTTCTCATGTCCGTCAATGCGTTAATTAAACTATAATATCGTCTGAATCCTTCCTTCCCGCCCTAACCTTCTCCCTTAGGTCCTCTAGTTGCTTCTCCTTATTTAGCCGCTCCTTGATATCCACTATTCCAACTAGGTTAACGAAGTTCTGAAACCTCTGCTTAGGCAGAGCCTTTATAAGTCCATTAGCGATTATCTCCTTCATCACTATCTATTAAAATTGTACTCGTCTTATTGCATATTCCTAACGTAGCCAGTGTTAATAGATATTAATATGTCGGAGCTTTATAATTAGCTTTACCGTGTCTTCTATAATTAGTTAGAGTGTTTAGGTATTATCGCATTTAATAATTAAAGGCTTGTTTAGCCTTAATATTATTACTTTAAATAGTCTGCTAATAAAGATAGCTTCCTTTGCTGTCTATAATAGGGCTAACAACTTAGCTTCCGTGCTCGACGTTATAACCGTACCCTACTTATTTGCTCTTTAGGCGATTGGTCCCTTGAATAGCTTTATAATATATCCTTACAAGCTCTTTCTGTTAACGGAGTTGTCTGCGAATAATGCATTACTGGCATAGATAAATGATTGCACTTTATTTTTACCATCTCTTCTATCGTCTTGTCCTTTATCGCGTATTCCTTTATCTCTCCCTCTACTGTTTATTCCTTCCTTATCTCCTCTATAGCAGATTGCTCTGCTTCTCGTGCTATATAGGTACTAGATTATTCTGCCGCTTAATAATGCTCTTAACTTAGGTTCTAATTAAACCTTACCAGCCGTAATACTGTAAAAGCAATATCTGGACGTGTTGTAGTGGCTATATAGAGTACTAAACCCAATTTTCTCTAATATATCATCGTAGAAGCTGCTTCTCTTAATAGGGATATAGGACGGACTAGTAGGTCTATATTAGGGGACGGAAGCGTTGGACGGATTAATTAGTAATCAGTAGGGAGGAGTTTAGATTCTGCTATAGAAGTGTCCGGAAGACGCCCTATAAGATCTATCTTATACTAATTAGCTATCTTCTTAATATAGGCTTCTTAGGATAGCCATAGGAGCCTTTAGCTATAATTATATAGCACGTGGATTCCTAGGAACTATTTTAGCTCATTAAGGGTACTTATCTAGTATTCCTTACTTAGCTCCTTAATTGCTTCTTAAGCTTTCTTCTTATCTGTCTTTTAGTAGCAGAAGACAATATTATTAATATAGAAGAAGATAACTATTCCACCTTTTAGTATAACACACGGCTCCTAGGGTACTTCTTTAAAACCTAATTCATTTAATAAGCTTATAAGATTCTTCTGCTATAACAGTGGTAATCATTATAGTCTATATAGGGCTTTTCTTAAACGCAGTACTTTATCTGTCTTTCCTTTATTAAACCCTAGCAGTAGCTTTATATAGATAACCTTATCAAGATCGTAATAGACAAACGCATTAACTATATCTATCTATGTCATCTCCAGGTTGAATTTTGCGGTAATTGCTATAAGGGTTTGGAAGGTTATATTAGCTAATATAGTAGCTCTTATAGGTAGGTCTCCTAGGGCCTATTAATTTCTATAGACTACTAAGCATGCCTTATATTTTTGGAGAAATCTATACTTATCTATCTTGTAGACGAACACCTATATTAAGCTAAAAACCTACTGTCCCTTTATATACTTTTTATCTATTTCTTAAAATAACCTTATTTAATAATAAGATTAGAGATAGGCTCATTAAGCCTCTTGGAACTAATCTTAAAGAGAATGCGTATTAAGGTCCTAGATTAACTAAGGTGGCGGAGATAGGTTCTTCCTATATAATCTAACATCGCGTATTCTGCCTAATTTTAGCTTACTATCGTTAAGTTGACTATTAAGGTTAAACTTCCTTCCTGCTAAGAAGGCGCTGTAATAGGCTAATGTAATTCTTTTAGTAACAAAGTCTTTAAACCTATTATCGCTGGCTTTTTTAAATAAGTCTTTAACTAAGTTGTTAAATACCCCCTAAGTGTTAAACGCATCTCCTACTCAATAAGCGACGTCTTAATTAGTACCTTATATATCTAACTTTATAGAATACTTAACGTAAAAGGCACATAGAGATTCTTCGTCTTCTTCTATTAGAGGTGGTATATAGTACACATCTTTAAGAGCTCTTACAAGCTTAAGATCTGCTAACTTATTAAAGGTTTAAACTAGCTTATTAATATCATCGTCGTCTTCCTCTTAAATTAACGGTTTAAATATTTCTTTATCATCTTCCAGAAGGACCTTATTCTCAGTTAGGGTATTAGGGAGTTAAATCTTCTTAATTAGCGTGTCTAATTTAGCGTGTAGGTCCTTTAAGATGTCCGTTCACTTGCTATTAAAGAACGTCTTTTTATTAAAGATAACGTCCCTAGTAAAGATAATAATACCTTTATATAGGATCTAGATCCTATAGATATTAGTAGAGTTATAGCCAACAGGGTAGCTAATGTGGGCTCGCGGATCTAGCTTACTTAGCCTTTTCTTCTTCAGCTGGGCATTTAACGTTCTTGCGTACGCCCTACAGCCGTAGGCTTTTAGGTGCGCTAGTTACGGCTTTCTTAACCTATTGGCTAGGAAGGTATAGAACCTCTTATATAGCAATTTCTAACCATTGCTTTCCCGTGGTGTTTAATCTTAAAGGTAGACTATATAGTTAACTATCTTGTTCTATAGGTTATATAGTAGATTAGTAGTAATTCTTATTACTTATGCTCTCTTAATAATTACACCCCCTAAACATTTAGCGGTACTATTCTAAGCTTAAGTATATAGCGTTAAAGGCTTAAATATAATCCCTTGCATTTATAGCTATTTAAGGGTTCTTCTTCTCCCTAGCTTATTATCTAATCTAATAGTATTAACTTTAAGGTTATACCTTACACGAATCTATTAGATAAAATCTTTAAGCACTTATAGTGTCTCCTTCTCCTTACTATGCGTTATTATAAAATACGGGAAGGATCTTCCTAAGAAGGTATTATAGATAAGTATAACTTATACAAATCCGGCATACACTTCCTTAAGGTCAGTCCAGTCAATATAGAGGTTAAAATAGGGTTTATTAATTTTCTGTTTTAAAACCCTTCTTAAGACCTAACGCTTAATTTTGGTAAGACTATAGTGTTAATATTCTATTATCTTAGGGCCTTAAAGCTTAACTCCTAGGGCGTTAAGACCTAGATAATAAAGGCTTATAGGTCCTAGATAACCTAGACGCAGATACTATAGTTATATATTACCTTTCGCATCTAGATAAATATCTCTTAACAATACTCTACGCTTCTATTGGCGGCGTAGCAGTTGGCTTATATTAAATGCTAATCAACTTCCTAGTCGGATATATTTAATAGTCTATTATCCATAACGTTCTTTTATTTAATATAGGATTGTGTTATTCTTCCAAACTAGAAGATTATTGTCTTCTTTATTATTCTAGTAGTACCCTTATTTTTAAAGTAGATGGAATAACACTAGGTTCGTATTAAAGTCTATATAAAAGGCAACGTCCTTAAGACGTAGAATTTCCTTGCTCTTATCTAGTTTTATAACTTGGATAGTAATATTGCTGTAGCCTAGTATAGGCACTTCTAAGCTGCCGGCGATGATATATTTATGTCTTAGAGCTTTCCTAAAATTGTAAAAATAAGAGAGGTTATTAAAGATATAAAGAGTGGTTCCTAAGTTAAGAATAGTTAATAACTTTAGTGGATAGAGTTAACTAGTGTAATATAATTCTAGGAATATTGCATTGGCTTCTCCCTTAATCTTAACTATCTCCTTACTCTCGTCCTATTATTATTAAGCTTTATCTTCTAATTGCTTAAGTTGTTCTACTTAGGCAGCTAGATCCTTGTCATGCTCTACCTTTTTACCCACCTTTTTTATACATATACCCTCGGCATTAAATCCTTTAGGCCTCTTACACTCAAATAAATACTAATAGTTAGGAAGGGTATATCCCCTTATATTACATACCAGGCATTTTAGGATCTTCAACTTCTTAGAAGATGTCTCTTTAGTTAAATTTATCCCTACCCTTTTTTAACTGCGAGATAAGCTGTTCCCTCTTCCCTTTTAGACTTTAGCAGTAATAGAGATACCCTCTTTAGGCTCTTCTGCAAAGTCTATATTAAATGCACTCCCTTTAGTAGTTAAGGATGGTATAACTTTTAAGAGGTTTGCAAATGCTTCCCGTAGCTCTATTACTACTTTACAGTATTCTAATAAGTAAGCCTTTTTGATATTATTTGCTTACTTAGTATACATAACAAAATAGGTTTCGCTTATAGGTTATATTATATTCATAAGGTCCATTAGCTAGATTCCATTAGTTATCTATAGAAGACCATACTTCTTTGCCATCTTTATCGCATGCTCCCATTAATTAAGCCACTAGGTAATTTTTGCCTGCTTAAGTCCCTTAAGTAATTTGGTGTATTACAGTTATACCTTTCTTATTATAAAGTTCTTTAAAGGCTCTGTGTCTTCTTTTAACCAAATCAGCCATTCCTTAACTGTAAGGGAAGGGTTAAGTAGTAGCTTCTTCTAAATTAATACTGTGGATATAATCTAGGTGCGGATCTGTTAAAGATAATCTTCCTATCTTAGGAAATACTTTATATCCTAGTTATAGTATTATCTGCTGTTCTTATACGCTTTCTATTGATTTGTTAAGAGCTGTATATATAAGGTTGCATTCTCGTTAAAATTTGTGACCTTTAGATAAGGTGGTTTTTTAAGTAGACCTTCTTAAGGTGCTTCTGTGGCTGGGTTAACGTAGGCCCAAATTTGCTGATCTATAAGGGCTTATAGTTGCTAGATCTATTGCTCCCAGTCTTCTAGTTTATTAAGGATGATCATGGTTAACAAACTTGACGTTGGTGGAGTCATTTTGACTGATAGGCAAAGGAGGATTTGAGATGGTATTTTTGTTGTCAGGATCGTCCTTATCGTCAGGATCGTCCTTTGACGATTGAGGTGTTAGAGTCTCGTAGAATCTCGTGGAGTCTCGTGTTAGAATCGTCCTGTGACACTTAAGGTAGGATTTCTGTTAGAGTCTGCGTCCTTGACAATAAGGTGTCAGAGTCTAACAATGAGGTAGAATTTCTTTAAATGAGTGAGTGATAGCTGGATAGCTTCTTGAGTCGGCGGACCGGGCTTATAACTGTCACGAAAAATGCATATAGAACAGTTCATTAATGAAATGGGTTGATTGATTGATGATGTTATATCGTATCTTTTTGACCTTGATCTGACGTGTCTTCAGTAACGTGTCTTCGTGCACGTGACTCGTGCACGTGACCCACGCCTTTAGAGAATACAAATTATCTAACAGTAGCACAGCTAAAGAAAGAATGGAGACTTTAATGAATCTTTATACAGACCTTAAAGAAACAGCTAAACTAGTATAAGAGCGAATAAAAAGGTACTACAATGCTAAGAGATCTAAGGGACTAGATCTTAAGGAGGGAGATAAAGTATAGCTACTACATAAAAATTTTAAGAGTTAACGACTAAGCAAGAAGTTAGATCACGTTAGACTAGGACCTTTTAAAATCACGTAAAGGATTTTATTAGTCACGTTTAAGTTAAACCTACTAGCCAAAATAAAAATCTACCCTATATAGTATGTCGCAATACTAGAACCAGCATATAGGAATATTAAACTACCAGTCTATAAGGCAGACACGTATAGAGGGCAAGAAGAAGACAAATAGCAAGCTTTAAAGATTATTAGTTATAAGGACGTGGATAACAAAACATAGTATAAAGTAAAGTAGATAGGCTATAGTAAGACTACCTAAAAGCCACTAAGTAACCTAGAGAACGCTATAGGAAAGGCATAGGGGTATTAAAAAAAAGTAGGTTAGGCAGTATTAATAAAGAAGGATCGCCAAAGAATAAGTCACCTAAGGGGGACCTAAGAGGAGCAATTGCTAAGCTACTTAGAGTTATTTCCCTTACAGGAGAAAAGTCCGTTCTTTTGTTACCTAGTTTAGACAGACCCTATTAAACAAGTTTCCACTCCTTAGAATAAACCTTCTCGCGAATATATTTAAGGCGTTAAAGACAAGTATAAGCTAGACGCTAAGCTTTAAGGGCATATATAGACTCTTCTAAGACACGTTAAACCTTAAGCAGCGCGGAGGCTAGCTTATTATTAAGCTTTTTAGCGGCAGATTAAACACGAGATCCTATAATAAGTTACTTAGGGAACTTAAAGACTATTAAGAGTTATAGGACGCGTATATTTAGCGTTAGAGATAGAGCAAACGTCACAGGACAATTAAATATTTGCTTTAGTATACTCCAAGTAAAAGGAAGGTTGTTAAGATAAAGGACTTGCTAGCATAATACAGACCAACACCTCTTTTATATAATAAGAACATGGAGACGGCATTATCTTACCCAGAGATAGTATTGCAGCAACAGTACGAGACTAATAAGCTATAAAAGAAGAAGAAGATGCTTTAGGTATAATAAGTAAGGATATTAACCAGATTAATTAAACAGACATCACACCTCTAGTAGATAATTTAGAGATATTAGAAATCTTTAAGGATGAAGATAAAAAGGAGGGAGATAGTATTACAGACAGCTTAAGTACAATATTATAACTACTTAGAGAAGAGTTGGCGGAAGCTAGTTAGTTAATATAGGCATAGTCCAGAATGGATCCGGTAGAACTATATAACAAGAAATAGTAGCTAAGGTTATATAATGTAATCTATATAATCTGTATAATAACCATGACGTATGGATCTAGCATTTGGGCCACTGGAGAAACTGAGAAAGGCCCCCCTAAATCACTCCTTAAACCACTCCAAAAGGTCCAAACAGCCTGCCTTAGGAGTATAACAGGCGGGTATAAGCGAACGGCCACAGCACTGCTCGAGAAGGAAGCCAATATTCCCCCCCTATAACTATATATTGAAGCCAATGCAATGTAAAGGGTGCAAAAGGAACGCAACTCTAACGTTATAAAGTATATTAAGACACGCCTAAACAAACTATAGAGGGACCCTAGGGTGCCCTATAGGAGAAGGAACCAACAACCCCAAAGTAGGGAAGATATATTAGGAAAATAGGTGGAGAAAGTAGAAGAAGAATAGTACGGCGCTAGGGCCCAGGCCTATATAGAGGAGGAAGGGAGACGCGTAAGAGGCTAGCAAAGACAATAGTAAGGGAAAGAAAGGAGCCAAAGTAGAGTATAAAAGAGTACTGGAAAACCATCTACTGCAACACAATACTGGTTAGACCGACGCTGGAGAGATAAATAGGAGTTAAAGGTATAGAGGCAGACTTAGGCAAGGGGAACCTAAGCCATAGCATAGGCAACGCTATAGGGGGTAAATACCTAAGGGCTCTAAGAGGGCCTAATAAAGGCGGAAAATACAATAGCAACACTCTTAAGAACAGGAATAATAGGACTAAAAGATTAGCTTCACTGGGTGGGTGTCCTAGTAGATAGCCTAAGGTGCAAATATAGCTGGCCAAGACAGACACCAAAACACATAATACTGTTATGCCCCTTACGCACCAGCTAAGAAGTAATGCTCTTAGCAGCTAGTACAGAAAACTATAATACACTACTCTTAACATAGAAAGGCCTTAAGGCGGCTACCCGGTGGCTTATTGGCTAAAATGTGCTAGACCAGTTCCGGGTTGCAAAGGAAATAGTAATAGAAGGTAAAGGGGCAAGTAATAGAAGGTAAAGGGGCAAGTAATAGGCGCCCCCTAATAACTCTACAGGAGTAGAGTACAGTGTGTAATACTAGCGCGTCTGTAGGTTTATTACGGCAGCAGTGGTTCCTAAGGAGGTCAAAAAGTAAGGTAGTAGAGCACTACTAGTGACTCGTAGGCGACTTGTAAGCGAGCCCCAAAAGGCGGGGAGATGGATTATAGGGTTTTCTTAAATAGAGTTTTCTCCCTATATATATATAAGGAGTAGTCCGCGTGGGCCTAACAGGGATCCGAATCGGACATTAAGCAATGAATAATAATAATAATCTGTATAATCTATATAATCTATAACAGAGTAGATAGAGTATACGTACCTTATAGAGCGAAGGGATTTCTTAGGCGTATAGTTATATATTTAAAGGACCACAGTCCCTACCCAGATAGTTCTCTCTTTGTAGTAAATCTTAGAATATAATTAGAGTTAATCTATTAGGCAACCACTCTATTAGTTATTATTACGTTGTTAACCTGTTTATATCTATATACCTAGCCTAATAATAGGACCCACTGTAGTTCTTGCTATAAGGTTCCGTTATAATTATAATATTTATAAACCTATTACTACTAGGCAAGTTAACTATAAAGTTAATTAAGATATCGCGCTATTTTTATATTAAAATTAGTAGTAGTTAAAGTACTCCTTGCTTCTTTATATAAAAGGTCTTTTTATATATATATATCCTATATACTTAAATGTATTTTTATATATAGTTATACATTATAGGCTAGTAGTATACTTATTAAATAATCTTATAGGTCTTTATATAGCTAGGGTGCCCTATTATAAAGGAGTTGTATATAAAATTAAATATCTTAAATTATAAAGGTTTGGAATTTGGAACTACTATTTTCTATTAATAGTATAATTAATTATTTTAAATTTTGTATTTAGTAAGTGTAATATCCTTATACTATTATTTTCCTATTTAGATTGCTTTTATTATATCTACTATCTATATATTATTCTTATATTTATATTCCATTAGCTTATTAATTTCTATTTTCTATTTATTAACTTCTAATTTATTTCTATTAAGTTTTTTATCTAGAAATATAAAATATAGTTTTTTAAAATATTTAGGGGGCAATAAGATTTATAATTAATTTGTAATCTATTTATCTAAAGTGTTTATAGGTAGGTCCTATAATTATTATATTAATATATTAGGCTTCTAATTAAGTTTACCTAGTTAGTATATAATCTTAAAGTTAATTATAAGAGGTATTTAGCCTAATAAATTTAGTACTATATTAATTGCTTTATAGTTATAAAGTACTGTAGGTTCTTATAGTCTATTAATATATATATTAGACGTATGGGAGTCGAAGGTACAGAGGCTAACTGAGGCAAGAGGAACCCAAGCCGTAGCATGGTCAACGCCATAGGGAGTAAACACTCTAGGGCTCCGAAAAGGCCTAACGAAGGCAGAAAATACAATGGCAACACTCTTAAGAACAGGAATAATAGGACTAAAAGACTGGCTCTACTGGGCGGGTGTCCTAGTAGGTAGCCCAAGATGCGAATGTGGCTGGCCAAGACAGACACTAAAACACGTAATACTGTTATGCCCCTTACGCACCAACCGAGAAGCAATACTCTTAGTAGCTAGCACAGAGAACTATAATACACTGCTCTCAATATAAAAAGGTCTTAAGGCGGTTACCCAGTGGCTTATTAGCCAAAATGTACTAAACCAGTTCCGGGTTGCAAAGGAAATGGTAATAGAGGGTAGGGGGGCGAGCAATAGGCGCCCCCTAATGACTCTACAGTATTAGAGTAAAGTTTACGATACTAGCGCGTCCGTAGGCTTGTTACGGCAGCAGTGGTTCCCAAGGAGGTTAAAAAGTAAGGTAGTAGAGCACCATAGGTGACTCGTAGGCGCCTTACAGGCGCTCCGTAGGCGAGTCCTAAAAGGCGGGGAGATGGATTACGGGGTTTTCTTAAATAGAGTTTTCTCCCTATATGTATATAAGGAGTAGTCCGCGTGGTCCCAATAGGGATCCGAATCGGACGTTAAGCAATGAATAATAATAATAATAATAATATATATATTAGAAACAATAATCTTTTAAGCTTAGGACGCTATTATTTAAAGCATCTAATAATTATAAGCAGTTCTTTATTATATATCTTATAGTTTAATTTAGTAGGGACGAGTTTCTAGAAAAGAAAGGCTATTAGATATAGCTTGCCGTTCTTATTATATTATAATAATACTCCCCCTAGGGTATAATTAAATAAGTCTATTTTAATAATATATTTAAGGTTAAGGTTAAAATAGGTAACAATTAAAGTAGTTATAAAGTAATATTTTAAGTTATTAAAAACTTATTTATATCTAGCGGTTTGTTTAAATTTAAAAAAATTCTTTATTAGGTTTACTAATAGTTAAGCAGTTTTTAAGAAGTAGTTAATAAATTAATAATAAAAATTTGTAAATCTTAGAAATCCTTAAATATCTTATATATTACTTAGGCTTTCCTAGTTTATAATTACAGCAACTTTCTTAGGGTTTATTTTAATTCTATTATAGAATATAATTAAGCCTAAGTATATAACCTTAGATGTGTAGAACTTGTATTTCTTAATATTATATTATAAGCCTATATCTTATAAGTATTTAAGGACTATTCTAATATATTTCTAATATTTAGAAAGTAAGGATAATTAGATTAAGATATTATTAATATATACAGTAATAAATATATTAAGAAATTTATAAAGCGTATTATTAATATATTACTAAAATATACTAGGACTGTTCTTTATACTAAATAGTATTACTAGGTATTTAAAGAGTCTCTATTATATATAAAAAGCTATATACTTTTTATCTCCTTTATATATACAGATTTTATTAAAGGTAGTAACTATATTAAGCTTTATAAAGTACTGTACCTTTACTAAATAGTTAAGCGTTTCTTAAATTAGGGGAATTAGATATTAGTTTTAAATTATAATTATATTTAGAGCTTAATAATTAATATAGAATCTTAAGCCTCTTTTTAGCTTTTTAATAAATAGTATAGGTAAGGTAAATAGAGATTAACTAGGGCAAATTAATCCTTTTTCTAGATGCTTATTAAGGTATTATTGTATTATAAGTAGTTTTTCTTATAATATACTATATAGTGGACCGAACTTTAGTATTATACTAGGTTTAAGTTTTATCTTAAAATTATACTTATCTTAATGCAGGGCTAGTTAGTCTATAAATTGTTTTTTAAACTTATTAATTAGATTATAGTACTCTTTAGGTATAAGAGGTTAAGAATTAGTATATTATTTTAGTTCTAGTACTTTCTTAATATCTTCTATAGTTATAATAAAGATTTTATAATCTTATCTTTTTATTAATAAGATAAAAGGTGCGGCCTATATTATACAAAATTTAAGAGGTTTTAACGTAATATCTTTATATTCTTTACTATTATTAATAGTTATAACTTTATTATTTTAGTTTAAGGCTTATAATAAAGGCAATTTATATTATATTAAATTTAAATAGTTATATATATGTTTATAAGGCAAATAGTTTTTTAAGTAATAACTTTAGCAATAGGTTATATAGAACTTTAGTATTTCTTTAACCCAGCTAATTAAAGAGCTATATTATTTTAGTTATTTATATCTAAGTATTACCTTATAATGTTTTAAACGTGTTATAAATAGGGAAACATATTTAAGGTATTTGCCTATCTATAATTTTATAAGAGTATAGTATATTAGTTTGCTATATATTAAGGGTTTACCATTAAAGCCTTATAGACCTTAGGGCTTATTAAGTTTCTTTAAATTTAGGTATTAAGTTTTTATGTAGTTTATATTAATAAAGCCTATACTAGTGGCTCCACTATCTATAAGGATTTATACTTCCTTCTACTTTTTAAGTATTTAAATTTTGCTAAGTATATTAAGGGAGTTATATTATATATTAGCGCTAGAAGAGCCTAGACACTTATACTCTTCCACTTTTTATCCTAAGGCGTAACTTAGCCTTAGGATAATTTATTTTCTAAGTTAACTAAAGGTAAGATACTTTATAGCAACTAAGTATAATTTATAGAATGGGTATAATTTAAGGACTGGGAGGAACTACGGCAGATCTTTTTAAAAGGGTGAGTTTAGCAATTCCTTTAAATATATCCCTTTTTACCGCATCTGAAGCATTCTCCATTTATGGCTTAAGTTCTTTATTTATTAGTTTCTAAGGGCATATAGAATTGGGTAGTATTAAGGTCTATAAGGTTATATATAGGGCTTTTAGGTCTTAGAGAAGGATTATGCTTTAGGGCATATACCGGTTTTATAGAGTTTTAAATATAAGGTATAGTTAGCTTTAGAAAATAAGTCTATTTATTATATTAAAGGTCCTTATTAATTTGTTAATATATTATAGCAAATTTAGATAGGTTTTTTAGTAGTTCCCTACCTACTAACTAGGCTCTAATTTTATCTAAGATAGCTTATTAAAGGGCAGCAACTCTAGCGGCTTTATTCTAGTCTAGTTCGCTAATAAGGCCTAAAAATTCTAAAAAGAAGCTAGTAAAGTCTCAGTTCCGTTATTATAGGGTTTTAAGTTTAATAATAGCTATATATTTGCGGCTAGCGTTATTATATGTTTATTCTAGTAGAGAGATAAAGATTTTAAAATTAATAAAGGTGCCGTTATAGAAGAATAGATCTATAGTTTATATAGTGTCTTTATTTAAACAAGACATTCTATAGCTAACCTTGCTAGTTTTAATAGGGTACCAGTTATAGTTTATTAAAAGTTTAAGATAGAGCTTGGTTATAAAGTGATATAGGTTGTTTTAATTTTTATTAAATATTAGAGGATTAGGGAGCTTTTTAGATTTTGTAATAGGCATTAAATTTATTATATATATAGGTTAAGTTACTAGTTTAAGGTTCGCGTTTAAGGGGCTAGGCTTAGATACAGTTGTTTCGATCTTATTTATAGGTATTTTTATTAGGGTCTCTAATGAAAGTGCCTTAATGTTGTAGAGTTCTTTGCAGAGTACTTCTATTAATTACTAATACTAGGCTTCTAGTGCAGCCCGCTACTAAGCTAAGGTATCTATAAAGAATTGTTATATTATAGTTAACTGTTCCCTAACTTGGGATATAATACTTATAGTTATTAAAAGGGACTTAGGTTCGTTTGCCATTTTAATAATAGTTGTTTTACTATAATATAGTATAAGGGCGTAAAGAGGCTTTAGGGAAGATTTAAAGGAATAATATAAATTCTATCTAAATCTAAGAGTATATAGCTCTTATAGAGAACAAAACGTTATATAAGAAAGAGAAAGGAATAATAAGAGAATTGTATAATTAAACAGTTAGGGGTTTTGGTAGTTAATATATATATATATATATACGCATATAGTCTTTAACGGACTTCAGTGTTATGGCGCTAGTAGAAAATAGTAAATTATAGCGGATAATTATAAATAGTTATAGATAGTCGCAGACAGTTATAAATAGTCGCAGATAGTTGCAGATAGTTGTAGACCGTTTTAGATAGTTATCTATTGAGTATTTCACCGAGACATTCCTACTATAACTAGGCTAGTCCCGTTACACATAAGGAGTAAATAGTTAAATAAATTATTAACTCTAAATACTTTGGTAAAGATAGAGGACGGCGACTCTATTATAGAGCTATTTATATAGGATTTAACATAGATTAGCCGGAATGGCAACTATAGGAAGATTTTAAAAATGTAAAGGATCTAATTAGCGATTTCTATTACGCAAACCTACAGAAACTAGGCCTAAGTAGAGATTTCGTGCCTAATTCTCTATAGGAGCTGTTATAGAACCCTAATACTTGGCAGAATTTGGCAGAACTTTAATACTTAGCAGAACTTGGCGGATAATACCGTTACACTTATTTATAAATAACCCCTTAAGTAATATTTCTTTTTTCTCTACACCTTAAGCGTCCCTTCTATATATATATAGTAACTATAGCGTTGCAAGAGCTCCGCCTCTATAAGAGGGGGGGTAGTGTTATAGAACGCCACTATAGGAGCCCCTATAGGAGACTCCTTAACAAAGCCCTATACTCTTGCGTACGCCTCGCGTATAGCTTATATTAGCTATACGTAGTATATTACCTCCCTACATCCTTAACCCTTATAATTAATTATATAATATTTTATAGACTCCTTAAATACATACGCTCTATAGCCATTGCCTCTGTCCTATAACACTTATACTCTATAAGAGCTATATACCCTTAAATTTAAATAGAATTTATATTATTCCTTTAAATCTTCCTTAAAGTCTTTTTGCGCCCTTACAGCGAATATAGTAAGTTTTGGTATAAAATCGCTTAGACGTGGAGACTTTTGTTTTAGTACTATAGATACTATAGCAGACCTATTAATAGGCTAGGTATATAGGCAAATATAATAATAAGATCTAACTATAGAGTAAATGCCTAATATATTAACTCTAATTATATTTTAAAATTTATTATAAAGAGAGAACTACCTAAGGTAGGGACTATAGTCCTTTAAATATATAACCTAACTCCTAAGAAATATACTAAGTACGTTAAGTATATAGGTACGTTTAGTATATAGTATATTAGTACGCTTAGAGCGTTAAGTATATAAGCATATATCCTATTATATAACTTATCTACCCTTTATCCTATAGTTTAATTAGTTCTAGCGCCTTCCGCGCTTTTAATAGTTATAATAGACGCAGGGCTTATATAACTCTTATGTGACTAGGGAACTATATAAGAACCCTACTTTAAGCGACGTTGCTATTCTTCTCCTTTTCTTTCTCTAGCTTTAGATCTTCGTTAATAGACAATTCGATTATATAGGCTTGCATATATCCTCCTTGCCATACTCGTGTCTTGATTAACTAAGTCGCTAACAACCAACGAGTTTCAGATCTAATGCGACTAACTACCTATATCTAATATTTTATATAATATAGCTACGACGCCATTATTTAATATAATAGATAGAGAAGCTAAAGAGCTCTTACCTTATAGTATTTTTATAATAATTAGACGTTATAAAAGGGTCAAGACACGGCAGTAAAAAAGGTATATTTTAGTATATTTTAACGCTCCATTACTATTAAAGCTAGGCCCATAAGCTTTTAGACTCTTGGGGAGAAATATCTCTTAGTATAATATAATTGGGTCAGAACTTGACAGGACCAGGATATAGTGATTTAATTAGCTCAGGAGTCCATAAGCGTGGCACTAGATCCTTGGCGTCACGCCGTGGCGGGATTTCTCCCCGAGGGTCTGATTTATGAGATAACGTATCTCCCCCCCCCCCCCTTCCAA
>Ga0307507_10000243_pt1 | contig 105830 bp, 22 predicted proteins | sample 7_EM_MG_FD_207223 | JGI IMG/M metagenome (GOLD analysis project Ga0307507, IMG submission 207223) | Populus trichocarpa ectomycorrhiza microbial communities from riparian zone in the Pacific Northwest, United States - 7_EM | ecosystem: Host-associated > Plants > Roots > Unclassified | place... | reverse complement strand
CTGCCTATAGAATAGTGAGCATATACGCTGCATATGTTAAGTATATACTATAGTATAACCTGCCTATAGAATAGTAAGCATATACGCTGCATATGCTAAATATATACTATAGTATAGCCTATCTTATAGAATAGTAAGTATGTATATAACGTGTTCCACCTTACATTGCTATACGACTAAAAAGATAGCAGTTGTCGCGAATATATCGTACCCGCGGCGGGACCCAATATATATACTCTTATAATATACTTACTATTCTATAAGGTAGGCTATACTATAGTATATACTTAGCATATGCAGCGTATATGCTTACTATTCTATAGGCAGGTTATACTATAGTATATACTTAACATATGCAGCGTATATGCTCACTATTCTATAGGCAGACTATACTATAGTATGTACTTAGCATATGCAGCGTATATGCCTACTATTCTAGGTAGGCTATATAATAGTATATACTTAGCATATGCAGCGTATATGCTCACTATTCTATAGGTAGGCTATACAATAGTATATGCCTAGCATATGCTAAGCATATACACCTTAAATATTATATAATATTATTTGTTTACTAAATACTTTAAATTCTAAAACAATTAATTTTTTGTATATGCGCTGTATATGCATAAAGCTCGGCGTGGTCCGAAGCTGATCGTGGTCCGAAGCTGGTTTGCGAGTTCGGACCACGCCGAGCTGTAAGCCCTTATTTGACCTCGGTTTAATTATTTGATTGGCTTAATTGATATCTAATCTCGTATTTGATTGATTGGACTGACGCTCGGACTGATTGAACTTCCAATCAAATCTGTTGATTGTTGGCAGCACTGATCTAGAGCGACGTGACCGAAGAACCATATAAAGCTTCGATGTTGCTAGGTCAAAGAACTACGCTCTCTTAAGGCTCGTTTCAGCCATGTATCTTGGGCCTGTGTATGAAGTCCTTGCTCGTATTCGACTTGAAGATTTCGATTTATATCGCCACCCTCGATCGCCGAGCAATAGAGCTCGCACAGCAAATCTTCCATACACCTATGGCAGGTAAATAGAGTAACTTCAGAATTGCAGAAGGTCGCCTGCATAGCGCCTTGACCATCTACTACTGCCGTATGATAATTAGCCTCTGGGTGTAACGCGGATGGGCCTGATAGCGGAAATTTTTGACGAATCTGATCGTGGTCCCACTTAGATAGGTAAGCATTCTTTCACTGGACTATGCTTTAATGGATGGTTGGCCGGAGCGTAAGATGTTGAATGTATCGTGTAACCAGGCGGTTGTAGCAAAGCCACCAAAACATCAACACGTGTCTCTACCGAAGTATCCTATCGATCGGATATCCGTGCACCGATCATAAGAATTGAATGAGGACTCTGTTTATTGAAATGCGGTTCTAAGACCTCTATATATACATGTAGGAAAGGTGTAGGAAAGGAAAGACAAGGGGGGTAAGGGGAGTCAATGAAACTGGGGTAGGTGACCGAGTCGATGACCGAGTCGATGACCGAGTCGGTGACCGAGTCAATGAGTAAGTAGCTGAGTCGGGGTAAGATAACCTGATTCAGGTCGACATATCCATATAGCTTCTTATAATGATTAAACCTCTGCGCGCATGGGCCTTGCTAGCGGGAAGACCTAGATCGAATTAAGCCACGATAGAGTCGAATTATATATCAAATCTGAGCTTTACTACTATAATATTGGGTTATAAATTAATTAAATCTACAGCTTTATTTTGCCAAGACTTAATTAAATCTAGAGCCTCTAGTTGGAAATCCACATATAATGCACTTATCCCCTTCGAATTTTTCCAATAAGAGTTTTCTACAGGCGCCTAGGTGTACAAGATCCGAACCACCCACAAGCGCTGAGAGCAAAGGAGAAACAGCAAGGGGCATTAAAGCGCTCTGCTTAAACAGAGCAGCCAACATCATACACCTGAAGCAACTGGCCCGAAACGGGCGCTGGCACTAATGCAGCTGGGACGGCATAGAGGCGGCAGACATCAGCACCGCTAGGGGTAAGTGTTCCGAAGCAGAAGCTGGAGAAGACATGTTAGCACTGAGTTCACGAACCTAAAGAAGAGCCCCCTAAGTATAAAAAGGCGCTAAAAGAGTCCACTTACCTCTCGCAGGAGGGATCAGCAGCGCACTTCGCCTTGCACTCAGGTAGGGTATCGATACCAGCCGGCGCAGAAATCGGCTGCGCGTTAGACGGCCCAGTCGGCGCTCCGCCGCACGTATTGCGGGCCACCAGCTCCCGCCTCTGATGATTGCCCGCAGGCGTCGTCGTCTTACCGGGATTGCCCTTGTTTTGCGTATTGGCGCCAGTCTGCGTATTGTCGCCAGTTGGGTTCGCAGCCGTCGGCGTGACAGTCGGGATGGAGGGGCACGCCTTGTCATACGCAATCAAGTTGGGGCTAGACTGCGTCGGGATGGCGGACGCGGCGCAGGGGTACAGCAGGCACTTGATGTCGTTGTCGACCATGCCGAAGAGGAAGGACAAGCACGAGCTGTTGGCATCGCAGTCGCTCAGGCATGCGGCTGCGTTCTTCGGGCCCGAGGGCTGGGAGAGAACTGCCTGTTGCGTGTTGCTGCCGCTGGGGGTCTTGCCGCAGACTTGGTCGCGGGCGGAGAGGAGTTGATCCATTGGGAGGCAGGAGGAGAGGGAGATGAAAGAGGAGGCGGCGAGGAGGATAGTGGAGGAATGCATTTTGTTGGGTGAGTTGGGGCTAGAGTAGTGTTTTTAAATGGGTTAAAAAATTGGAAAGACCGTTGATTGAGCTTAAAGAAAGACGAGAATGATGTACACTGTAGAGAATTGCTGTTTCTGTGTGCTGTGTGGATTTAATACTTCTGCGGAAACCTCGTCCTCTTTATAGCCTTCATACTTGACCTAAGGATGTTAGAAGGGATAGGATGACGCGTTCATCCACGTCACTTACACACTGCCGCTTGAATCTTTTCTGCTCATGCTTTAGGCTCTGGTAAAACTTGCGCCTCAGTTGCGTACCTTAAGTGGAGAGCGTACAAGGTAGAGCATTGACGATATACACGTTTAAGGGCCGATCACCGTGCTTAGCGAAGATTTAAAATTAGTCTTACCGAAAACGTGCGCCGTTTCGTTTTTTGATTACGACAGCAGAGAGCAGTGAAACAAGCTGCACGTAATTTCCCTTCCCTCAATTGACTCCCTAGTAGGATACACTGACTCGACGCACGATAAAATTGGAGAAGTTACGTTGAGAGCTATATTGCCCCTCTGCGTATGCATTTTGACTCGCATCAAACTTATTCTTCTTATTATTAAATTAATTTGTCGACATCTGCCTACCGGCAACATGCCTACTTAGGGAGAACCCCGGGATTCAAACAAATCCTTCTAACACCGCTTACGCAAAACGTCGCAACCACTTACAAAGAATCAACTCTTCCCAACACACATTGAATATACTTGTACGTAACACCAATTGCGTCCACCTAGGTAACCCATTCTCTATTACCGTCAACTGTCTTAAAATTGATAATTCCTCTTAAAATAACCACCTTAGCACTAAAAGCCAAATCCATTGCGAAGCCCGTCTCGTCCATATTCCACCTGTCAAATTCGTTGATATTGTATTTAGTAACGACGTCGTGGTAGTCGGAAAAGAACCTCTCAACACGGCCAGGGTTGTTATTAGCAAAAGCTCGTTCTTGATTAATTGAACGTATATAGCAGCAACGAAGCTCTTCCTGCCGTTTTAGCTGAAGGTTCGATTTGAAGGTATTGAGGAAGGTCGGTATGTTCCCGTCTAAGCACTATCGTCGCAATCGTTCGAACAGTGTGCTGGCGACATGGAGACCCAGCGTTGGCAGGATATATACAGTGCTTAGTGATTGCATATTCGCCAGAAACAGTGATACGATTTTGGTTGGTATGGGCGACTTTATGAGGCTATTGTTTTCAATCAAAGCGACATCGAAATGTCTGCCAGGGGTCCCAACGATGAATGAATGAATAAATTGACCACTTATCGCATCGTATTCATAAGAGAGCCGATTTATCGCGATATGAATGAATAATCGCGATATTGCGTATAGAGGTTATATCATCGGTCTTGGCATGGCGTTGTAGCGATTTGCTGTAATCGACATTGTTTTTGAGTCCTCTACCCCCCCCTCTTATTGCTTGCCATCTGCTCTTGCGTATATATTTAAACAAACGGCGTACAATTAATACTATATATACATCTCAGTATCCTTTTACTACAATACAAGGCTTTAAGTTTCCTACGTATATTCATAAGCTTATGAATAATTCATTCATAAGGATTTCAAAATATTCAATCATTATCACTGCTTATGAATGAATATATCGTTAAGAATCAATGGATAAAATTATCGTTGGGACCCCTGATGTCTGCGGATCCACCTCATGGGCTTTTGCAGGCTTCCCAGCTGCTATAAAGGCCAGAACGCCAGGCAGTAGCAGTAATTTGTAGTCTCGTCGCGGTTAGGGTGTAGGGGCCAGCGGGGCATTGTGGTGATAAGAATATTTTTGATCACGATGTAAGCATTCAAAATTTCTTCTGTTTTGATTTTAGAATATAATTAATTGGTAGAATAGGCAGTAACCCTAGAAGTTCGGGACGGCTCGTGCACGCGGACAGCTTACCTCAGCAGGCTCAGACGTGATTCTGTTGGTGCGGATTTTCAATTGGTCCGCAAGCTGACTAACTACATTTGTGCAAAACCACCAGAATCACGTCTGAGCCACATTTCCAACGTTTTTTAGTTTTTTAGCAATATCCGCGTTGCGGAGGTTGCGGATATTAAAATAACTTAACACTAGTATTTTATATCCTTCCCTAAAGTTAATTGATTATATAATAGAACGTAGGCTTTTAGAATATATTATTTTTATTACTTAGGTATTTTTAGGTCTTATAATTATTTTTATTAAAAAAAAAAACGTGTTGTTAGCAATTCTGTAACTATATATAACTTTATTAAACATTAGCTAATATATATAAAACCTATATAGATCTATAATAGCCACTCTAAAGAACCCATTATAGCCTAGCGGATATATAGCGTCCGCGTTATAGTATATAACACCTACTAAAACCTTATTATGTGCTAACTATTAAGTCACAGATATCTAAGCAAATCTACTATATACTGGCACCAAAACCCACTAGGTAGAGAGGGAGGAAGTTAAATAAGGTGCTAGAGCAGCCGCGGCCGTATTAGGTGTTGGATAATCAGACTTAGAGGAGTTATAAAACGGACTAGGAGCGACAGCTATAGGACCTTTAAAATTAGCTTTTTGCGCTTTATAGAGAGAGCAAGGCCTGGCAGCTAAGTAAGGTTAATAAGGCTATTGCTTTTTTATATCTATATTACGGACGTGCGGAGCAGCTTAAAGCCCTTAGGTAGCTGCTGTTTGAGAAAAAAGATATAATACTTATTACAAAAACCTTATTTAGCAAGAGCATAATAATGTAAGCAATATTATATCTTGTTTGGGCCTTAGTAGTAATTATTATCTTGCTACTTAATGTGATTGGTGTGGAGTAGAAGGTAAAGATTAAGGAGCTTTCTAGAATAAGGCCGGTTTATATATACGCCAAGATAATATCCGCACGTCTTTTATAGGAAATCCACATTGGAGTATATACCCATATTTTAATATCGCCAGAGCTGTTAGTTAGTGAAAGGTTCTATAAGACTCTTATTAACCCTACCTTTTGTGCATATATTAGCTTAGTAGTAATTAATAAGGTGCACCTTGTGGCCAATTAGGGGGGTTCGTTCCGGAATTCGTATATACAGCTATAGAAAGTGCGGTCGTTATTAGGGCGGAAGCCTTGGTTTACTTATACTGCAACGCTTAATAATATAACGTTTAAGATTATTTAAGAGTTAGTGGGCTTTTAAAATAATATTAATATAGTATAAATATTAATTAACCGGCCAGATCTATTAATTATTAGAGAATATGTTAAATGGGGAAGTAAGAAGTCCTTTAAGAGCTTATACTTTGTTATAGACCGCGTGTATACCGCTATATCCGTTAAGTAGAGAATTTAATATATGCTAACTCCCTACTGGATTCTAAAGATAATTATCTTTCTTAATTTAAAGGACCTAATATTACTAGGCAGGAACTTAATTTATTTATGGTTAGTATATTACAGGTACTAGGAAGCGTAGGCTAGAAGAGCTGTTTAGCTTTATTATATATTGTTAGCTATTGCGGATAAAGATAGACTATATAAGGAGTTTAGAAAACCTAACTTGGAAATCCGCATTCTGCTCTTCTCTAACGCGCTTGCCCATGGCGCTGATATTCCTAATATTAACTATATCGCGTAGTATTGTATGCACAAAGACAAGTCCATTAATATAATATAGCAATGACTTAGACGCGGTGCTTGTAGTAGTGGTTAAATAGGTAAGGCGATATTTCTAATTAAGGATTGGTATAAAGGTCTACGTAAGGATATTGCTAGGCTAGCCAAAAATCGCGGTTATACTGGTAGAGCCTTCCGATCTTAGCCAAGTTAACTTAGCTGCGAATATCGTGTTAAGCGATAGGTGCTATAAGAAGATAGGGCTGCTGATTTTACTAGCAATATATCTTTAAGAGTGTCTATATATAGCAATGCTGATTTTAATCCGTCTGTATCTAATATAGGGCGAGAGCTTAGTTTGGGTAGAATATCCGTAGTTCTACCTGTGGATATTCTACTAAAGAAGCTAGTGTAGCGCCTAAAGACTAAAGCTAAGAAAAGAGTAGCTCTTTCCTATTATATGTATGCTCTTGTGAATGAGGAAAAGGGCTGCTTATAAAAGATTATATTGGAGAACTATAAGGAATAGTCTCCGTCTACTAGTAGCTAGGGTTGTTGCTCTAACTATAATCCTACTTTACGGGCTTTTAAAGAGTTTAATATCCGTAAGCTGTATATAGAGGGGATTCTAAAGAAGATGCACCAAAAGGCCTTTGCTATAAGCATAAAAAACTAGTTCTGTAACTAAATGGAGAAGAAATATTAGTACGCTGTTTGGAATCTAACCTTAAGCTACGTTATATCCGATAAGCAAATTGCCGCCCTCTGTAGCTGCGCCTGGTATATAACTAGCTATAAGGCGCTTAAGAAAAACCTACCTAATTGGAATTATAATTAGCTTGGTAATGATTTAGATAAGTTTATTGCCTTTATTTAAGTGGAGGTAGAAAAGGCAAATCAGGTAGAGAGCTAGCTATTAGCGTTAGTAAGCAAATTAAAAGGTAGTGTAGAGCGGATGTTACTACGGTCTAGGGTAGCGGAGAGGCATATAGTATTGGCAGCTTAATATCCGTAAATATAAGTAGCCTAGCTACCTTAATTGATATCCGCCGAAAATCTGTATATAGGGCTGCCGACACTATTACCTTCTTAGCCTATATTTAGCAGGAACGCGTAGCTAGCTAGCTTAAACTTTAGCTAGTAGAACACCTTTAAGCCAAGTATACTAATACCCTATAACGGATATTAGTCCTGGTAACGCGATAGTTGGGTCTAGTTTTTAACGTAGGGCGGATATCCAGAATCCTAAAGTTAGGCCGGGTATTAACAGCCCTAGGGTAACAATTAGTGTTAATTATTAGGTATTAAGTATCGGCCTCTTGGATATTAGGGTCTATACTATAATAATAGATATTAACTCCCTATAGCTCCCGGATATCCGAGTCTATACTATAGTATTAGAAACCAGTCTCTAGGGTAGGCTAGGTATTATAGCTTATAAGGTAGCTCCGCATCTTAACCCTTAGAATAATCCGGATATTAGAGCTTATAGTGCAGTATTAGGTCTTAGTCCTTAGAGCAATCTGGATATCAGAGCTTATAGCGAAGCATTAAGTCTTAACCCTTAGAGCAATCCGGATATTAAAGCTTATAGCGCGGCATTGAATCCAAATCCTTAGGGCAGTCTAAGTATTAGAGCTTATAGTGCAATACTAAGTCTTAACTTTTAGATAAGCCTAAGGTTTAATATTTGTAATATAGCACTAGATCTCTAATTATGAAAAATTCTAAAGTTTAAGATCTATACCGTAGCACTAGTTCCTAGGTAGTAATAAATCTGGAAATTTAGAATTCGCAACACAGTATTAGATCTCCGCTCCTAGAAAATCCTAAGGCTTAGGATTTGAGTTATAATACTAGATCTCCGCTCCTAGGAAACTCTGAGGCTTAGGGTTTATAGGCTAATGCTTAATCTCCGCCCTCTAAACTGGGCGCAGTTTAGAATTCGCGTACTAATACTCAATCCCCGCCTTCTAAATTGGGTGTGGCTTAGAATTTGCAGTCTAATATTCGATCTCCGCTCTTTAAACTGAGCACAGCTTAGAACCTGTAGCCTAGTACTCGATCTCCGCCCTCGGTTTTGGATATGACGCAGCTTTAGTAGGTTGGTATTTAATATTCCTTAGTGTTCTACTTGTTCGTTAACTTAACTAAGACTTAGGCAGAGCTCTAATTAATATCTAAGTGTTAAGTGTTGATCTCCGCATGCGCATTTAAATAGTCTATTAGATTTTTATTTAGAGAGATACTAAGGTTTATACCTAAAGCTCCTAAAACCCGTAGAACCTATATTATATTAGCTATTTAGTTTAAGTGTCTTATAATCCTCTTAACTAGATATTATCTGTTCTTCTTAGGCTACTGTACCTTAAGCCTTTTAGCTAATATTAGATCCCCCTTATAGTAAGAGAAAACGAAAGGACGTGTCTGCGCACTTTAAAAGTAAGAAATTCGCTTACTAAGTGAACCTAATATCCGCTTATAACCCTTCTCCAGCACCTTAATTAAGCGGTGATTCTATATTAATGTCACTTCGCAAGTTAACTAAACGGCGCCCACTTACTTTAATTAGCAGTAATTTAACTATAAAGGATTTGCGCGTTATAAATAAGCGTATATAAAATAGTTGATATTTACTAAGGTAAGTCACTATAATAGTGATTATTTGTTAGTAAGCTAATTTAATAAAATCTATAGCGCAGATATTTACCTTTAATTAACCTCCGCACCTTTTACCTTACAGTATTGCACTGCAAACTTTATTATTGTTGTTTTATCTACTGTCTATTAGTATACTACTATCTATAATGCCTTCTTCTATACCTCTAAATACGTCCGACAGCTATTTAGTTAAGAAACTTAATACGCGCGATATTGACGATGAAATAATTAAGGACGCTTTTAAGGACGCTCTTTTTTTTACTAATCCTTTAGAATCTCTACCTAGAGAGTAAGCTTTCTAATACTAAATTATGCCTGCAGCTAATATAATTTTAGGAAATATGTACTAAAGCACTCTTTATTAGATCTAGTAGAGCACCATAATAAGGTTATTGCGAAATCCGCTAGAAATCCACTTACCTTTTTACTGCTAGCCTCTTTGCTGCCTACTTCTTTACCGCTTACCTCTTTGCCGCCTGCCTTTAAGCCGCTTATTTCTTCGTCGCCTGCTACTTCTAAGAAGTTTGATCCTTGTTATGCTTCTGCTTCTCTTAAGAGGTAGGTTAATAGAATTACTATGCAAAATGTTTAGTATAAGATAGCCTTTAAATTGTATATATTAACTATACTCTTTTGCTGTTTTGTCTACTAATTTACCTCTTATAGTAACCCAATAGAAATGTTAGAGATTTTAGATAATGATAAAGAGAATAATCTTAATGACGCCAACTCTCCTAAAAGCCCTCCTTTATCCTCTTATAATCTCCGCAGCCCTTGTAAGCTCCGCAGTACGCAGACGGCCCAAGCTATAACGTTGGATATTGATATAAACGAGCGCCTTCCTATTCAAGTGCCGTTAGTAAATAAATGGTACACCCTAAAAGCTGGCGCTTGGGAGAATATAAAGGAAGCTTGCTAGCGGATATATACCCACGTTTAGAATATCGAGGGTAGCTCTAGTATGCTATGCGATCCGCTATGCGCTCTATACGTAAAGCAAGGCTATAAATGTCGCGTTTACAAGCAGAACTCTAGGCCACATTTTAGAGGTGCGTGCTTAAGATGTTGCTTAAGTAGCAGGTTGTGCAAAAAGGTATATGCTAATAGTATACTATTATTCTATTAGCTAATACGCATATAGGATAGTTTGCTAAGGCTAGAGCTGGTTACACCTTAGCGTAAAAAACGTGCGCAATTAGCTTCTGCCAGTAGTCCAGCTAGAACGCCTACTAAGAAGGTATAATATCCGCATTTTAGTAATACGGATATTACTAATATCCGCATAGCTTTGTACCCGCATTATCCCCCCTCTGGAGACCTCCCCTTCCCCTAAAACTCTTACTCGCAGTAATATGCGCAGCCGTAGGGGCATCCGTTCTGCCGCTGCTCCTTTTACTCTTTTATTAATTCCTAGTACGCCTAGTGCTGCTTCTAGTACTACTGCCGCTCCCACTAGCACGGAAAATGTTGGGGTGTATTTAGCAATTGCTGTTTCCGCACGCGTTAATATAGTTCGCGAATAGGTAACTAAGATAGCAAAAGATGTTTAGGCTATAGATCGCCGGTTAAGTAAGCTTAAAGATTCTCTAAGTGAGATAAAGGATAAGCTTGCGTTTATAAGGCGTAGTATTATAGCACTTATACGCAACACTGGGTTGCTAGATATAGAATTTAAGTAGATACCAGTTAGCTATTACTGCGGGTTAACTACTATTATGGGTTTAGAGTAATAAAATAGTAGCTCTTACCTCTCTACTACTATATAAGTAGGAATTAAGTCTCTACCTTATATTTAATAGGTATAATTAATATTATAATATCTGTATATACTAAGATAAAGATATCCGCATATGCTAAGATAAATATATCTGTATAAGCTAAGATGAAGATATCTATATAAGCTAAGATAAAGATATTTATATATCCGCACCGTTAATGATTACTAAGGTAAGTTACTATAGTAGCAATTATTTGTTAGTGAGCTAATTTAATAAAATTAGTAGTATAGATATTTACCTTTAATTAACCTCCGTACCTCTTCTTCCTCTACTAACCTTCCACCTTATAGCACCGCACCGTAAACTTTATTATTATTGTTTTATCCACTGTCCCTTCGCATTCTACTATCTATAATGCCTTTATTTACACCTATAAACGATGTTAATGCGAACAACAGCAGCTAGGCGGTTAAGGAACTTAATATACGCGAAATAAATAAGGATGCTATTGAGCACGCCATAGCTGCTCTTACTAAGCCTTTAGGCTCTGTTTCTAAAGAGTAAGCTTTCTAATACTAAATTATGCCTATAGCTAATATAATTTTAGAAAATATGTACCAAAGCGCTCTTTATAGGATTTAGTAGATGATAAAAATATAGATAGAGCAAAATCTGCTAAAAATCCGCACACCTTTTTGCTGCCTGTATCTTTGCTGTAGACTACTTTACTATCAGTTTCTTCGCCGTCCGCTTCTTCGCTGTCTGCCTCTCTGCTGCCGCCACCTAATGCCTCTAAAAGGAGGCTTGATAAGGCTCGTTTATCTTCTTTTTTTAGAAAGTAGGCTGAAAAGGCTGCTGATACGAATCTAAAGACTAAGATAGCCATTAAATCATATGTGTTAGTTATACTGTTTTAATGTCTTGTCTACTAATTTACCTCTTATAGCAACCTAGATATTTATAAGGTTTCTTTAGATAGCGAATCTTTAGACAGCGGTAAAGATAAAAATCTTAATAACGCCAACTCCTATAATCTCTATAGCCCTCGCAATCTCCGCAGCCCTTACAATCTCCGCAGCCCTTATAATCTCCGCAGTACTATAAATATAAACGAGCGCCTTCCTATCCAAGTGCCGTTAGCGAATAAATGGTACACTCTAAAAGTTGGTGTTTGGGAGAACATAAAGGAAAGTTGCCAGCGGATATTAACACACGTCTAAAATATTAAGGGTAGCTTTAGTGAGCTGCGCAACCCGCTATATACTCTATATAAGAAGTATAGCTATAAATGTTGCGTTTACAAGAAGGATTCTAGGCCTTATTTTAGGGGTGCGTGCTTAAGATATTGTGTAGGTGGCAGGCTGTGCGGAAAAGTACGTGCTAATAGTATACTGTTATTCTGTCAGCTAATATGTATATAGGAGGGTTTACTAAATCCAGAGCCGGTTACGCCTTAGGGTAAAAAACGTGCAAAGTTAGCTTCTGCTAATAGTCTAGCTAAAACGCCTACTAAGAAGGTATAATATCCGCGTATTAATAATACGGATATTGCTAATATCCATATAGCTTTATTCTCGCACTATCCCCGCCTATGCTACTACGCCTCCCCCCCCTACTAAGACCTCCCCCCTAATTAAGACTCCCACTTATAGTAGTACGCGCGGCCGTAGAGGCACCTGCTCTGCTGCTGCTCCTCTAACTCTTTCGCCAATTGCTGGCACGCTAGGTGCTGCTATTGCTTCCGCTGGCACCGGGTCCATTGGGGTGTATTTAGCAATTGCTATTTCCGCGCGTATTAATATAGTTCGTGAACGGGTAACTAATATGGCGAAAGATGTTTGAGCTATAGATTGCCGGTTTAATAAGTTTAAAGATTCTCTAAGTAAGATAAAGGATGAGCTTGCGTTCCTAAGGCGTGGTATTATTGTACTTGTACGCAATACTGGGCTACCGGATATTGAATATAAGTAGATACAAGTTAGCTGTTGCTGCGGGTTAGCTGTTATTGCTAGTTTATAATAATGAAATAGTAGCTTTTACCTTTTTGCTACTATATATGTAGGAATTAAGTCTCTGCCTTATATTTAATAGACATATTTAATTAATATTATAATATCCGCATAAGCTAAGATAAAGATATTTATATATCCGTACTACAAAATAGCTCACTGCTACGTTATATACTACGCGCTAAGAAGATCATACGCCGGCTAGAGTTAATATTAATAAAAAGAACTTAATTAATATATTTAAGATAGAAACGTACTACAAGCCTAAGTATTTAAAAGTCCTCTAGTATATTATCTGTAGCCTTATTAAATCCGTCCTTATAAGGGTCGTATAGTAAACCGCTAATATAAGACATCCGTATATTAAAATTAGTAATGCTGCCCTATAAGAGCCGCTCTAATCTAAGTTAAAGAATAGTAGGTGCCTTAAACCCAACGTCCTATATACGCTAATATATAATCGAATCCTTAGCAATTATATCCGTAAGGGACTGGATATTAACTGTAGGAGACTTAATTATATAATTGGATATTATCCGCTTACTAAACGCATTCTTAAACTTAGTATAAAGAGGTCTAGTATAGCTTGTGGTAAGAACACTCTACCTAAATAGAGAGTCTACTCTAAAGGTCGAGTTTCCGCGTGATTGGAGTAACTTCTTTAGCTAAAGATTTAGTAGTTTATTAAGTTAATTAGCTTTAAAAAAGCTATTTAGCTCTCCGCGATTATTAATTAGCCCATTTACAAGTATGGCCTGCTAAAGTACTAGATTATACACCTCCGTTGCAACTAACCTCCAGAAGTACATTATTTTAGATATATAGTTGTTGCTTTTTAATCCAGCAAAGTAAAGGCAAAGGCAGGCAATTATACGCTTTAAAAGGCCAATATCCGCATGCTTAATAGCATATTTTAACACTTTATATGTTTCAACCACCTGTAAATACTGAATATAATTAAAGAACTCTATGTTAATAATCCAAGCGGGCTGGCTTATAGTAGCAGAGTTGGGAACTGTAAGTAATTGATCTATAATCTAAGAACCTCTGTAGGTAGAGGGCTGCGGAGGAACTAATTTATTAGCCTTACGGCCGACTTTGGAGCTGAAACCCGCTGCGCGGATATCCTTAATATGCTGTAGAAACTGCTCAGGCGTTAAGGATCTAATATATCTTTTAACCGCACCTTCTTTGTGGATGTTAAGCCTATCGCGGATATGTGTTAAAAAGAGTGCAATAATACGGGTATTAAAACTATGCAGTACTAGCTCCTTAAGATGGTAAAAGGGAGGGCGCTCTATAGGTATATTTTGTCGCCCAAGGTAATTTATATAAGTGTAGAGCGTAGAGTACTACTGCGCATATTGCTTACCACCAAAGAAAGTCCTTATAATTATATATAGGAAGTTTAACCGGAGGTGCTAAAGACCTAGAACAGGTAGTACCCAACGGTGGCTATTATATAAGAGCGCAGCCTCCGCCCGCTCCTGCTTATAGGTGCGGATAAGCTTTGCGGTTTTTTGGTCACCGTATACTAGATATAATCGGTCCTGGAAATCGTTATTGCGGTTAAGCTATAGTTGCTCCAGGAAGATCGTCTTAAGTACGCGGTAGTTGCCATTTATAGAAGCCTCGCTCTCCATAATAGGGCCCAGGTTTATATGAGTTGTCTTTATAAATAGTAGAATATTAATCTCCGGCATACACGGATATTTAAGCTCGGTGTTGGATTCAAAAATACTATTTATAGTAGCAGGGTATGTGCTTCGGAGAGTATCTATAATTATAAAAATAGATATTTAATTTTAAACGCTATTATATATATTACCTGGCGCCTTGGCAATATCCTTAATCCGAAGCTATACCTGGTTATGCAGTATACTTTAAAAAAGGCCACTGGGGGGAATATAAGATCCGCAGATAAGCCTTCTAGTAGTATAGAAATAGAAAACACTAGTGTCTCTAATTAACTAATATCGCGTTCGCTTAAGGTAGTTAAAATTATTGTATATAATATAGATATTATTAAAAGCGGATATTAATTGGAGGTAAGTCTTTAATAATATTAGCGCCAGTATATTCGCCGCTGGTATTGTGACCTTCCTTAGAGCGTTTGGCTAATTCCATCTTTTAATAGTTAAGCGTTGTATATCCGTTAATAACCCCTAGTCTATAAAGCAGTAATAGAACCTGACGCTTTACACCTATACCTTAAAGATGAAGACTAAGAAGCTAAGTAAAGTAGTTAGTGGAGCTTTAAGCGCGGCCTAATAAAAGGATGGATGTAAGAAGAATAACCCGCCCTAGGTGCGGATTTCGTAATTTATTAGTTCTTAGCTGTGCTAATAATCCTTCTATTAGCTGGTAGAGTAAAGGGGTATATTGGCTAATTGCCTTATAGCCCTATAAGAGTTGAACGTCTTTAAACTCTAAATCTGACTTTTATAGGCTAAAGATAACCGTCTTCTGCTGAAGATTATAAAGCTCTTTATAAAGGATATTTATAACCGTATTAACTAGTTCCGAATGGATATCCGCAGTCTCTATAATCGCATTATGGATTTCCTTATCTCCTAAAAGGGTAGCAATAAGCCTCTTTGCCCTCTTTTTTTTGGCCTTCTTTTTTTGCACCTTATCTGTTTTTACGCCTTCTCTTTTATTAGTATTAAGCTGTAGCCACGCTAAAGAAAGGTTACTAAAGGACTATCGCCAGTCCTATAAATGCTCTGAAATAACTTTAACCTTCTCTTCCTTTGTTACCAGGCGCGATATCCGCTTGGCGGATGCTCTAGTTAGTGTTTAGATAGGCGTCCACCGGTTAACTAATGTTGTGTTTATAGAGGGGGTGGGTAATTTAATTATTAACATATTACCTATTCGGCGGCGCTTTCTGCTTGACATTGTGGGGGCTGATGGGGTAGATATATTAATTGATTATAGAGCTGCTTCTGTGGATTAATTTGACGGTATTTCTAAGATAATAGCTGTTGTGGGAGGGTAGATTAATTTTGTTGAAGAAGGTAACTGCTCTATATATAAAACAAGTCGCATCGCTTAAGAAACCTTGGAAAAGTCTCTCAGACCATAGAATTAACTTTTTAACAAAAAAGGTTAGCGATATCCGCTTGCGGATATACGTATGTCCGCTAATTGATTCTATAGTCTGAGCTTGCTAAGGTAAGCGGACAGCTCGTGCACTTAGGCTTGCGGAGGATAAATTATCCTATCCGGTCGGGCGGATAATAATCCTATCCGAGGATAGCCCGGATATCGGATAATATCCGGATAATGTCTGGATATCCGCAAAAATTTAACTACAAGCTAAACCTTTACCCCTTATTGTACGACGCTATAAATATGGCTAGTACTAGTAAAATTTACTCTGAAAACTTTAATGATAATAATTCCTTAAAGGTTAATACACTTTTTGCTCTTTAGGTAGCGTTAAGACTAAAGCTAATACCAGTTTAATCCCAACTACTTATATAATATAGACCTTAAGACAAGTCTCCTTAATTTATAAATATACTTATATGGTAACAAAGGAAGAAAAATCTCGTATAAAGAAACGCTACTTTTGTAAATACTGTCCTCCTTAAGACCTAAAAGAATACTATTCCTTAACCATTAGATTATAAGGCCATTTTAGAAAATATAATATTAAATAGAGTCTAGTAGAGAATTAGGAGCGTATAACAGTAAAAAATTAGGGGGAGAGAACTCTTTTAGAACTATATTAAAAGCTTTTAGTAAAAGGAGAAGTTTAAGGTCTTAAGGGCAAGGTTCTAAAGCATACGGTATATTAAAATACTGTAAAGCAAGCACTTTTAGATCTAATTATTGTATAATAGCTTCCCTTCTTATATATAGAATGGCTAGAGTTTTATGCTTTTATAAAGGCATTAAATTAAGAAGCACCCTTAATTATCCCTATATACTACTTAACAATTACAGCCTGGATTCTTAAATACTTTACTAAGAGTTAAGATATTATATAAAAAGTACTTTAATCTACAAAGATAAATATTTACCTTAATATGGACATCTAGACCTCTTTAAGTTATACCCTTTTTCTCAGAATCTATGCTAGCTTTATTAATATCCTAGATAAATATTAGAACCCCTTAATTACCCTTTATATAGTATTTAGCTAAAGTAGTATAGATTAATAGGAGGCGCTTTATCTAGTTCTTATTAAGTATGGTATTAAAATAAAGATTAGAGCTCTTATTAGCGATAATACTAGATTAAATAATGTCCTCTGTTATATAATTAGCTAATAGCTTAGCCTTAAGTATAAAATTAACTAGATTGTAATATATTAAAGAATTTGCTGTTAGGAGCATATTATTAATCTTATTATTTAGGCCTTTCTATTTAGTTTAAAGAAGGATAAGTGGCTTATAAACTTATATAATAAAGAGGATAAGGAATAAGATAAAGAAGAAGAAGAGAAAGAAGAAGAAGTTGTATAATAAGCACCGCTGCTAGTTAAAATAAAAGATAAGAGGAAAATGTCGGAATGTTAGTTATGTGACGTGGTCACGAGACCGCGAAGCGAGGCTAGTTAACCTAACCTTAGAGCAACCCCTTACTTCTAGACAATTAAAAATCATCCAACAATCAATAACGCATACGTATTATACAGTGATATTCGTGCCCGTTAATTAAAGCATGTATACCGACACTAATCAGTAGACGTATAGATTAGGAAATACGCAATAGCTAGCGCTTAAGGAGTAATACTGGAAACAGTTCACCAATCGCCTAGTTCTTGTCTGTTTTATTAAAGGAGAAGACTACGACTTCTACTCAAGCTTAAGAGCGTATATTGGCCTTACAGCTAATACAGCAAATCGCTAAGAGAATAGCAGCCTTACTAAGAACACTTTACAGGTCCAACGGCTATAGAGAACGTACACACAAACCTTAACCTCAACTACACCCTTACCCTTAACCTTACCCTCGACCTCAACCTCAACCTTAACCTCTGTTTAAGCCTTAACCCTTGAACTCCCAGACCAAGGACACTCTATAGGCCCTAAGGCTGTAGAGAACACCCTAAACCTCAAATCTTAAACCTTAAACCTTTTCACCTTTAAACCTCCACTTAAACCTTATGGATACTCAACCCACAACTATAATGGAGTGGTATGAGAAGATATTAAAGCATAGTAATAGAATCACTGCTGCTATAGCTTCCAAAGATGAGCTAGGAGACTATATAGCAACAAAGGTCTACGTACACATACAGGAGAACTTCACAGACTACACATTATAGACAGTATTTAAGGAGGAATTTAAAGGCTTTACTACCGAAGATTTTAGACGCATGCGAATTAACATAAGAGCAAAGTTACGCACTCATCTACTCAAGAGAGGAGTGTATGTGGGAAAGCACAATAGCAGATATTCAATCTCAGAAGCACTATTTAACCTCCTCTAAGAGGAAGAACCTTATAAATAGACAGATAAGGAAATTATAGAAGCTCTTAAGGCAGTCAGCCCTATAATTACAGTAGCGCTACAAGAACGGCTTAACTTAATACAAACAGCTCTAATATCAAATTAAGCTATACCCCCATTAGTTATAGCCTCTTTAGCTCCTATAACCCCCCCCCGCAGCCCACTACCTTCCCATACGGTGCCGACGCCTGTAAGCTATCAACTACCTCCACTACCTCCAACGCCTGCAATCCAGCCTATAGCTACAGCCACAACACCTAGAACGCAAATACCTACCCCTATAACACCCCAACTAGCTATTATATCTATACCCTAGCAAACTGCACCAACCGCTACCCAATAGCAAGCTGCACCTACCTCTACCCAAGATTAACTACTTACTCTCCTTACTTAACTCCTACAGACGCAGAATCAGCAATTATCACCTATGGTAACTGCCTCTACCCTCCCTCTAGCAACCGCTCCTACCCTACCTAGTCCCCCTCCTGCCCAGTATCTTCACCCTAGTACTGCCAATACCGACCCTACTATGCACCTGCCTATATACAGCAAAGAGGCAGCCACTATTGCCAAGATCTACACAGACGACCAGAAGTACGATAGAGTAAGTGATAGCTTTAACTTCAAGTTAACTATCTTCTATAATATCTGCAAGAGAGCTAGTCTACCTCTTAAAGGCCATATAACCGCACTCCCAACCATGCTAAAGGGACTTGCTTAGGATCACTACTATAATAGCAGCCTTTCAACTAGATTATTTACTGAGGCATATAACCACATGCGTCACTTCTTTAAAGGACCAGAGTACTATCGGAGAAACTTTACTAAATAAAACGCCACCAACTTCTAAGGAATTATTGACGAGAACCCTAATAAGCAAATCTATTAGAGTTTCCAACTACTCCTTAATAAGCTCTTAAAATATCGCCACGGATTACACCTAGAGTTTTGTACAGACCTCTTCCTTATAAATAAGCTAGTCACCGCTTACTAAGGAGTACCAGTATGCCGTATCGCCATTTCTAACCCTTCTAAAGACCTCTCCTAGTTGATTAGCAAGTTGCAATCTTCTATAGTTATATGGGAGAAGGAACACCCTTCCTAGGCCTTAATAAGACCGTCTTAAGGAACCTACTTTACGGATCGCATATACCGCCATAACATCCGTAATAACCGTGACCAAACCCGCTCCTATAGATAAAACACCGTCAGATCTCTAAAGGCTAAGTACTACGTTTGCCAAAAGGAGAGCTGCCGCTCATGGAAACATATAGAGGAGGAGCGGAACCGTTCTAGAGATGAGTATAAAAGACGTTTTAACAATAACAAGGGCCGCAATGGTAACTTTAAAGAACACTTCAGACAATACACTATCTACTATAAAGGAGACGACAACAATAAGTACAATAAGACTTTTGAAGCTCTTATGCTAAACACAGACACTAATAAAAATACTAATAACAACAACAGCGAGGAAGAATTAGAAGACCCTAATAGCTGCTACCTTATATTATTTGGGACTCTTACTATAGATAAAGCAACCTCTATAAGCGTAGAACTAGCCAATAAGGCTTACGCTTACTTACTTACTATAATCTCCATGGAACCTACTACGGAAACCAACCCGTTTAACTACAATATAACAACCGCCGCTTTACGCTATACTTCCACGGTATTCATAGGAATTATAATTAATACTAGTGCGTTAAAGAAGTCTACGGCCAGTTATGGATAATTCTAGGCACTATAGAACGCGGACTAATCTATAAGACTTAATACCTTAACCAAAGGACAAGTTAACGTGCAGTTTGGCATTAGAATCGCTACCTCTATTAGAACTGCGGATGTCGTTACCCCCATAGGCAAGATACAGTTTTATATTGTCTATGCAGATACCCCCTTCTTGCTCTACTTAGCGGATATAGACAGACTCCAAATCTACTATAACAACCTTAGAAACGTTGTTATTACTCACACTAAAAAAGTACCAGTAGTGCGATGGTTTAGCCACCCGTTTCTCTTATAGAGCTTATTATTACAGTTATATCTATCTGAATCCTTTAACGCGAACCCCTGCTACTTAATAGATATAGAGCTACGGCGCCTACATCATCGATTTAGACATCCCTCAGTTAAGAAATTATAAAAACTACTCTACTATACTGGCCATAAAACGGACAGAATGGCCATTAAGCAACTAACCAAGTTCTGCCACTACTGTTAGAAGTTTAGCAAATCACCAGGCAGATTCCGCTTCACCCTATAAGATAACGTTAATTTTAACTATAATATCATCGTTAATATTATGTATATCAGCGGATCACCCCTCCTACACGTTGTTAATAAAGGAACGCAATTCCAAGCCAGTAGATAGCTACGAGACATCAGCGCTAAACACATATAGGACGTTCTATGGATGTGCTAGATTAATACCTACTTAGGGCCACTAGACCTAATTACCTATAACGCCGGAAAGAACTTTGTTAGTAAGGAATTTAAGTAATACACTACTATTATGGGAATTAGTATAAAGGGAGTACTGGTTAAAGCACATAACTCTATTAGAATGGTAGAGCGCTACCACAGTCCATTACGCCAAGCCTATCAGATCATCATAACTGAAATCCCTAAAATTAACAAGGAGATGGGACTCTAAATGGCGTTTAAAGCAATTAATGATTCAGCTGGCCCTAGAGGACTAGTTCCTATACTTCTAGTCTTTAGAGCCTACCCCCAAATGGTCAAATCCGATGCACTATCCCCCACAGTTATACAACGCGCTGCCGCAATTAAAAAGGCTATAGCAGAGATATAGAAGCTATAAGCTAAACAATAGATCGCTAACGCGCTGAATATGCGAAACAGACTTAATACTAATGCGATTTATAATCTCCCACCAAATTCGCCTGTTTTGGTCTAGAGAGAAGAAAACACTAGCCAAAGTGGCTATTAGGATAGGCTATTTACCTTACTTACCATTAAGGGTGAAACATGCACTGTTAAACTATCTAGCAGACCTATAGCCTTCCAATCTACGGTCGTAAAACCCTACCTTTAAGCAACTAAATCGCAGGAGCAAATTATTGGACTAAAATCGCCACCTAAACCTCTATTTAGGTCAGCCCTTCCTAAGACTGTCTTAGAGAGACCTGCTAAAGCTTAGCAACAACCCCCAAAACGAGGCAGAGGACGCCCTCGCAAATACCCTCTACTTATGGCTATGGCTGACATCACTATCTACCTATAGGATGACAGTCAATTTAGTACTCAATTCAGCGCCTCCTAATAGAAGGAGCTTACTAGTCTACTTAAAAAGGGAGTTTTTGAGATTATGAGACTTATGGATATACCACAAGGCGTATAACTCTTTAATTCGCGATTTGTTAACAAGATTAAGAACAAGGGAACTAATAAGGCTTTTAAGAAATCCTAACTAGTTATGCAAGCTTATAATAACTTAGAAAAGGAACTGGTTTTTACCCAATTACCAACCATTTAATAAGTTAGCCAACAACTAATTCTCTATATTACCGCCATAAAGCTTCCACAGGCATGACTTTACCTCCAAGACATTTCACAGGCCTATGTACAATTAACCACTACACTAAATCGAGAATTCTATGTACGACCTCCGCATAAGCTGATTAAGCAACTTGGGATTAACAAGGCCTCCGTTTTAAAGGTTGTAAAACCACTCTACAGAGTACCAGAAGCCGGTAACTACTAGTTTAAGACATATTACTCACATTACATCCAACAGTTGCATATAGACCAGTCTATATATAACCCCTGTCTCCTACAGAGCAACAAACCCTTTAGCATTATAGGCCTACAAACCGACAATACTCTATTCCTAGTAGATGAGACCTTTACAAACGCAGAGCAAAACGAGCTGCATAAGGCCAAGTTTATAGCTAAAGAACAGAAACAACTTACCGTTAATACGCCCATTAAGTTTAATAGTGGAGTCATTTAGCTACTAACTAACGGGAGCATTACGCTCACTTAGGAACGACAATATACAAACCTTAGTACAATTAGCACCAAGCTTGCCACGAGTATAGGATTAAGAGGAGCCACAAGAACCTTAACTCTAAAGAACTAGTACATCGCTTAACGCGCTAGAGGTGTATATATCGCTTTAGTTTACTAGCCAGAAGCCTTATTTAATTTATCCTTTGCCGCCTAGGTAATTAACCCCAACAAGGAAGACGTAAAATAGTTAAACAAGCATCTAAACTGGCAAATCGAGAACGCTAATAGAGGCCTTAAGTTCGTCAAGTTAGATATTAAAACCCTACAGCTCCTAGTGTTTACGGACGCGTTATTTGCTAACAATAAGGACCTCTCTTCGCAGATCAGCTATGTTATCATACTAGCTAATGCTACAAAGAAGGCCAATATCATCCATTAGAGCTCAGTTAAGTGCAAAAGAGTTACTTAGAGCGTACTAGCTTCTAAACTCTACAGTACAGCCTACGGCTTTAACATCGGCGTTGCGATCAAATCTATAGTAGACAAGATCCTACAAATTAACCTCCTACTTATGCTTTGCACTAATTCTAAGTCCTTATATAACTGTTTAGTACGACTTGGAACCACCTAAGAAAAGCGCCTAATAATCAACGTAATATGCCTCCAGCAAGCCTATAAACGGAGACAAATTACGGAGGTGAAATGGATTAACAAAGAGGCCAACCCTACTAATACTATGACGAAGGGAAAGCCCTGCGCGGCTCTTTAACGGCTTATTAATACGAACCGAATCGACCTATAAGTTATAGGATGGGTTAAACAAACGAACTTAGATTTAGCTTAGCGTTAGGTAACTAATTGTAATAATATAGACCCTAAATTTAACCAGCCAATTAGGATTTTCTATCCCCGGGATAGAAAATCGCTATTGGCTTGCTTACCACTAGCGCCTTGGCGGCCCTCGCGATATATTAACCTGCTACCCCTAACAATTCTTCTTGCAATTATGGACCTATAAAAGGAGCGTGGAAGCTATTACGTATTAATTAGATCTCTAGCTATTGCGTATACGCTGCGAATAAGTCTAGAAGTAAACTTAGCTTTGGAATATAGATTAGCCTTCTTTTTAGAGTTGCTCCAGTGTTGGAATGTTAGTCATGTGACGTGGTTACGAGACCGCGAAGCGAGGCTAGTTAACCTAACCTTGGAGCAACCCCTTACTTCTAGACAATCAAAAATTATCTAATAATCAACAACGCATACGTATCATATAGTGATATTCGTGCCCGTTGATTAAAGCATGTATACCGACAGAAAAAGAAGGATAAAGAATTAGAGCTAGTATTAGATAAAAATTATAGAAGAGGTAAAAATATTTAAAATATTATAGGGCTAATAAGAAAGCTTTATAACCATATTATTTATATCTATAGCTTAGCTAACTATATAATATGGTTTATTAAACGTGCTAGTAAAATAACTCCTCTTAATAATTATATAAGGTGGAATAGCTAGTTTCTTATATTATATGTGGCTCTAAAGGATAAGGTAAATGTTGGTATGCTTTAACACAGTGCAATAGACGTAATATACGTGCAGTGCGGTATGTAGTTGGATTCTTATCGTTCTATCTACACGTCTTGATGATATATATGCGCGTCGCGTAGATTACGTGCTTTACGCACGTGATATACAAAACGAATATCTACTAACACTAGAGCAACTCTGAAGGAAACTAAATCGTACTATTCCCGTTATTTATAGCGTATACGTAATAGCCGGCTCTTCTGTCTATAGTATATAGTAGCTTCTCCTTTAATCCTATCCTAGTTATATAACGCTTATAACGGCTTATATAAATGCCTTTAAACTAGAGCTTATAGATTAATAAACTGTATAATAAAGTTAAGACGTTACGTAAGGAAAGAAGGTAAAAGAACGGGAAGAAAGGGTAGTAGTCCTGGCAGAACTTAGTAGGATTTAGTAGACTTAGTAGAATATAGCAGAATGCCGTAGATTGCCATTAGATTGCTACTAGATTGCTATAAATTACCGCTAGATTGCCATTTTGTGGTTGGTCTCTAATTACTAAGTTAGTAGAACTAGGTGGACATATATAAGGTGTTATAGGGGTATCCCGTAATAATTGCTATCTAATAAAGATACTAAGCTAAAGAAAAGAAGAAGAAGAAGAAGAAGAATTGTTAGGGGTAGTAGGTAGACATATTGTAAGGGCTGCTAAGGCGCTAGTGGTAAGCGAGCTAATAGCAATTTTCTATACTGGGTATAGAAAATCCTAATTAGCTAGTTGAATTTAGGGTCTATAGAATATAGCAGGTGGCATGCCTTAGCACCGTTACAACGCTAAGTTAAGTCTGAGTTTATTTGCGTTTGTTTAACCTACTCTATAGCCTACAGTTCTAAGTAATTGGTATTAATTAACTTCTTAAGAGCTGTAGATGCCTTACTTTTAGTTATTAAGTTAGCAGGGTTACTATTGCTATTAATCTATTTAACTTCCATAATCTCTTTACGCTTGTATAACTAATAAAGACACATAATGTCTATTATAAGACGTTTCTCTTATATAGTGCCTAGCTTAATAAGACATTTATAGAGTAATTTTAAGTCGGTGTAAAGTATAAGTGGGAGTTTAATCTATAGAAGTTGTTTAATAGTTGACTTAATTGCGGCGCTAATATTAAATCTATAGGCTATTGCGTAGAGTTCTAAGGCTAATACGCTTCTAGTAACTCTCTTACACTTAATTAACAACTAGTAAATAATATTAGCCTTATATAACGCGTCCTCTAATACTAGTATATATCCTATTTATAATAAGAGGTCCTTATTATTAGTAAATAAGGCGTTAGTAAAAGTAAGTAGGCGTAATATGTTAATGTCCAATTTAATAAACGTAAGGCCTTTTGTTGGATTGTCAATCTATAATTATAGTTGTTTATTAAGTGCTATAACGTCTTCCTTTTTAGGGTTAATTACCTAGGTAGTAAAAGAGAGATTAAATAAAGCTTCTGGTTAATATATAGAGGCAATATACGCACCTCTTACGCGTTACGCAACGTATTATTCCTTTATAGTTAGTGTATTACAGACAATGCCTCTTAAGCTTATAGTTATAGCTATTTTTCTAAGGTAAACTGTATTTAGGTTCTTATACTGGTGTTCCTAAGTTATTATAATATTGCCTTCCTAAGAGAGTTAAATAATGTATCTGTTAAATTTAAGTGACTGCTTAACCGTAAGTTGCTTGCGTTCTTTTATAAGAAAGTAAGCCTTTTTTAGATATTGTTGCTCCGCGTCCACAAAGGTGGTATTAGCTAGGAAGAGAGTGTTATTAGTTTGGAGGCTAATAATACTAAAGTAGTTAGAGGTGTTGCTCTATAAGAGGCACGGGTTGTATATTAATAAGTTTATATCCAATTTCTTAATATAATAATTATAGTAGGTTATAAACTAGTAATTGCCTGCTTCTGGAACACCGTATAAAGGCTTAATTACCTTTAGGATTAAGTTCTTTCCGATGCCTAGTTGGCTTCCTAACTTGTAAGGTAGTTAGATATAGAAGTCTTAATTTAGCTTTATAAAAGATTAGATATATACCTAGAAGATATCTCGTAGGTATAACTATATACTATTGCCTTGTAGTATTGCTACAATGTATAGAATAAGGCGTTAGCTAACTCGTTAAATAGTAGGTAACTAAATGCAATTCTAATTTAGAGCCGTGGATCTCTAAATACAATTATAAGTAACCTATATTACTTATATAAAGCAGAGAGCTAATCAACGCTAGCCCTGTAAGGCTTGTACGGCAACTCCATGTCATTTAGTAGGCCTTTACCCCTTTACTAAGTATTAGAGTCTCCCAGGGTTCTATATTGGGTGCTGTGGAAATTATAAGTAGTAAGATTATAGGGGTCAATGTTCGTTATATAATAAAAATTCTTAGCCTATAGCGGTGGCAGTAGGAGTACTAGAGGGTAAGGATTGGATTATAGAACTGGAGGATAATAAGGAATGGATAAAAGTTACTAAAAACTACTAGGTCTCCTCTCTTTTTTCCTATTTTTATTTTATTTTATAGTATTTTATATAAAGAGAAGTATAAATAAAAAGGTAGAAAGGAGATATCTAATTAGTAGGAAAGCTAAAGGTATTTACTAGAGCTTTATATAGAGCTTTATGCGGAGCCTTCGCAGAGCTTTATACGGAGCCTCCGCAGAGCTTCGCATAGAGCCTCTATACATAGAGCTTAGTATAGCGCTTGGTGCAGACCCTCTGTATATAGAGCTTTGTGGGTAGAGCTCCATACAGGGCTCCCCTTAAGCCTTATTCCGCAGAGCTCTTATAAGCTTTACATCTATATAATATTACTTATCCTTAAGATATTTAGATAAAAGTGGTACTATTTTAAAGCGCTTCGCAAGCTCTATAAATCTATATTAATGGAAAATTTATTTATTTAATATTGGGGGGTGCATTATAAGTATAAGTATATTAAGGGGATTTTGCTAAGACTATCTGGAGACTATTAGCTGATAGGTCTATTATCCAAGAGGCCTATCCGGCTCTATCCTCCGCAAGTCTGCATATTATATACGCTTTTCTTTACCAAAATCAGCCCAAATATATCTTTTTCTACCACCTATAACTTAATGAATTTTTAATAGAATTTTATATAAATTTAAATATGGCTTATTAAATACTAAAACTACAATTTTATAATAAAAATATATAATAAAAGACTAATTAGCTTATGCACACAACTAGCTCGTATATAGTACGAAATTATACCAAAATATAAGCATTTTTAAATACCTATAATTTAATTACTATAACGTACTCCACAAGCGAGCGGCCCACCTCAAAACTCACCAAAAATTGGAAAAATCGCACCTTAGTATCTTAACAACCACTTAATAATAAATTCTAAAATTTTAGATTTGGGCTTTTATATATACTGTATAGCTTCCATTAAAGCTATATAGTAAATGGTTTAGTAGTTTTCAAGATATAGCAATTTGGGGGCCAAAACGAGGCCAAATCGCTATATCTCAAAAACTACTGAACTATTTACTATATAACTTTAATAGAGGCTATAGAGTATATATAAAAGCCTAAATCTGAATTATTAGAATTTATTATTACGTGGTTGTTAAGATACTAAGGTGCGATTTTTCTAATTTTTGGTAAGTTTTTGAGGTGGGCCACTCGCTTGGGTGGGCCGCTCGCTTATAGAGTACGTTAATAGATATTAACACAAATATTAAAATATGGCTTATCATATGGTAACTTAAGCATTTAATAATATAAAAATATAAAAATATAAAGTATTATAGTATAAACTAAAATCCCCTTATTTTTATACATAGTAAAAAATTTAAAAAATTACATTAAATATAATAATAAGCTATATTATATTTTTAATAACTAATTATAGTTAGGGTAAAAGATATTTTAAGTTTAAACTATAATACTAAAACTTTGTTTATAATATAAATATATAAATAGGGAGTCCAATAATAGAACAATAGGGTATATTATATAGATAGACAAATCCTTAAGGGAAAAGGAGGAGTCTGTATATGAGGTAAGGAAGGGTTTTCCCTAGTTACATGCAGTGCATATACCTTACGGGCGAGTCACCCCTAGGTCGCCCTAGGGTCGCCCATACCTTACAGCTATATAACTATTTACTTAGGTTTCACCTAAAAATGCCCCCCTCTTTAAAAAGGATTGTCCCTAATCCTTTATATACTTAAGCCTTAATAAAACCCCATAAAAAACCTTAGTAAGAAAAAAAAATTAGAGGGGAAAAAGCGTCTTAATTTTACACATAAAGAGATAGGTAGTATATATACGCGGCATAAAGATATTAAGGAACTTTAACCACTAGTTAAAGTTGTCTAATTAGTTAGATTTGCCTTGCTAAGACTCCCCACATTTAACTAAGCTAGTAGCAATTTTCCATCCCTAAAATGGAAAATCCTAATTAGTCTATTTAGGGCTCGCCTAAATTTAGTAGACCATTAAAAATATTCCAAAAGATCGCTTATATAGGTAGGTCGCTAGTACCTTATGGGTAGGTTATAGGTTATTTATATACAGCCAGACTTATAGGTGGTAAGGTAGTATGCCTATTAAATTCACCACTAACCCTATACTTTAGCCTTACGCTATACTGGCGTAGCGCCATATATACTTTATAGGTAGGTTATAGGTTACTTATATACAGCCAGATTCGTGGACAGTAAGGCTATATACCTATTAAATCCGCCGCTAGCCTATGCTTTAGCCTTATATATTATCTATATAGCATATACATAGAATAGTGTATAAATTATTAGTATAGGTTACTGCTAGCGGGTTACTAGTAGGTCTTAGACCCTAGTTAAGTAGGCCTATTCTCTAATATAGCAATCTACTAAGCTAGTATAGAGTAACGGACTAGGTTTAGGAAGGGTGCTTTCTAAATTAAGCTTTATTAGTATACGCCATAGCTTCGCCTATAAGTCGCTTATAAGTTGCCAGCATAGCTAGGTTATGTTAGAGTGTGGCTTATATAGGATATTAATAAATCGCGCTTCACCCCGCATATATGCCGCAGTTCTTATTACAAGCGTTACTTATTCTTTAATCCCTTAGAATATCCTCTACTCCACTTTAATATAGGTTATATCTTAGCAGCAGTACTTACTTTTTACCTGCGCTTTAGCTGTAAGACTAGGGTATTCCGCTTATGGTACTTATTTAGCAGTTATTAACAATTCTTAAGTTCTGTCTTGTATTTCTATTTATTATACTTATTTAGCCATCCTAGCCATTTAATAAGGTACTATAGTTGTCTAGTACAATTCTAGTAGGCGATAATTACTTCTACTTCCTAGCTGCCTTTCTTAAGCTCTTTTACTGCTAGGGGTTAAAACCCAGGGCATAACCTATAAGGCTCTAGTAAGGAGACATAAAAGACTAGGTAGAGCCGTGCCATAGTAAATAGGAGCTCTAGCTTATATACTTACTACCCTACGCGCTCTAGAATCTAAAACGGTTCTATAAACTTGCTATTAAGTTTCTTATAGGGACATTTTATGCGAATATTCTTGGAAGAGAGCAGGACTTATTCATCAACAGCAAAATGCTTAGCCAGATAGTAACAATTATAGTATTTTACCTAAAGCTGTTAGGCGTATATTATTAACACTGCCGCTACCTTATATGTAAGGCGTAGGCGTTATAGATGCGTCTCTACAAGTTTAACATTTATTAACTTAGACCCCTCCCTACCTTGCTAGGCATCTTAAACACCATTTAGAACTCTATCTGGGACATTTGGCAGCTAACCATAGGCAAGCTTAATAAGGGAACACTTTGTTATAGTATAAACCTTGGAGTTATAGGCAAAGACTGCTTTATTAAGTAGGGAGGCCTAATTAGACTATTCCCAGTTTATAAATATACACAGGTATGCCTCAAGCTTCTAGTTTTGGCGTTCCATCTAACTATCTATCTACAGGTAGAATATAGTGCTAAGCTTACGTTAAATACGGAGATGGTAACATATAGTACTCTAGTACTTGCTTATAAATACGCTACCCCTATTAAAGACAATATTATCTAGGGGCCCTATTTATATAAAGACTCTAAATAAGAGTTCTGTAAGTTGCGTAGCATTAATTATCTTATATACTAAATAGTAGCGCACTAGCTTTATAAAATGGTCTATAAGGACAAGGACGGAGTTACACTCTACACTATTAGGAGTCTTAGACTTAGGGAGATCTATAACAAAGTTAAGTAAATAATATTACTAGGCTTAGGTAGGGACCTAAAAAGGCTACAGCTTACTATAGGGTTTATAGTGGCGCGATTTATAGTATTAGTAGGCATTATAGTTATCCAGGTATTTATAAAGATCTTTAGTAAGACCATTCTAAGTATACTTCCATACAATCACCTTATAGGTACAGTTAAATCCATAGTAGCCACCTATAGGATTATTATAATTCCGCTTAAGGATCTCCTATTATAGTAGTATATAATTTAGCACACAAACCTTATTATTTTACCTTAGGAGTCCTTAATTATTAAGGGTGTAGTCCTTATTACTAATAGGAACTTGTCCCTAGGTTAACTAATTATATATAGAGCGTATAAAGGCATCCCTTTTTTATACTCCACAAATAAAATTAACCAGTAACTTGGGGGGGTATTCTATAAACGCCGTTTTAGCTAAGGCAGCTACTACTACCTCTTACTATAGCATAAGACTCTGCGCAAAGTCGGTGCTAGTAAAGTAACGTGCAATATATAGGTAACTCGCCAGGTTGTTATAGGGGACCATTACCTAGGCTAAGGGATTTTCCCTAGGGTTAAACGCCATTAGGCCAGTTAAGAAGGTCTTAGAGAGAATGGTAGGACACCTTAGTCCGCCGGCGCCATATTTACAAGGGTCACTCGCATACTATATATATACTACTCACTAATTTAGTATAGTAGCACCAGGGCCGCCTATAAGGCCTATAACCCACAACTTTTACTGTAATATAGGCAGTATAGCATTAAGGACTGTCCTCTTACTACCACCTTTAAAGCCTTTAGTATAATCTAGGCGCCAAAATAGTATATTAGCGGGATTTACTTTGCCTAGCTTATATTTAATCTTAAAATTAAACTTAACTAGTTCCTTAGTATACTAGACCTAGTAAGCAGATAAGCTCTTTATAGTTATAAAGTACCTAAGATTGTTATAATTATAGAGCACGCACGTTATATATGCGGCGTGCTTAAGGTAGTAGCGCCACGTCTTAAAGCATTGCACTATAGCGAGTAATTCCTTATTATATATATTATACCACACTTCTAGGATAGTAAGCTTCTAACTATAATAAGCAATTAGGTGCTAGTAGAGTTAATCTCCCTACCTAAAAGGCTGCAGAAGTATACCGCTATAGGCATAATTAAAAGCATTAGTAATTACCATTAGGGGTAAATTAGGGTTAAAGTAGCAAAGTAGAGGAGCCCATATAAACATAGCACGTAGCTTACAAAATGCCTACTAAGTATTATTAGGCTAGGACCAAGGTTGATACCATTTAGTAGGCCTTTCTTGCGCTTCTACTTCTTCTTCTCCCTATTTAATATTAGGTCGCAATATACCTATACAAGATATATATATAGGGGGTATATAGTATCTAAGTAGTTCTAGATAAATTGCCTATAGAAGTTAGCAAAGCTAAGAAAGACCTGGATATCCCTGTAGGACTTAGGCTCAGGCCATTCCTTGGTAGCTTTTGCGCGGGCAGGATCTATTATAATACCCTTAGGTATAACAATAAAGCCTAAAAACTTAACGTTCTTAGTATAAAAGATATATTTTAACAGTTTAGCGTAGAGGCCCTAAGCACGGAGCTATTATAGTACTTGCTTAACGTGCTTAACGTGCTTAACCTTATTATTTAAGTAGATAAGAATATTATCTAGGTAAACCACGTAGATATTATCTACTAGGGTCCCTAGAGCCTTTTAAATATAGCTCTAGAAAGTCATAGAGGCGTTAGCAAGACTAAAGGGCATCATTAGGTACTTAAAGTAACTATAATATGTCTTAAATATAGTCTTCTATTTATCTCCCTTTTTAATATAAATCCTATAGTACGCATTACAAAGATCTAGCTTTATAAATATCTTCGCATAGCTAAGCCTATTAAAGAGTTCACCAACTAGTAGTAGGGGATACCGGTTCTTAATTATAATCTTATTTAGGCATCTATAATTAACGCATAGCTATATTATACCTTCTACTTTTAGTACAAAGAAGATAGGCGCTCTAATAGGTAACTTACTAGGCCTAATCCAGCCCTTCTTAAGAGCACTCTCTAGGTACTCCCGTAAGATCTATAACTCTTTCTATAAGAGGTTATAGATAGGCATTTACAGTAGCATCTTGCCTTCTTCTAAGTCAATTATATAGTTATACTTAGAGTTCTAAGGTAGTATACTTACTAGCTTATTAGAGAAGACATTAATCTCCTCTTTATATATATCTGGTAGGCTAGGGTCCACAGAGGTTAAGGCAACCATTATATAGTAGTATACTTCTAGAAGCCAGTAAAGAGAAAAGTATAGCCAATATACGTTTCGTAGGTGTGCTTGCACTAAGAGTACATACAGCTCTACTGCAGTATACTTAATAGTTTTAGGGTTTTAATTACCTCCCCCCTAAGTTAAGGCAATATGCGCTAGCACTAGAGGGTCTCTATAGGTACTCGCTACCAGTAATAATAGGTCCTCTATTATATTTATAACCAGTATCTCTATATCTAAAGGGTCTACACAGGTACTCGCTACCAGTAACAATAGGTCCTCTATTATATTCACAACCAGCGTAAAGAAGGAGTCTTCTAGCTATAGCAAATAGACTGTTTTGCCAGCCTTAATATCTGCTAGAAGTATATTAAGGGTAACTATCTAGAGACATTTAGGGTCTAAAGTACCCTAGACAAATTATCCAGAACAAAAGCTAATTAATAAATCTGCTTCCGCGAGCTAATCCCATCTAAGAACTATATTATAACTATTAAATAAGCCACCCTAAAAGGTCTAGGGGCTAATAGTGCAAGGGGTACCTTAGGAGTCACTAGTAGTAACCGTTAGATTATAAGCGTCCTAGATTATTATCTAGTTACTATTAAGGAAACATATAATAGGTTTACATAAATATAGCGTATAGCTTATAGGCAGGTTAAACCTATAAATGACGTCTTAGTTAATAAGGTTAATTTAGCACCCATTATTATATAAGCAACGTAGGTGGACTTCACCCTAGGGCATATCTATCGCAATATATACCACAATGCATTTCCTTTCTCCCTCTATATTAGGCCCTAGTTACAGTTAAAAAAAATGCGCTACTAGGGCTTTAGGTTTTCCAAAAGCTGGCCTAACTTATCTTTACTAGCTTACTTCCAATATTCTTTATAGTGGTTACCTGCGGGTCTCTTTTAACTTATATACATACCACTAGCGTCTAAGGGGTCCTTTAAGCTATTTAGCTTTTAAGTAGTCTCCCTAGGAGTTTGCTTAGAAAAGCGTCGCCCTTTTTAGGTTCTGTTCCCTAAACCTAACTCTACAAAGCCTATACTATAACTGCGCTTTAAGCGTAAGGATTTACTACCAACTACACAATCTTCCGCAAGCTTTATAGTGTTAAGCAGCTGCTCTACACAGCGGATTTCAGCAAAGAGGTCCTTTGTGGTTCTCACCCATTTAACAAAGTTTTGGCGGAAGAGCTCTGCTTATAAGTAGGCTAGGAGGCGTAAGAACCAAAAGTCTACTTATTACTTAGAGTTAACAAAAGGGGTATATAAGAAACGGTCCTCTAAGCTATATATACAGGCTAGGAAGACATTAAACCTCTAGTTCTCCTTTATAATAGCTATATAGTATATAGTAGCATTATTAAAGCGCCTTACTATAGGGTTCCTAATCTAGTCTTAGACTATAGTCTTAAACTTATCCTATAGTAAGGGACCTTTATCTTTAGTGCCTAACCGGCAATAAACCAGTTAGGCAATTATCTTCTCTTTTATAAGACCTTTAATAGCCTAGCGCGTACATCGCTTACAGTCATAGTCAGCATTATTAACCTTAAATTAGTTCTTAACTACGGCGATCTAACGGTTAAAATGCTATTAAGTCATACCGCTAATATTAAGTGGTAACTTCTTAACTAAGACGTTAAGATTTATTCAGCGTATGCGTTTGCCATATAACTTATACTCTTCATTAGAGAGGCAATAGGAGGGCTTTATTAAATCAATAATGCTCTATAAGTTGGCTATTTTCTTAGCCAGCTCATCTAGCTCCTTTATGTTAGCAGTATTTAGTAAGACACTAGTAATCTTGCTAAGCTTCTATTAAGCCTAGGTATATAGGTCAAACTAGTCTTTAGCATTTGCAGGTAGCTAAGGTTTAAAAGTTGGCTTAGATTCTGCTAGTGTATTTCTAGTAGTTTCGTCTATACTAAATCCTAAGGCGTTTGGCGGTTATATTGTCAGCGTATTACCATTAGGTATAGGCGTCGGTTTTCTTTTTAGAGGCATTATAGAAAAATTAAACCGGCTATCCTCCTAAGGGGATTGGTAAGGATTTAAATATAAGGTAAGAATATAGATAGGGAGTCTAATAATAGAATAATAGGGTATATTATATAGACAGACAAATCCTTAAGGGAAAAGGAGGAGTCTATATGCAAGGTAAGGAAGGGTTTTCCCTAGTCACGTATAGTGCACGTGCCTTATAGGTAAGTCACCCCTAGATTGCCCCAGGGTCGCCCATACCTTACGGCTATATAACTATCTACTCAGGTTTCACCTAATAGATTTTACTTTATTTTATTAGATATTAATATAATTTATATAAAAATACAATATTTAAACTATATTTATACACAATATAGCTATATAATGCGCCTATTAATAATATTAATAGTAGTTTAAATTTATACTAAAAAGGTATTTTTTCAACCTTATTTTTAAGATAGTTATTTTAATATATTTTATATTCTTTTTGTATAAAATTACGGTAATTAACATATTCCACCATCACCTTGGTCACACCATTACCTCGGTTAAAAATGCTTGGCGCTACCAACTTATGTTACTATATCGTTATTATCGCTACAGGAACTATCTGAAAAAATATACTAAGTACTTGCATCTGACTTAGAAGACTCCCCTTTAGCTACTTAACACGTTTACGCGTTATGCCTAGTCCCTCTATAGTTTCTATAGCGCTGTAGAGCTGGTTAAGCTTTGTCTTAACCATCCCTACTACAAGCCTTCTTTAATGGCTGGACCGTTGTAGACGGTCTAGGAGCTATTAGATCGGCTACCTCCCCATACTCTAGTATACCACCTTGCTAGATACGCTTCCTCTTATATACTTTTCGCTTAGTTATTACTATCAATTGCTCTTCAAGCTTGGCAATGCGGGAGGCTTAAAGCGCGTTTTAGTACAGCATTAGTTTAGCACCTTTAATAAGCTGTAAGAACCCGTTCTGGGCTGTTACAGGCGATCTAGTAAAAGAGTTGCTTATAAGCTTTGATTGCGATCCAAATTTAAGCGTATTACTTGGGGTCTTTAACTGCTACGGCGTCTCTAGTGGTAGGGGTGCTGGCGGGGTACGCAACCGTACTTTAAGGCGATTAAGGACCACAGCTGCGTCTATAGGGACTAGCCCTAATGCCTTAAAGGCCTTCTTGCAGTTCTCTATTGTAAATATGTTAAAAAACGCGTCTCTAAAGGCTGGTAAGAAGCCCTCTTTATTAATATAGAAGATGCGCTGGCGTGCCAAGTCTTTAACGTGATAAGAGTACTTTAGCTTTAACGGTAAGAAGCAAACTATATCTAGTGGCTAGAGTATATATAACAAATGGGCTGGTATATAGAGCGTAAGAATATTATTTTCAAGGCAGTAATCCTTAAAAAGCTGCGATTAATGGCTCTTGTGACCGTCTAAAATAAGTAACTAGTACCCCCCTACCTAATGCGCCTTTTTATGCGCGTTAAAGTGCTTTAACTACGCAACTGTAAGCTTGTTGTTTGTCCAGCCGTTCTTAGAGACTAAAAGTTTCTAGTTACGTGGTATAGACGTCTCCTTATACCACGCTAAGATATAGACGCGCCCTTTATAGATAATAAAAGGTAGGGTTGCGTACCTAGTGGCGCAGATGATCTAGATAACAGTAACCCACTCTTAATCGCCTAGCTGAACGAGCTTAGGTTAAGCACGTCTCTTAAAACCTATAATAACTTTTATAGACCCAATAACGCCAATTTGGAAGCCTGTCTTGTTAAAGTTATATATATCGTCATCCTGGACGCCGTATTTGGCTTTAGTCTCCTTAACAAGCTTAAACTACGCGCTAATTATCTTAGGATCTTCCTAGAGTATTCTCTAATGGTCCTTTGCTTAATTAAAGGCCATTTTAAGCTTATTTAAACGCGTTATAAACCTCTCTACCTAGTGCTTGCCTACTGGCTCTTTACCCTATACAGTTAACAGTTTATCCGCTATATCTGCCACCTTATATAGCTGGGGAGAAAACCCTTGCGAATTGAGGTTAAGGATGTATTGGACAATCGTCTGCTCTTCGGTTAAGGTAAGCTTATGGCGGCCGTTGCATCTACCTTGGAGATTTGCGATTCCGTTATATTAATTAGTTAATGTTAAAGATGGTATATTAAACGCGTTGGCAGCGCGTCGGAGGCTTTTAAATTCGCGATTATAATAGGCAAGAAGGGTAAGCTTAATTCTGCCTTCTTGGTTTGGCGCTAGCGCGTTTTGTTGTTGAGACATATCGCATTAATAGGATAGTTGGTGGTGCCAAGCATTTTTGACCGAGGTGATGGTGTGACCGAGGTAATGGTGGAATACGTTACATTTTATAACCTATATTTTAATTTTTATAAAATTCTATTAAAAGGTTATTAAGTTATAAGTAGTAGAAAAAGGTATATTTGGGTGTATTTTGGTAAGGAAAACCATATACAAGGTAGTACCATATACAAGGTGGCCTAAACGCTTAATTAGAAAGGCAGTGGGGCCCTACCGTTATAACTATGCCGACCGTTATAACCCTATTACCTATATTACTTATACAGTTTGTACCGGCTTTGGTATCCCCCCCTCCATACGCGCACAACACCACATACCTAATTTCGCTACGTCTGCAGCTAAATTAGTATGTAGAGCTAGCAGAAAGCAGTATAGCATATAGTCAGGGCTTGAGCCACGGAGCTCGGAGCTCAATTTTAAAGCTATTCTAAACTTCTCTCTTTTACCAAATTATAATATTACCTCTAGATCTTGGTGTTTTACATCGTCACCTTCCTTAATATGGCTCCAAATATAGGTAACTAGCAGCACACCTTTATTAAAATCTATCTTATAGCCGGCGCTAGTAAGCCTATATATGTCCGTTAAGCCGATTACTCTCCTAAGGCAATCCAACGTATTTAGAAAAAGATAAGGCTGCACGGAAAAATAAGGCTTGGTCGTGAATATAAGTCGAGCATACTAAGCAACGAGATAATTGTCGCATTGCTCTGCCAACCAGATAAGGCTCCGAACTTGTATCTTGATGTAGGCCGTAGCTTAAGCCCTGGCCACGTACTACACCGCGTTCTACTAGCTCTACATACTAATTTAGCTGCAGACATAGCGAAATTAGATATATAGTGTTGCGCGTATATAGGGGGGGGACACCGAAGCTGGTATAAGCTGTATATATTATTATATAATTATATATAAGGTAATAAGCTCTATGCCACTTAGTCACACAAACCTGCAAAAGGTAAGTAAGTAACTAGCTTAGTCGCTAGTTGTGCCGCATAAAACAATATATATGGTATACTCTGCGAGCTTCGCGGCTAACATTACAACCAAAATATTGTTAGCGACTTAGTCAATCAAGGTATGGGTATGGCAGGGAGGACGTATGCAAACCTATAAAATTGGGTTGTCTATTAACGAGAATACAAAGCTAAAGAAAGAAAGGAGAAGAATAGTAGCGCCGCTTATACGATCCTTTAGTTACATAACTACGACTATCTACCATTTTTTACCAGTTTATCTCAAGAATCAGACCTAGGGAATCCGCCACGGCGTGACGCTAACTCCTAAGCCAATTAAATCACCCTACCCTAGTCCTGTGGAGTCCTACAAACTCCTAGACCAATCAGATTACACTAAGAGGAATTTCTCCCTAAGGGTCTAAGAGCAAATAGGCGCCCTTTATATACTATGGTATTAGGCAAAAGTTTTATATATTATTAGTGCGTTCTATACAGCCTATATAACGCCGCAAAATTAAATACACTAATTAGTGTATCGAGATTTGCTAGCAACACCCCACAATTGTTTTTCTCCCTTTTACTAATTGGTGAGTTTGCACCGCCGAGGTCCCTAGTAGCGCACTAACAATATACAAAACTTTTGCCTAATACTATAGTACAAACTCAAAGTCTCTTAGGCGATAGCTTATCTATTACAACGCTGTATTTTATACTCTAAATTAACTCTAAATCGCTAACTAGATCTAATCGAAAGCTATTTCCTTCCTCTATCTAATTAAGAAGTATACAAAGCCCTTATAGGCGTCGTTTTAGTAGTAGCTTAAAGTTTTATCGCAATCTTATATTGTCACAATCTTGTCTTATTACAATTTTGCTATAAGGGATATTATTACAGTTACCTCGGGTTACCCTTATAACAACCCCCAGACACCTTATCTTAGGTACCTTAGTCACTTCTTTAAGGAATTTATGGCGTTATATAGCCCCACTCTCTTGCTACAGCCCCACTCTACCAACTCGTGCGAACTCCTAAGCTAATTAGTGGCGCGTACTAACTCCTATAAACTCCTAAGCTAATAGAACGTCGCGCTAACCCCTACTACCCTCTACGAAGCGTCTAAGAGATTATAGGCGCGCGTTTACTGTAAACTGGGCGCAATTTTTAATATATACTAACTTTAAGTAACTATAATAGGGTTAATATAGCAGTTATAGCTACAGTTTACGATACAATTAAATTATAATATCCTCTATTAGTAGATTCTAGTAAATTTAACTAGCTAACTAACGTATTAGGGGGCGAAGTATAATGTAGGTAATAGGGTTATAACGGCGATATAGTTATAATAGTTGGCTACTACTACCTTCCTAATATAGATGGAACATGGAAATACTACTAAAATACTACTAAAATGCCTTAGAAGTAGCTGTAGGGTTATATACGCTGTTGGGTTATATATGCCGTTATATTATATATAACCTAATAGCTACTTCTAAGGCATTCTAGCAGTATTTTAGCAGTATTTTGGTGTTCTATCTATATTAGGAAGGTAGTAGTAGCCAACTGTTATAACTATATCGCTGTTATAACCCTACTCTATAGTGGGGTAAAAAGCCATAATAGGACTAGCCTAGTTATAGTAGGAACGTCAAGAATTTTTTTACTAGTATTTAATTTTACTTTTCTGCCATTTTAGCATTTTCTAGCATTTTCCAGCATTTTCTAGCATTTATTACTAAGTACTAGCATTTAGCTGCCAAATGCGGCATTTATAACCAAGTATTAGCATTTAGCTACTAAATACAGCATTTATAATTAAGTCTTAGTATTTAGCTACTAAGTGCTAACTATAAGATTACTAAGCATATATAAAAGTATAAATTTTATAAATTTTAAATTTTATATATACTTTATTAATATTAGTAAGCATACATAAAAGTATAATTTTATAATTTTAATAATTTTAATAAATTTTAAATTTTATATAACGTAGGTAAGGGGTCGCAGCTTAGCAAGGTTATAGAAAACCTTAGCGAGGTTAGAAAGTTCAACGGGGTTAGAACTTTAAGTTTAACTTTATAACTATGCTTAGCTTCTAACCCCGCTAAGTTTGTATATATGCAGCGCATATATAAATAAAAATTTCGATATATAGAATTTGAAGTATTTAATTAATATATAATATAATATAATGCCTAATATGCATATATAGGGCATATATATACCACTAGCTATATTATAAAATAAGTAAGCTAAGTTATTAAAATATAGCCTATGTATACGCGTCGCATATCTATAATAAGAGCGGTTACACTATAACTTCTCTATAATACTATATATACACTATAGGTGTGACAGGCTCGTATAAATGCTTCTGAACCGAAGCTTGTAGATTGCTACTATATAAGAATACTAAGCTAAGGAGAAGAAGGAGAAGAAGACTGTTGGAGACTAATAAGATATAAGGGGTTGCCAAGGCGCTAGTGGCAAGCGAGCCAATAGTAGGCGAGCTAATAGTAAGAAATAGTACTAGACAGTATTAGATAGTATACAACAATATAACAGGTGGCAGAATATGGTAAAATTTGGTAGGTGACGCGCTCTAGCACCATTATATCACCCCCCCCTCCTAAAAAAGCCTGCCCTTAGGCTTTGTCCAAGTTCTTTGTTATTGTTTAAATTATTATAGTTATCTAACCCCTCTTCCCAGCATTTAATCCAGCTGTCTAACTTGCGTGGTGGTCTAGGGAGGTCTGGGTGGGCTAAGTGGAAATCTTATAGCTTATAGGGAGAGTACTTAAAATTGGATATAGGGTACTATTTTGGGTCTTCGTTATAACCTACCTAGCTCGCACGGTACTTTAAAGTACCACAGTCCTTTTTAACTGCTAAGATCTCTTTAACTTCCTATTCTTTATCCTCTGCAATCTAAATTAGCGGTAGGGGGGTTGTTATGCTATCTAGACAATAGGTTGTCCGTGGCCTTCCGCAGTTAGTCTAGAGAGAAGATAGGGTGGATCTTTATTAACTCTAGTAGCTTTACCTTAAAAGAGTACCCTACCTTCTTAGGGATCTTATAGGGGCTAGCCATTTAGTGGTCTAGCTTATGGCTTGGCCTCTAGGTCTTCTAGTTCTTTATTAACACCCATACCTTATCTCCTACGTGGAAGTCTACTTTGTGACAATATTGGTTTATATCAGCCTCTTTCTTTTCTTATGCCTTTTTTATAATTGCTTAGGCAGTCTCCTAGGCTCTATATATTCTTTTAGCAAATATCTGGGCGTCTTTATAGCTAAGGCGTTTGCGGGCCGTTATAGGTCCTATAGGTCTATCCCAATTAAAGGATGTTTATGGCTTATATCTATAGAGTAACTTGAATAGCAACATTCCTATACTATTATAAGGAAGCGTAAGCTGTGCATAGTCTATTATAGGTAGTAGTTCTAACTAGTTATTCCAGTAGTAATTAATAAAGGGGCGAAGTTGCTAGTTAAGATATTAGTTTATAATCTTAGTTTGGCTATTAGTCTAAGGGTAGAATATAGTAAAGAGCTTAATCTTAATCCTAAGGATACAGCAGAATTCGTCCTAGAAGTCCAATATAAATTAGGGTCTATAGTTAGAGATAATTAACTTAGGAGCGCTATAAATCTAGTAAATGTTATTAATATATATACGGGCCATATCTTTTATAGTTATAGTCTTAAAGCAGGGGAGGGAAATAGCTTGCTTATTTAGTCGGTTAACTACTATAAAGGCCATATTATAGCCATATTTGTTCTTTAGAAATGATTTAAAGTCCATTATAATATACTACTAAGGGCGTTTAGGAACTAGTAGTGGTTATAACTATCTAGGGGTTTAATCCCTAGGAGTATCTACCTATTTGCAAGTATAATAATTCCTAATAAATCGTTCTATATTATATAGGAGTCCTCGCCAGTAGTACCGAGGCGCTAGTAGTTAATAGGTCTTGTCTTAACTAGGGTGCGCCGTAGAGACTTAATAGTGGGCTTTACGGATCAGCTCTGTTTATAGGTTATTAACATCTGAAACTATAAGCCGTTCTTAGTATAAGAGCAGTCCATCTTCCATTTCTAAATTAGGGTCGCCTTCCATAGCTTAATTACAGAGGGCTTTTAGAAATTTAGCTATGCGGTTCACGATTAAAATGTGGTTAATTAGTCCTATTAGTTTATCCAGGATCTCTCCTTCTATAGGCGCTAGCTTATTCTATTTAGAGCTTAGTTCCTTAAGAATACATAGGTTGAGCTATTTGGGATAAAGAAGGGCACGTGTCCAGTGCTAAGCCTTTAGCTTATCCTATAGTTCTATATCTTATTCTCTCTAGGTAAAAGTATTAGCTTTAGAATTTTACCTACTAGGATAGTATATAATCGTAAAGAAGAATTAGGAGAGTATTTTAGCCTACCTAGCCTATTAACCAGTAAGTTGCTTTATTGTTATAAAATACTTAAGGGCTTTATAATTAGTATAGACTTTAATCTAAGAGTCTATGCTTTTAAGCTCTGCGCGCTACTAGGATAATAATTATATAATAGCTAGCATTTCCTTATTGTGTACCTCGTAGTTATACTTAGCTAGGGCTATTATCTTTAAGAAAAATGTAATAGGGTACTACTTGCTATCTAGATGTAACTATAAGAGAACTCCCGCTACTACTCTATTAGAGGCGTCCATTTTTAGCATTAATTTAAGGTCTAGGTTATATTAATGGAGAATTAGGGAGGAAGTAAGTTAGTCCTTTAACTCCTTAAAAGCTTCTATATAATTATCATTTGGCCGTCGAAATCGGACTCTGCACCTATATGTGGTGACGGCTACGAACCTGGTCTTCGAAGTTCAGATCCAGAGCCAACGCAGAGACGTCGCACAGCGTGCGGACAGGACCTAGTGGTGGTTGTGGGCGTTAAGGGCGGTGGTAAGAAATTTTTGGATAGTGAGATCTTAAAAACCACTACTGTTGGCCCTTTACAATACGATAACAACTACTACGCTGTTCTATCCAGGGCACCTATATAATCCAACATAGATAAGCAGTTTTTAATAACATCCCCAAAAACCCTAATGGAAAGTATCAACGACCTCATATTAATGAATAGATAAGCGCGAGCAAATAAATAAGCAAATATATGGCCCCTCCTAACCCCTAGGGCGATCGCCCGCAGAGCATGCGGTCACTCGCCGTACTACCGTAATACTACTGAAAGGCAGCTAGATAACCCTGTATGGTTTTCCTTGTCTCCTCTTGACGGAGTAGTGCCCTTAGAGAGGGCCTAGTAACTGGGGCCTAGGCACAAAAGATACCCAGATATATATATACACATATCCCGCTTTCGTCTTTTAGTATTAGGATAGTAGAACGGATAAATACCCCTTACGCCTTTGATAGGCCTTAGGGGGGGGGAGGCAAGGCGTATATAGCAATAGTTAATAAGAGATAGCATATAGGGGGTGGTTAAGATACGGGACACAACTATAAGCGTACGGCAATTGATTAGCAAGGCCTAGCTAGGACGTAGTGAACCCTAGCTCTGGATAAGCTAAAGAAGGAAGCAGTGGTTCCTAAGGAGTTTAAAACATCTAAGGAGGAGGACGTAGCTGTAGGCCTGTAGGGCCGCTGCTACGTGCAGGCATGGCAATTTGGGGTTTTTCATCCTATTAAGGTGGCTTATAGGGTTTTTCCTCCCCCCCAATAGCAAGGGGTTTTTCCTGTCAATATTACTTTCCCCTTGTGTACGGAGTAGTCTGCGTGGGCCTAGATAGGATCCGTATTAGACGTTAATTAAAGATCTACTACTAATTATCATTAAAAATAAAAGGTATGTCGTTCTTTGTTAGTTGTATAAAAGGCTTAGCCATAACCCTATAGTTATAGATAAACTAATAGTAGAAATTATAGAAGCTAAGAAAGGACTAGATACCTTTTATAGTATAAGGGGATTTCTAGTTACGTATTACCTCTACCTTCTTAGGGTTAACTTTAATTCCTTCTATGCTAACAATAAACTTAAGGTACTTTATTTGTTTTACTCCGAATTTATATTTCTTAATATTAACTTATAGGCCTATATTCCGCAGCCTCTCTAGGACCTTTTTAATATAAACTTGGTGCTTAAGTTTATTATCTAAGTATATAAGAATGTCGTCTAGGTATACTATACAGAATTCATTAAGGTAGTTAAAAAGAACATTATTTATATACTATTGGTATGTAGCTAGCCCATTTATTAGTCTAAAAGGAAAAACTTTATATTTATAAAAACCGTAACGGGTGTAGAACGTCATTAGATCCTCTAATATAGGGTCTATCCTAATTTAGTAGAAAGCTTAGCAAACATTAAGCTTAGTAAAGATTTTGGCTTGGCTTAGACGTATAAAGGTCTTGTTAATTAGGGGGAGAGGGTAATAATCTTTCTAAGTAATAGCGTTTAGTTTTTAATAGTTAATGTAGAAGTGGAGGCCTTTATTAGATTTCTTTATAAATAGGATAAGGGAAGTAAAAGGGGCCTAACTTAGCTTAATAAACCCCTTATAGAGGTTATTAATTAAGTACTACTTAGTTGCTTTTAGTTCCTCTATAGTTTATTAGTAAAGGGGGCTGTAGCCTAGAGAATTATCGGCCTCTAGTTAAATCTTATAATCTTAGGTTTGGTAGAGGGGTAGTATATCTAAGGCTGCTTTTAAGAACGCGTTTCTATGATCTAAGAGGTATATAGGGAGGAGGCGCTTAACTAGCTCCTTGTTAGTTTTCTCTACTAGCCCTTCTTCCTTGTTAATAATCCGGCTAATTTTATATAAGCTAGTTATAAAGACCTTATTATCCTTTTAATATATATTAAAGTGGAAACCTATAGCGCTAATTACCGCGATATCTACTATAGGGGAGTTGTGTAATAGTAGGGGTGTCTACGGCCTTGGGGGGCTTTAGCGTATTAGCGTTGTCTTTACTTCTTTTAGCTCTTGTTACATCTTCTAAAGGTTATCCTCTACGTCCTATTAGTATATCCTCTTCCATATTAGCCGGATCTCCGCAATTTAGAAGTTGTCTATATTACTATCTATTCTACTTCCATAAGTAGAGTCCTCCTTAACTGCAGTCCTTTGGGGGAGTATCCTTATTGGTATAGGGTTCTTACCGGCCTTGTGGCAGGTATCTTCTTAAGCAAAGGCTAGGTCGCGGTCCCTAATATCCTACTAGTAGATAGGGTCGGCCTTCGCAGCTAATGTCTTGCGGTTAGTACGGATTTCTCTAATAAAGAAGGGTAACTTTAGTCTATTCTCTGGCTAGACAAACTATCTTTATTAAACGTTTAGCCAAATATTAAAGTAGGACATCTATTTTTAGCTAAGGATTATGTTATAGGACCCTAGGTCTAGGATATAGAAGGGAATACCAAACTGGCGTTGTCCATTAATAGCGATATATAGCTTTAAGATATAGGTAACCGGCTTATTAGCTTGGCCGTTATAGCCTTTTACTTAAATAGGCTTCTCTAGTTAGGTAGCATTTACATTTAAGAACTTAGTAACGTTATTCATATAAGCAATGTTTATAAAGGCAAAGCTATTTGCTTTAGTATTAACAAGGGCAGTTATATTAACTCTATATCTATTTTAAGATACTATATATAGAACTATAAAGTGGTTTCCACCTATTAGCTAACTTAGATTAATCTTATTAAGATTAATAGGATACCCTCAGGGGGACTTTTTCCCTAGGGTTCTTCTTTTCCCGACTTATTGGACGTTTCTTCTTCCTCTATCTCCTTAATATTACCTATATCCTTTAGCTCTAGGCAGGACATAGTAAAGTAACTATTTTTTCCGCGATTAAAGCACGTAACCATAGCAGGGTTAATTAGGGTATTATAATAAGCATTGGCTAAAGGTATAGTACGTGGTGATTCGGACAAGGCTTATAAGTAGGTAGTTATAATTGCTTTTAGTATAAGGGCGGTTGTGGTTTATCTTCCAACGCTAGCTCCTATTGGCGTAGTACGTAGGTTCTAGTTGCTATAGGACTTCTTTAGTTAGTTAGAACGAGCATTAATTTATTTTAGTTCTAAATCCAGTAATAAATATTAGGCTGCGAGTCTTTAGTAGGTTAGTAGGTCATCTAAGACTATTATAATCTTCTCTTATAGTTGGACCGTTAGCTTGTTGTATAGGTCTAAATAGTAGTTCTTAGGGGGAATCTGGCCTTTGCCTACTAGGTGTAAGAATTAGGTCTAGAACTTAGCAAAGGATTAGTTTAATTTTATTATTAGGCGGTTATAGTTATAATAGGCATCCCGCACTTTATTTAGATTAATATAGATAGTAGCTAGATGCTGTATTATCTTGTTAACAGATATAAATTGAATAGGTAACTTGTCCTTAAACTTGGCCTAGAGGTGTTGCTAGGCATCCCCAATGGTTTATCTAAAGAGGTAGAGCATTTTAGCTTCTTTAGAGGGGAAATGGTTGTAGTTAATACGGAGCTTTCCTTATACTTAGATCCTCTAATTCTTAAAGGTAGGGTCTATCCTGTTAGATAGTGGTTAAGGGTCAGGGAGCTTAACGGACTTTAATTACTTTATTATTGTGTCCGTACTCTCTAGTATATCGCATTTGGTTGAGTAAATGGGTTAACTAAGGCTTTCTAGGATCTCCTTTAGAGTCTCTTATATACTTTAGACTTAAAGATAATTAACCTTCTAATTAGCTGCAAGGGCACAAATCTGCTTATGTATATTTATAACGTTGTTATTATCTTTAATTTCTAATTCTAACTAGATCTCGTGTTTTTCTTAGGTAGAGGTAGGTCTTTTAGATAAGCTCGCTTTAGGTGCTATTATTAGCTTCCTAAGGATTATTGGAATTATATGGTTTGGTTTTAATTCTAGGGTTCTTTTAGGGGTACAGGTTAAGTATAGTCTGGCCTATAAAAGTGGGATATTATCAGGGCCTTCCCAGGCGTAGTAGTGTAAGTTTTTTGGTATCTAAGTATAACGCGTTAACGCGTTGTTGCAGACAGAGATCTTCTTTTAGGGTGGGATATTATTAAGGCCTTCTTAGGCGATATAGGGAGAGCTTAGTATAATATAACGAGCTTGTATAAATGCTTCTAAACCGAAGCTTGTAGATTGCTACTATATAAAAATACTAAGCTAAGGAGAAGAAGGAGAAGAAGACTGTCGGAAACTAATAAGATATAAGGGGTCGCCAAGGCGCTAGTGGCAAGCGAGCTAATAGTAGGCGAGCTAACAGTAAGAAACAGTACTAGACAGTACTAGATAGTATGCAACAATATAACAGGTAGCAGAATATGGCAGAATTTGGTAGGTAACGCGCTCTAGCACCGTTATAATAGGTATATACTACATAACCTATATATAAGCGTTGCATATACTAACATAGTGCTAGTTAAATTTAACTACTAAACTTTACTCTTATAACGTGGTTAACGGGGTTTTGACCGCTCCCTGGATTATGACTGCGCTAGCGTACCGCCTGCCATTTTAAGTAAAGTTTTGTTATTCTGCCAAAATTAAAATAACATATGCATTTAAAAGGCGGTGTGTCGTGCTAAGGCTTACCTAGGCGTGACAGATATAACTAAGGTAAAGTTTTGATGTTCAAAACGGTTATAACCCAGGGAGTGGTCAAAACCCCGTTAACCACGTTATACGCCCTACTTATACTTACTATAAGCCTTTTAATCGTAGACTTTAATAATCCGTAGGTGGCTGGCGCCAATAACCCTAGCATCTTCGGCTACCATTATAGTAAGTATATGCTTTATATATGCCCACAAAAAGCATATACTAATAGAAGTATATAGGCCTAATCCCTAACCCTAACCCTGACTAGGTAATACTAGGTTAGTTATAGAGAACGCATATATAAGGTATATACTTATAATAGATAAAGCACGCGCTATAGCAGTAGCAGTTAGTGGAAGGCGTAAGTAAATTAAGCGCCGTATATCTATAGCATATGCTAACCTTTTATAGCCCTAGCTGTGACGGTATAGGATAATATAAGTAGGTGCCAGAAGAGCTTAACGTAAAAGTATATATATACTAAGCGTAAACTAGACCCACCTAACCCCGCCTCCGTACTATCTATAGTTAACTCTATAGTATAGGTTGTATATTTATACCTTCTATATAGTATATACTAATAATAAATATAGCTGCGATATTGCTGTAAATGGCATATAGATATATAGCTGGGTCTTTACTACCTAGCTAAGCGTATATTCCGCATATATATAGTATCTGCTTCTTCTACTAATATAGTTATAGTACCGCCGCTACGTCCATAATAAGCACAGCGGTGCCTATATGTATTACTATATAGTAGCAGCTAAGGTATATGCTTACTATATATAGTGACTAACCCCCTTACTACTAATATATTTGCCGCGGAGCTAATTATAGGAGAGAAGTATATGCCTAGTATATGCTATATATATACAACGCTAATGCAATATAGTGCCCTAAAATGTTTCGTTCTCTCTAATAGCTGGCGGGATGCGAAGTAGCTGTATAAGCCTAGGTAGGTTATATATATACAATATATATACAGTACTAACACTAAATATAGCCGTGGCCCTTTGGGGTCAAGAATTATAGAGTATATAGATGCCTACACTTTAATTATATATGCTTACTCTATACCCAGTATATACCTAGCCTAAACTAACTAGATATAGTGCCTAAGACTAGGGGTTTGCCGCCTAATACGGTAGGCAATTCTATTACGAGGTAAGAGTACTAGTTTTGCTTCTGCATATACGCGCCATACTCTAATATATCTATCTATCTATCTATATACTTATTCCCCCCTAAGTTTAATTTAAGACCTAAGGGTACTTATAGGCCTAAGGGTAGCATATAGGAGGAATAAGCATGGCTACCACTGGGACCACTATCTGATTTGGAAATAAACGCTTATCTTTATATCTAGGATACTAATAAAGTCCAACTTTATATAGGCCCTGTATATATATTACTAAAACTACTACTTAGTTATATTGCTAGCTTATACGCGTATATACTACGCATATATAAACCCCTAATGTCTTCTACTAACTATAGATTAATATATACTTATACTAGGTATATACTAATATAAAAGAAACAGCGCGTTGGCCTATTTATTTCTTCTACTAGCTTAAAGCATAAGGTTAGTATTTTACCTATATATATTTAGCATATGCTAACTATATACGTAGCGCGGCCTAACCCCCCCTTATAACTGTAAGGAGTCTCCCTTACTATCTACCCGCCACTAAAAGAGTAAGTTTGCCTTATATATACCCTATATATGCACTACTAATATTTAGTAGTAGGGGGTAAAAAACTAGCTGGCTGTTATGGTAGTAGCAAGAGCTCTAGTAAGTTTAGTTCCTTCTATTATATATATTATGCTTATGCTCTGCATAAGCTATAGGCAGAACCCGCTAATTATTCCGCCTTTCCTGTATAATATAAGCAGCTAGTCTTAAACTTTAAGTCCCGGTATATACTGGGCCTGTATATTATATACGCAGTGTATAGTATACATAGTTGGAGTTTTAGTAGGGTTTGTTTAGTAAATAGGCTAGGTATATGCCTAATATAGGGCGTGGGGCATTAGGCCCATATTAATTAATTCTTCACTTATGGTAATAAAACTCTCTATAATACTTGCTATGTATATGCCGTGTATATACGCCTATATGCTAACACTATGCTCCTACACCCACTTCTTAAGCTCTGCTAGTTTCTTTGCTTTATTATATACATCTTTAGCCTATATTAATTTGTTAATTTATTGCTCTATATTTTTTATATATAGTATATATGCCTTTTACCCACAGTCTAGGGTGTTTAACTTTAAGATAGTAGTAGTGGCATCTTTACTGTATATACGGTGGATATGCGCAATATATCTAATACTAATGTAATATTATTATCTGCTATACTTATCTGTAATATAATCTGTCTACTAAATATAGTAGGCTTAGGGGTGTTAAATGGGTTATAAGGATTTTAGGGAAGATTTAGCCTAGGATTTCTAGCTCGCCGCTTAGCTGCTTTCCGCTGTTTCTATACTACTTAAGCTTAGTATATGCTTTATATTTGCAGCGTATATATATATATTGTTTTTATAGCTGCACTACTATCTGCTTTAAGTTACTATAATTTTTCTATATATTATCTATTTCTATCTCTTTATATAGCTTTTATAGATTAAATATTTCTTATATATGGAGTTTAAGCCTATACCAAAATATTAGAATATATAGTGCATATATAGAGCGTATACGTTTATTATAGCACTATAGTAAGCACGCATAATTTTTAACTGGTAAAGTTATTATCTTAAAAGTGACTACTTTTGCCAATCCTAGTATGCTTCCATGCATATGCCTACTATTTATAAGGGACCTTTAACTTTTCCTTTACAAGCCTAGCTAGTATCTATATTTTCTTCTTATTGTTTATCTAAGACGTAAGCTCCGGATGTAGCGTATATATAATTTATATACGCGCTGTTAGTTTCTGCTCTATCTCTGCCTTTTATATCTACTTTATAATATATCTTGCTTTATAAGTTGGAAAGCGCTTTACAAAGTTTCGTTTAATATATACTAGGTAGAATATAAGTATATACTAAAGGTGTTTATCCCATTTACGGGATGGGTTAATTGTATATAGGTAATCTCTAAAGCCTATATATTATTAGCATATACTAGGCATATACTAGGCGTATACTTACCGCCAGCTTGTTTCTTATATATATTAACTATAATAGTGCAAAGTCTAGTTCCGTAAATATGTGTAAATTATATAAATAATTAAGCAGTATTACCTAAAACCTTAAATACTAGCTAAAACATCTTTATGTATATAGTACGTGTTTCTAGGTTAAGAAAGGCGTATACCTATATCTTAATTCCTATTATAGGTATTAACTTATATATAGTATATGCGTAGTATAGGACATGCATACGTTTAGAATTCTCGTCCTATCCTATAATTAAGAATAGATTTATTTTACCTTAAACTATCTTAAATAATAGGTCCATTTTAATACATATTACGCGTTGGAATGCCTTAGCTTGCGTATACATATAGCATATAATAAGGAAATACTCGTCGTTAAAGTTATAAATTGCCCAAATCCATTGCTTGGTGTTCTCTTTATATTAATTAATAGAGAACTCGCGTAGTATACCTATTACGCTTAGGCTCTATATATGCTTGGCGTGTGTTTAACCTATACTTACCTATATATACCGTCCCCTCTAGAAATTGTAGTATCTTTTCCTTTTAAATTAGAGCAGTAATTTAATCCTTAATATTAAGACTACTATATACTGTATATAGTATCTGCGTTCTATACTTCCTATATAAAATATAGTACTGCGGCAATAGGATAAATTAACCTATATAATGGTAATTAGTTTTATTTATATGTACTATATATATATGGGGCAGCCCGCGAAGCCCTACTGCACGCGTCCACGTCGCCACGGGTGGAAACATCATCTAGAATCCTATTCCTCTTAATGGCCAAGTGCAGAGGCGATGGTAGAGAGCCGTCGCAGCGCGTGCAGCGCTGTCGTTCGACTCTATAGTGATGAGCCCGCGACGCGTACAACGCATCGCCCTTAACAACACTAGGAGCCTTACTGCCTTCGCTTAGAGCTCTTATTCTACCATCTAGGGAGGCCTATTAAGGGAAACTAGGATACGAAAACCGCCCAATATATAACTACCTAGCTCGCAGCTAGGCCTAAAACTAGCCTTATCTAGTTAGTTAACGTGGACGCGTTCTAGGCGTATAACAGGACACCCTTAGGCTTACACTAGCTCTAAGATTGCAAAGGGAATATAATAAGGGCGTAGGGATCCTCCTTTTATAAGAACTTGTTAAGGTTAACGCGTTACAGATACTTTATACGAAACTTATTAAGGCCCTAAGGCCACCGCAAAGAACTTATTAAGGCCCTACCTAGAGAACTTATTAAGGCCCCTCTATAAGGGCCTATCTAGTATCCGGTATACTTAGGTAACTTAGAAGAGGGTCTTAATAGGCGTGGTACACGCAACCTGGTTAACGGCGACGTAATAGCAACGCGACAGCAACTAGACGGCTTAACAAGGTAGAAATATAGGCAAAGCTCTAGGCAGCGGAAATATAGGCCAGCTTTAATAGCCCTATGGCGTTTAACTTACAGTTAACTTATAGGTAACTTACAGGAGGGTCTTAATAGGCGTAGTACACACAACCTAATACGTATATGTGTAAGGCAACTTATAGGAGGGTCTTAATAGGCGTGGTGCACGTAACCTAATGTATATATATAGGGGAGGCTATAGGGGAAATATAGGCTAGTTAGACAAGGACTTAATAGTTAGAGATATAGGCCAGCTTATAAAAGGGGGGGATATAAGCTTAGTTAGTAGAAGAGGGGGGAGTAGGTTATCTAAAGTGGGACCTAGTATCTCTATAGCCCCTCTCCTATAAGACATGGTCGGCCTGTTATAAGGAGACTCTTATAGGCAACGCAAAACGGGGACTAGCAGCAGTATAGGGTGTTACGCCCCTATATTACTACTAGCCTCCCACGGGGCGTAGTGCGTAGTAGCTACTGCTAGCTCTAAGGACCTTACCCCTTAGCTAGGCCCTGACCCTTGGTGCACTTAGTAGGCAGATAGGATTATGTCCTAGCTAGAGAGACTACTACGTGGCTTAAGAGAACGGATGCGCGTATTAGTATACTAATAGACGGTACCGTTCGCCTCTAGGGCGGTACGCTGGTGAGGTATACTTAAGGAGCAAATAGGAGTTACTTAGGTAGGGAAGGCTTTTAGTCTAGGCCTTAACTATAGAAGGTACCTAAGGCTTTTATATTACAGGATGCAGCCACGACGCCCTTGTAGAATTACGCCAGTAGGCACATAAAAAGGGAGTTGCGACCCCTAGAAGCGGCAGCTTATGCCTATACCGGCGGAAATAATAAAGAAAGGCGTAAAACCAGAGGCTATAGAAGGCTCCCAAGCTGTACAAAAGCATACCAACTCTAGGAGGAGATTCTTATATAGACCACTAGGGGGCGGTCTAGTACTTGGGTTAATCCCATTATAAGATACCTAAAAGAATGGTAAAACCCCCTGTTAATTGGTAGTGGCAGCCAACTACTTATAGAAAGCCCCCTAGGCCTTTAGGCCTAGGTAACTAGGACTAAATATTAGAAAACTAGGGTAGAGGCCTAGATAAGCAGGTATATTAAACTCTACTATATAACTACCTACCCAAGGATCACCCCTCTTGCCTATACTCTTTCTTTTCTTTGTAAGCAACCTACTAGACTTCTTTAAGGAAGGGCAACCTAGGGGATAGGCTTTATTGACAACACAAACCTAATTATATATAGGCCAACAGCCGCAGAGAACTGCAGAATACTAGAGAAAGCCTATAACACCTATATAGAATGGGCAAGACGATATAGAGTCCAATTCTTACTAGAGAAATACTAGCTAATCTATTTTATAAGAAAACGTAACCAATCTATAGATCTCTAGCATGCAATTTATATCTAAGGCTTTAGGGGTTAACCAGTTTAGGGCCTAAGGGTATTAGGAGTATGGGTAGACAGCAAGCTCTGGTAGAGCGTATATACGGTATAAGCAGCCCGTAAGGGCTAAGTATAGTATATTATATTATCTAGGATCGTCAATTTTATATAGGGTCCATGCTTCTAGAGGTTACGCCTACTATATATGGCAGTTGTCTAGCCTACTATAACGTATAGATCCAGTATCTAGGCTATTAGTGAAACTAAAAAGGGCCCCCCTAAATCACTCCTTAAACCACTCTAAAAGGTCCAGATAGTATGCCTCTAGAGTATAATAGGCGGGTATAAGTAAATGGCTACAGCACTCCTTAAGAAGGAAGCTAATATCCCCCCCCTATAACTATATATTGAAGCCGCTGTAATGTAAAGGGCGCAAAACGAATGTAACTCTAACATTATAAAGTATATTAAGACACGCCTAAATAAACTATAGAGGGACCCTAAGGTGCCTTATAGGAGAATAATCCAACAAACCCAAAGTAGGGAAGATATACTAGAGAAACAGGTAAAGAAAGCAGAAGAAGAATAGTGCAGTATTAGGGCCTAGGCCTATATAGAGGAGAAAGGGAGACGCGTAAGAGGCTAGTAAAGATAATAGTAAGAAAGAGAAAGGAGCTAAAGTAGAGTATAAAAGAACGCTAGGAAACTATTAACCGTAATACAATACTAGTTGGACTAGCGCTGGAGAGGCGTATAGGAGTTAAAGGTACAGAGGCTAACTTAGGTAAGAGTAACCTAAGTTACAGCATAGTTAACGCCATGGGGGGTAAACACTTAAGGGCTCCAAGAAGGCCTAATAAAGGTAGAAAATACAATAGCAACACTCCTAAGAATAGGAATAATAGGATTAAAAGATTGGCTCTACTAGATAGGCGTTCTAGTAGGTAGCCTAAAATACAAATATAGCTAGCTAAGACAGACACCAAAATACGTAATACTATTATGCCCCTTACACACTAACTAAGAAGTAATGCTCTTAGTAGCTAGCATAGAGAACTATAATACACTACTCTTAATATAAAAAGGTCTTAAGGCGGTTACCTAGTAGCTTATTAGCTAAAATATACTAAACCAGTTCCGGGTTACAAGGGAAATGGTAATAAAAGGTAATAGGGCGGGTATTAAGCGCCCCCTAATAACTCTACAGTAGTAGAGTAAAGTTTGCGATACTAGCGCGTCCGTAGGCTTATTACGGCAGCAGTGGTTCCCAAGGAGGTCAAAAAGTAAGGTAGTAGAGCACTATAGGTAACTCATAGGCGCCTCACAGGCGCCTTATAGGCGAGTCCCTAAAGGCGGGGAGATGGATCACGGGGTTTTCTCAAATAGAGTTTTCTCCCCATATGTATATAAGGAGTAGTCCGCATGGGCCCAATAGGGATCCGAATCGGACGTTAAGCAATGAATAATAATAATATATATAGGGCATATGTATAGTAAGGCTTAGGACTTCCACCTACCTTATTACTTTAATTATATTATTAGCAAGGTTAATTAGTAGCTTTATTAGGTATAATGGATAATATATATAAGAATTTCGTGTAATAAGGCAAATATAAGGATACTGTGCTATATTAATAGGAATATAGCAATCTAACTATACACTATATATTTAGTCTACTACCCTACCTTAGCCTTGTGGGTGGTTAAACCCTATATAGGCTTGGTATATACATAGCGTATATATAATATATATATTACCTACCACAATATTTTTACTTTAATGTTATATATCTAATATAGGTATATTCTCATTTAACTTTCTAAACTCTATATTTAATAAGTAGATAAAGGTATTAAATATCTACCCAGGTAGTCGTTAGTGATATAGGCTAGGCAGTATGCTATAGTTTAGTATTACTACTACTGGAATAATATAAGGGATATTATTGCGGACACCTTGGGTTGCCTTTAGGACAACCTCTAGACGCCCCTTAGATAGTCGCCAGTCACGTGCCAAAGGCACGTGCCCGTAGTATATAGTCTCCACAATCCCAGAGGCCTTACCTTCTTAAGGATTCGTCTCTCTTACCAATCTATCCTATTCTATAATCGTGTCCTTATAGCCCCCTGTCTACAAAGTCCCCTTATATTTAAATCCTTCCTACTCCATCTGGAAGGGTAGCTGGCTTTAAGGACCAGATTATTTATTTATATCTTTTATTTATATCCACTATCCTCCCTTAAAATCTTATGATAACCTAAATAGAAACTCTACGAATACCTTATAGACAGCCGTCGCGCTAAGGTAGGAAGGTCCCTCTAATAGTAAAAGATTACAATAATACAAACCTCTAAGTAAGACGGCTAAACAAGCCCCAATACCTAGATGCACCAAGAGCTTAAAAACTCTCGCACACCTATAGTTACTAGTAACGCTAAGAAAAACATAAATACCCTCTATAATAGTTACAACACTACTAGAAAGCAGCTAGAACCCCTCTAGCCCCACTTAGGCCAATTAGAAGATTAAGCGCTAGACACAACCCTAAAATCTTCCCCTAAACTAGAAATGCTAGAGGAATATACTAACGCGCCTAATTAGGGACCCAACTGGAACCCTCCCAGAAGACCACTGGCCTATAATTAGTATAATAGCGGCGCATAAACTGCTTATAAGCTAAATAGGCCTACCCCTTTAGGCAATCTAACCTAACTACTAACTTAAGACTTAAGCCTTATAGGGAAACCCATATTAGCTACTAGTACTAATACTACCTCTATAGCCGGAGCTTCCCTAGGCCTAAGGTTGGAAAGTTAAGAGCCCCACACCAATTTTCTTTAAGGGGGATATTGGGAAGCTGCTATAAGGCTCTCAGAAGCCATATAGGAAGGAGCTACTAATAAACATATTAGAAACCTCTAGGGGCAGGTCTAGATTTAGCAGAGCTTAATCTAAGCTAGATAAAATCTTTTATAACCTAGCTAAGGCTAAAGGCCTTCTAGGGGATACCTAGTACCTACCTAAGGAGGTATAGAAGACTTAGAGAGGTATTTACACAATAAATAAAAAAAGGATATAGACTAACTAGCTAAGGCCTTTAGTAGTCTAGAACTCCGCCAAAGACCTAACGCCTAACAGTTAAACAATTAGGTTCATAAAATAGATAACTTCTTTAAAATGCTAATAATACAAGATAATACCAAAGAGCGTACCCATTAGATTATTAGTAAGATTAAAGATTAATCCCTAAACCAGATTGCACTAAATCAGCTTAATAAAGAGTAAATTACTATATAGCTACAGCTACAAACCTTCCTAAAGAAGTGGACTTAAGATCCGCATATTATATAATATAATTACACAGAACTATTCTGGAATAGAATACAGCTCAACCGCCACAATTTCCGCTAGTTTATAAACTTTATAAAAACTCGTGCTTAATTAATAGATCTAGAGCCCTTTAAAAATAAAAACGGTAGCATCTATAAGAAGAAGAAAATCAGATTTATTTAGGCTAGAATTAAGCTAGCAATTTATAACAAAATAAAGCGTATAGAAGCCCTATTACGGATTACCATATATATAGATTTTAAACGAGCGGTTCTAAACGCCAAGGATGTGGTAAGGAACCAGACCTCTTCTGGTAAGAAGCTAGGGGGTAACTAGAAATACAGGCACTCTAGTAGCAACGTAGGGCAGACCTAAACTTTAAAGAAGCTATTCTTAAAGAGAAATCTAGAAGGGTTAAAGTTAGGGACCTTAAGCAATAGGAAAGACTCTTAGGGCCAACCTAACACCTATCTAGCACCCTTACGGGAACACTCCAAAAAGTTAAGAGAAAACTTCTCTAGAGGTAAACCTAATTAGAAAAATAAGTAGGGTAATAACCGCACTAATAATCTAAAAAAAGAAAAGCCCTAATTATAGACCTCTTTTAGCTGCAACTAGGGCAAGATACAGAAGGAGAAACTCTCTATATTACTATTAAGCTAGAAATGGTACTCCCTATAGGCAAGGTATGTTAGTTCTAAGCACTATATAACAGCGGCGCTGAAATCAATCTTATACAATATAATTTGGTAAAAGAGTATAAGCTTATCTCGTCGCTAAAGTAGCGGAAACCTATTATAGGGTTCCTAGATAAGCATTAGATTAAACTACACAGTGCCTATAAACTTACAGTGTTAGTGGCTGATATGTATAACCGTACTAAGGTAATTAGCCCGCAACCCTTCTAGGCGGCTAACTTTATAGGCTATAACCTTATTCTTAAATATCCTTGGCTTATGGAAGTAGATCTTAAAATACGCTTTAAGACAGGAGCCTTTAAATAGTAGAACAATAAAGAATTAAAAGGGCGTATTTTACTAATAAGCTTAAAAGATATCCTAGAAGATATAGCTCTAGGAGAAATAGTATACGCCCTATATTTAAAGGAGTATTGGATCTAACCCCTATTCTATAGCAAGATAGGTATAGAGCCTAGTATAGGCAATAACCCTTCTGTAATAGATACCCTACAGGAAACTACCAGATAGGTTATAGAGACACTATAAAAAGGCGGCGATCTTAAAGATCCTATAAGATACTTCTACCGCTATAGGTTACTCTAGCTTAAGCAATACGCAGAGAGTATACTATAACACCTTAAATACTATATCAAAGAGTTCCCTACCCACTACTAGCTACCGCATAAAACTATCTAATATATAGTAGCAACCATGTATAAATAGCTACTATAGCGTATAATACTGCCTGTAAGCATCCTAAGGGATCTTTAGGACCTACTTAATAATAACGTAGAGGACAAACACAACCCTAATTTGTTAAATATCCTAGTAGGCCTAAGGGACTTACTAAGGGTATTTTTAGGTAGGCGAGTAAAAGTCCTTTAGCGGAACTTGGAATACAATTATATAATTAATCTAAAAGAAGGTAAATAACTACTAAACCTTCCTATTTATAACCTCTCTTATAAAGAGCTTAAGATCCTATAGGAGTACCTTAACAGCTTACTAGAAAAGGAATAGATATAGCCCAGTAAGTCGCTAGTAGGCGCGCTAATCCTCTTTATCCTGAAACCAGATAGGACTATAAGGCTATATATAGACTATTACGGTCTTAATAAGATTATAATTAAGAACCGTTACCTACTACCACTAGTTAGTGAAATGCTAGATTAACTATCTAGGGCGAAGATCTTTATAAAGCTAAACCTATAAGACGCCTATTATAGGCTCTATATTAAAGAAGGGGATAAGTAGAAGACCGCTTTTAAAACCTAATACGGCCACTTTAAGTATATAGTAATGCCTTTTAGGCTAGCTAATACGCCTATGATATTTTAATTATATATTTATAGAGCCTTAGGGGGACTAGTTAACTATATATATATTATCTACCTAGATAACATTCTAATCTACTTAGAAAATAAGGATTAGCACAAGTAACATATCTGCAAAGTGCTAAAACGCTTGGATAATTAGGGCCTCTACGCTAAGGCATTAAAGTGTATCTTTAATACTAAGCAGGTTAAGTTCCTGGGTTATATTATAACGCCTATAGGTATAGTTATAGACCTAGTATAAGTGTAGATAATTTAAGAGTAGCCAGAGCTAGAGAGCTATTAGGATATTTAAGTGTTCCTAGGCTTTGCTAATTTCTATAGGCGCTTTATCTATAACTACTTAAATATTGCCTAATACCTATCCAACTATATTACTAAAGCTTCCTAAGACCTAGCCTAAGGAGTAAAAAGCTTAAAGGCAGAAAGGAAGAAAACTAAGAAGGGACCAACTAAATAGTATAAACTATAGACATGGCCTAGAAAGGTCCAGAAAGCCTTTTAGGAACTACGCGTAAAGTTTATAGAAGCTCTACTATTATGGCATTTTAACCTAAATTAGTTACTAATAATAGTTACTAATGCATTAGATTTTGCCCTTGCTAGTATCCTACTACAACCTAATAGGCATCTGGACGCTACCCAGCTCTACTAGAGACCAGTAGCATTCTATAATAGAAAATTCTAGGGACCTAAAGTTAGGTATTATACCCATAATAAGGAACTACTTGCCATAGTTAACTGCTTTAAATAGTGGCGGCACTACCTTAAGCACGCAAGCCATACCACTTATATACTCTCAGATCATTATAATCTACACTACTTTATAACTATAAAGGAGTTTATACCTTAATAAGCCAAATAGGCAGAGGAGCTTATATAATTTAACTTTAAGATTAAATATAAGCCAGGGGAAAATAACCCTACTAACAAACTGTTATAACGGCTAGACGATACCAAAGGCTTTAAAACAGGAGAAGGAAAATAGATAATAGATATCTTACTCCCTATATTATAGAATAAGCTCTAGATATAGAATACTTAAGCACCTATAGCTCTATACACTAAGTCTTAGGCGGTATAAACCCTATTAGTCTTTACTAAGGTTCTAGCTAATACCCGGTCCGTTGCTAATAAGGGTCTAAAAATATCTAAATAGGACGTCCCTAATATAAGTTTAGAACCTAGTAATACACTACCCTTAATTACTAAGCTATCCCCTTAAACTAAAAGCAAAGCTATAGAGTAATCGGAACCTAGAGCCCTATAATAACTAAAGGACTTTAACCTTGTAGCAGCCTTCCTAACGTATACGTATTAAGAAGTTATAAGATTTATAGTACTATCTAATCTTATACTTAAAGCAGTATAAGGCGAAATAGCTTTTACCTAGAAACTATCTAAAAGGTTAACAGATCTTATCTATAAGGTACAACAGAGGGATGCCTCCTATGCTATCTTTAATATGGAAGTAGATTGGAAACGTAATAGAAAGGAAGCTAAAAGGTGCTAAAATTAGGAACTAGACCTAATGGGCCTACTACGTAGAAATAGCAAGGTTTAGGTGCTATAAGAAGTAAATCTGCAATAGAAGATCCTTATAAGGAATTACAATAATCCTCTAGGCAGCCACTATGGTTAAGTTAAAATAGTGGAATTACTTTAACGCAAATACTACTAGCTAAAGCTTAAGCAGGAAGTAAAGGAGTATATTAGCCACTATAAGAAGTGTTAAGTATATAAAATCCAAAGGCATAAGCCATGGGGTTTACTTAAATTAGTTCCCCCTACTAGTGAGCCATAGTAATATTACGCTATAGACTTTATTATAGATCTCCCGCCCTTAAAAGATAGGTAAGAATAAACATACAATTCGGTCCTAATACTTATTAATAGGTTTTTAAAGTACGTCTAATACCTTCCCGTTAATAAGATAATTAACATATAAGCGCTTATAAACCTAATTAAGAAGAAATGCTTCCTTAAAGTAAATTAACTATACTCTATTATTACTAATAGGGGCAGCGTCTTTATAAGCTAGTACTAGTTAGATCTATATTTTTATTTAAAGATAGACCACTATTATAGTACGGCTTTTTATTTATAGATAGATGGGTAAATAGAACGCCAGAACTAGGAACTGGAGTTATATCTGCGAATATATTTAAACTACTAGTAAGATAATTAGTGCGAGCTACTTCTATATACGGAGTACGCTTATAACTTAAAATAATATATATTACATTAGTTTGCACCAATCCAGATTACCTATAGCGTCTAACTATTAGGATTTAATGGTATACCTAATAATTACTAGCTAAGGCCGTATAATTAATTATAGGATCCTACTAGGAAGTCTAAGAACATCTATTAGAGAGTATAAGGATACCTTAAGGAATAGAAGGAGTAATGGAAGCATATAAAGCAGAGTTTATAAGATACACAAGAGTAGCAGAGACTTTAATACAACCGCAAATACTAGGATAAGCATTTTAGCGTAGGTAATAAGGTTCTATTATATTTAACAAATATTAAAACCTATTAACTATTAAAGAAGCTTAATATAAGATACCTAGGTCCCTTCTAAATTAAGGAATAAATTAGCAAGCTAGCCTACTATCTCCAGCTACCCTAATCTATAGCCTATATGTATCTAGTATTTCATATAAATCTACTAGAGCTATAGTATAGACTACCACTAGAAAAGAACTTCCGTCTAGGCCTAATTAAACACCCTAAAGTAGTAGGCGAGTGGTATAAGGTTAAAGCTATACTATACTATAAGTCTGTTAAAAATAAGCTTTAATATAAAGTTAAATGGCTAGGCTAGCCTGCTAAGGACTCTATATAGGAACCAGAAGATTACCTTAATTATTATAAAGATATTCTAAAAGAATATTAGAACTAAGGTCTATAATCTACAAATTATAGAAAGCGCTCTAATACTATAGTGTTATTGCAACCTATAAAGAAAGCTTGTGGTAGGCCAAGAGAGGCCCTAAAGAGTAAATAGGTTAAATTGGATATAAAATAGACAAGCTCCAGAAACCATAAGGATTAATTAGGGCTACGGCCTAAGGTAGGATAGGTTCTTAGCCTTTTTACATATATAGTATAGAATTAATAGGGTATTTTATTAGAATTACATTTCTATTTATTAGTCTATATTAGGAATAGTATTCCTATACCTTCCTAAATGCTTTATAAGGCCTTCCTAATTACTACTATATACAAGAATTAATCCTAAATACCTAAATTAAAAGCTACTATGCCTTATCCCTAGGTGTAGGATTAGTATCTATTAGCCCACTAAGTAATGGCTAATGGGAATAAGATCTAGATTTAGATCCCTTAGTAGGAGTATAGGTAGGCATAAAAACGGGGGTAGGCTAATAAGGTATAAATAGAGCAGAGATCCTTAAACGCTTAATACTAATATTAGGCCCAAACCAGTACTAATAAAGTTCTTAAGGTGTAAGCTTATAGTTAATAAAGATATGCTTAAGCCTAGAATAAATAGAGACGTTAGCTGGCTAGCAAAGACCAGAACCACTAAAACCTTACTACAGCAATTATTAGTTACCTATCCGCTAGGTACCTAAAGGGTAACCTACCTAATACCGCATTATATTATGCTCTTTTAAAACTTAATATATATGCGCAAACTTCTTCTTATAGTAAACGGCAACCTTCTTCTTATAGTAAACGGCAACCTTCTTCTTATTACCCCCATCCTTTACCCTATCCTTAGTATACCAACCTTGCTCCCTTATTAGGCGTTACTGGCTAGCTTGCTAGAAATTATAGGCGGTATAAATAGCTATAGCATAGTCTTAAATTTGACCTAAATATTTAGCGTTAGCGCTAGAATAAGAAAGAGCCCAGGTAATATAGTAGTTAAGGATATTAAAGGATTATCGCCACTTAGGCCCAGGCTATATTAAAGCCTAAAGTTAGCAATGGAAACCTATTAAGAATAGGAAAGCTTACCTTAACGCAACTACCGCTTTTAGTACACATACATTAATTATAAGGACTAAAGGTGTTGGACCTTATATAGTAGGTCTTATTATAAGCATCCAGAATCTTCTTATTAGACTTCTGGTCTTTTAAGGATGTATATATAAAGTCATTTAGGCAGGACCAGTACTAGTTATGGGTTAGCGGAGGTTAAGGTTCTATATACAGCGGTAGGGCTAGAATACGCTATAGAATTAGATTAGAAAAGCAGTTAGTAGAAGAATAAAGAGGTATATTAAATTAATAATAGAAAAAAAGAAAATCTTAATAATATATTAAAGATACGTCCAAATTTAGATAAAGGGCAATAATAGGAAGTAAGGTGTTAAAGAAAAGGAGCAGCTTAATAAATAAGGTGTCTTTATACTTCACCTCCTAATACCCTTCCGGTGAATAGCCGCAACCTTACTAATATAACTCCGTTATAATAGCGCAATTCAGAAGGAAGGAAACACGCATATAAGCCATTTAGTTATTACTTCCTTATAAAAACTAATTACGCGGCTAAGGAAGGCAATTAAGACGTTAATTACAGACGTATATAGGTAAAATTATACCTAAAACGATACTATAGTATTAAAGAATAACGTTATAGACGTTCTTAACAAATTGTATAATAGCTAGAGGCGCTATTGCAAAGTATCCCTTCTATTTACTAGGCAGTAGAGCTACGCCAAATATATAGCACAGAACCAATAAGAAAGGATTATAGATTAATATCTTAAAAATTAAAGATAACGGCAAGCCAAGGCTCTATACGTTAAACCCTATACTAAAAGGTCCTATAGAACTATATTAGGAACACCAAATTGCCTATAATACTCGCAATTAATTACAGACCGGCATAAAGGCTTAGAAGTAGAGTTGTATAAAAATCCTTAGGTTAGCCTAGGTAGTTACTAGTATGTTTCCAGTAGGCTTCTAAGGGGTCTCCTAGCAATCCTCATATCTTTTCTCCAGTTATATTTTTTCCTTATTAAGGTTTTCAGGAGTTTAAAGTAGGGGTTAAATAGATAGATAATATACAATAGCATACTAATATCTCCCTAATATCTCTCCAAACCCCTTCTAGGATGAGCCCTTATAATCTCCCTATTATAAGGTAATGGCGATTGGGGGCCAACCGCAAAAAGGGGGGAGGTAATATAAAGGATATTATTACAAACACCTCGAGTTGCCTTTAGGACAACCTCTAGACGCCCCTTAGATAGTTGCCAGTTATGTACCGGAGGCATATACCCGTAGTATATAGTCTCCACGATCCCAGAGGCCTTACCTCCTTAAGGATTCGTCTCTCTCACCAATCTATCCTGTTCCACAATCGTGTCCTTATAGCCCCCTATCTACAAAGTCCCCTCACAAATAACCAATAAACTCTACCTATATATAATAAGCATATATCGCGCATATGCTGGCTATATACGTACTCTATGCCGAAAAAACATTATTAGTCTGCTTTTACTATATATACATTCTTATATACTAGGGTAGATACACTACCGCCATAATTATAGAATACTGTAGTAGTAGCTGTATATTATAAGCATATGCCTAACGTATATAGACGATGCTTACTTCTCTATACTTTACTTAAGCTTTTTACCAATCTCTACTACCTAGTATAGACGACTACTATACTTTTAAAGGTTATTAATTAATTTAAGCTTAACCCTATTATATATAGAGTATATACAGAGCATATTCTTATAGGCGTACTCATAGTGTCTAATGCCGCTATATTTAAACGCTTAATAAAATGCTTTTCCACTCTCCTAATTATTAGTTTCTCTAAAAAGTTATAGTTATATAATCTTAGGGTTACCAGTTTAATGGAATAAGAATTAAATCTACTGGAGGTATAAATATAATATATACTTAGCATATGCATTGCTTACCTTTAATATATACTGCTTAATAACCTCATGTACTATTTCTTTATCTGCATCTATAGATAGTAAAGGTATTGCTATATATATAAAGTGTGTAATTCCTTCTTTTCTGGTTGCTGGATATTTTAGCATTATAATATAGTCTATTGCTTCTTAGATAATAACTTAATACTTGCCATTAGAGCTAATAAGTGCTCTATAGTCTTAGAGTATACTTTAGCTATTCTAAGTATATATATAGCTTATATATAGAGTTGTATATAGTCTTACCTTAGAGAGACCCATATAAAATAGAAGCCGCTATTATATACTATCTTAACCCTTGCCCTCTTTATCCTCCTTATCTTTAATATTCTCCCTACTAATTATATTATCTTAAGAACTATTATCTTTATATTTAATGTTGGGTATGCTCTAGGGTACCTGCGTATACTTAGTATATACGTAGTATATAGTTGTTATACTAACTAGTGGACCGTTTAGCCACCCTGCTATACTCTCATTTGCTCTAGTATAGTTTTTACTTATTATTGGTATAGCGAGGCACGTATAAATGCGCGTATATATATATATGTGTATGCGTATATATATGTCCGTATATCTATATACCTATATACATATACGTAGCATATGCTCTAGATATTTTGGTTTATACAGTTGCTTAAGTTAAATATGGCTACCAATGCGCGTTCTGTATAGGTAAAAGTGTGACCCCACCGACCTTTTTCCGGTAACTCCATTGGTGACCCCATTTAGCTTTTGCCGACCCCCATCGGTAACCCCATTCAACTTATAGTTACAAGTCAGTCAGGCCACGCTAAAGGGTGGGTCTACCATAAGCGCTAATGCACAATCCCTGCATAGGGCAGCCTTAACTAAAAATATAAGATTACGTAGTTAACCGAGCGCAAATCGCTCATCCTACTATATAACTTACCTCTTGGCTCCAAAACAGAACCAACCATTATAGGTAATATATTTATAACATATTTAGAATGTATTCTAATTTAAATAGATCTATCTAATAATTACCAGCTACTGGATTTCTCTAGTAATAATAAAAATGAGTTTAAAATTAATTTAGAAGACAGTGTCCTTAGGTTAGAAGATTATATACTAGAAGAGAGTTAAATATAGCCACAAGATTAGATTAAGGTAAGTTTTTAATACGTTCTAAATATGTTCTAATCTAGTTCTAAACGTATTTAGCCCAAAGTTCCTTATATTACATTTCTTACTAAGGCATCTACTAATTCTCTTTCTATACTTGTAATTAAGGATCATTTAAGTCTTTTAGAGTACCCACAGACGCTAAATAAAGGCTATACTTACCGTATTAACTTAAAAGGCACAGATGTATAAAAAGCCATATAGGTAGGTTAATAAAAATCTAAATTATACTTTAACTATATTTATAACTAGTTTATAATATATTTAGATCCAATATAGAACTAGATAAGTGTATACTCCCAAGCCTATAACGTCCGCTCTCTTAAATATAAGAGGTAAAAAACATTGCAAATATCTTTAGAATTAGTTATAATCTTTAAGCTATACTATAGTTACAAAAGAGATATAGGGTTAAATATAGAGAGAGCGGGCAGCCCTAGATAGAAGTGACCTAGATATTTATAAATATAATATAAACAGGTATAGAACTGGTTCTAAATATATTTAGTACTTAAGTTAATATATATATGCTTATTTTTAGCAGCTTAAAGATAATTTTAAGCTAGAAATGTATACAGCTCTTAAATAGAGACTTATATACTAATAATTAAGCAATAAAGATACTTAGTATATAATTATCTTACCTAAATATATATAGAACCCAACCAGATTATGTTTAGAACTAATTATATTAGAATATTACTAATATTTAGCACTTATTTCTTATCTATACGTAGGTGTGAGGGGAACTTATAGACAGGGGGCTATAAGGACACGATTATAGAACAAGATAAATTAGTGAAAGAGACGAATCCTTAAGGAGGTAAGGCCTCAAGGATCGTAGAGACTATATACTACGGGCACATGCCTCCGGCACGTGACCAACAGCCATCCAAGGGGTGTCTGGGGGTTGTCCTAAGGGCAACCCAAGGTAACCTACAATAATATCCCTTACATTGCCCCCCCCTTTCTTACAGTCAGCCCCTGATCGCCATTACCTTGCAGTAAAGGGAGATTATAAAGGCTCGTCCTAAAAGGGGTTCAGAGAGATATCGGCATGCCGCTATATATCATCTATCTATCTAACCCCTGCTTTAAACTCCTAAAAACCTTAATGAGGAAAAACATAACTAGAGAAAAGACACAAGGATTGCTAGGAGACCCATTAAAAGCCTGCTGGAAGCATGCTAGTAACTACCTAGGCTAACCTAAGGATTTATATATAACTCTACTTCCAAGCCTTTATACCAGTCTGCAATTAATCACAAGTATTATAGGCAATTTGGTGTTCCTAATGTAGTTCTATAGAACCTTTTAGTATAGGATTTAATGTATAGGGCCTTAGCTCACCGTCGTCTTTAACTATTAAGATATAATCTATAATCCTTTCTCCTAATCCCCTGCGTTACTAATGTATTACTCCCGCATTTGCCCTTAGGCTGCTATATGCAGTTGGGTAATCAATCAGTCAATTAAAGAGACTTATCTCTTAAGATTTAGTGTATATAGTTTCAAATCTGGTGGTCCTATACTATATAATTAGCGTAGCTTTACTACCCAGCAAACAGGAGACACTTTATAATAGCGCCTGTAGCTATTATACAACTGTTAAGAACGTTTATAACATTATTCTTTTAATATTATAGTATCGTTTAGGTATAATTTAACCTATATACATCTTTAATTGATGTCTTAATTGCCTTCCCCAGCCGCGTAATTAGTTTTTATAAGGAAGTAATAGTTAAATAACTTATACACGTGTTTCCTTCCTTCTAAATAACGCTATTATAACAGAGTTATATTAGTAAGGTTGCGGCTATTCACCAAAAGGGTATTAGATGGTAAAGTATAAGGATACCTTACTTATTAAGCTGTTCCTTTTCCTCAACATCTCACTTCCCATCATCAACCTTCGTCCAATTTTAGACATATCTTTAATATATCATTAAGATTTTCTTCTTTTCCATCATCATTTCAGTATGCCTTTTTATTCTCCTGCTGACTGCTCTTCTGAACCAATTCCTTAGCGTATTCTAGCCCTACCGCTATATATAGAACCTTAACCTCTGCTAACCCGCAACTAGTACTAGTCCTACCTAAATAATTTTGCCTACACGTCCTCAAAAGACCAGAAGTCTAATAAAAGGATTCTGGAGGCTTGTAATAAAACGCACTGTATTAGATCCAATACCTTCAGTCCTTATAATTAATGCATGCGTACTAAGAGCGGCAGTTGCGTTAAGGTAAGTTTTTCTATTTTTAATAGATTTCTATTGCTAACTTTAAGCTTCAATAGCCTGGGCCTAAGTAGCGATATTCCTTCAATGTCCTTAACTACTATATCGCCCAGGCTCTCTCTCATTCTAGCGCAAACGCTAAACAACTTAGTTAAATTCAAGACTATACCACAGCCATCTACACTGCCTATAATTCCCAGTAAGCCAGCCAGCAACGCCTTATACAAGAGCAAGGTTAGTACACTAAGGATAGGGTAAGGAATAGGGGTAATAAGAAAAAGGTTGCCGTCTACCATAAGAAGGAGTTCGCGCATACGCGTCAAGTTTTAAAAGAGCATAATATAATACGGTATTAGGTAGGTTACCCTTTAGGTACCTAACAGATAGGTAACTAATAGTTACTATAGCAAGGTCTTAGTGGTTCTAGACTATACCAGCTAGCCAACATCTCTATTTATTCTAGGCTTAAGTGTGTCTTTATTAACTATAAGCTAACGCCGTAAGAGCTTTGTTAGTATTAGTTTGGACCTAATATTAGTGTTAAGCATTTAAGGATCTCTGCCCTAGCTACACCTCATCGTCCTACCCCTATTTTTATGCCTACTTATACCCCTACCAAGGGGTCTAAATCCCATTCTCATCAGCTATTACTTAGTGGCCCAATAGATACTAATCCTGCTCCTAAAAATAAGGCATAGTAGCTTTTCAGATTAGGTATTTAGGATTTATTCTTATACATAGTAGCAATTAAGAACCTTAATTAGGTACTTAGGAAGGCCTTAAAGGGCTTTTAAGAAGGGCTTAAGAGCCCTAGGAATAATGTTCCTAATATAGATTAATAAATGGGAATACAATTCTAGCAAAATGCCCTATTAACTTTATACTATATATATAAAAAGGCTAAGGACCTGTCCTACCTTAGGCTATAGCCCTAATCCTTATAGTTTCTGGAGCCTATCCGTTCTATATCTAATTTAACCTATTTACTCTTTAGGGCCTTTTACGGTCTACCATAAGCTTTCTTTATAGGTCGCAATAACACTATAGTATTAGAGCGCTTTCTATAATTTGCAGATTATAGACCTTGGTCCTAATATTCTTTTAGAATATCTTTATAATATTTAAGATAATCCTCTGGTTCCCATATAAAGTTCTTAGTAGGCTAGCCTAGCCATTTAACTTTATATTAAAGCTTATTCTTAACAGACTTATGGCGTAGTATAGCTTTAACCTTATACCGCTCGCCCACCACCTTAGGGTGTTCAATTAGGCCTAGACAGAAGTTCTTTTCCAGCAGTAGTCTATACCATGGCTCTAGTAGGTTTACGTAAAACACTAGATGTATATAGGCCATAGATAGGAGTAGCTAGAGACAGTAGGCTAGCTTACCAATTCATTCCTTAACTTAAAAGGGACCTAGGTATCTTACATTAAGCTTCTTTAATAGTTAACAGGTCTTAATATTTGTTAAATATAATAGAACCTCATCGCCTACTCCAAAATGCTTATCCTAGTATTTGTAGTTATACCAGAGTCTCTGTTGCTCTTAGGCATCTTATAGGCTCTGCTTTACATACTTCTATTACTCCTCCCATTCCTGGAGGTATCCTTATACTCTCCAGTAGATGTCCTTTAACTTCCCAGTAGGATCCTATAATTAATTATACGGCCTTAGCCAGTAATTACTAGGTACACTATTAAACCCAGATAGTTAGACGCTATAGGCAATCTGGATTGGTGTATACTTATACAATACATATTGCTTTAAATTGTAAGCGTACTCCACATATAGAAGTAGCTCATACTAGTTATCTTGCTGGTAGTTTAAATATATTTATAGGTAAGACTCCAGTTTCTAGTTCTAACGTTCTATTTGCCCGTCCGTTTGTAGATAGAAAGCTATACTATAATAGTGGTCTATCTTTAAATAAAAGCATAGATCCGACCAGTACTAGCTTATAAAGACACTGCCCCTGTCAGTAATAATAGAGTGCGGCTAATCTACTTTAAGAAAGCATTTCTCCTTAATTAGGCTAGTAAGCGCTTATATATTAATTGTCTTGTTAACGGGAAGGTATTAGACATACTTTAAAAACCTATTAATAAGTACAAGGACCAAATTGTATGTTCGTCCTTAGCCATCTTTAGATGGCGGGAGATCCGTAATAAAGTCCATAGCGTAATATTACTATAGCTTACTAGTGGGGGGAACTAATTTAAGTAGACCCCATAGCTTATACCTATAGATCTTATATACTTAACACTTCTTACAATAGCTAATATACTCCTTTGCTTCCTACTTAAGCTTTAGCTAATAGTATTTGCGCTAAAGTAATTCCACTGTCTTAGCTTAACCATAGTGGCCGCCTAGAGGATTGTTATAATTCCTTATAAGGATCTTCTATTGTAGATTTGCTTTATATAGCACCCAAACCTTACCATTTCTACGTAGTAGGCCCATTAGGTCTAGTTCCCAATTTTAGCGCCTTATAGCTTCCTTTCTATTACGTTTCCGGTCTACTTCCACATTAAAGATGGCATAGGAAGCGTCCCTTTATTGCACCTCACGGATAAGATCTATTAACCTTTTAGATAGTTCCTAGGTAAAAGCTGTTTTGTCTTATACTACTCCAAGTATAAGACTTAATGGTACCATAAATCTTGCAACTCTTCGATGTATATGCGTCAGAAAAGCCGCTATAAGGTTAAAATCCTTTAGTTATTGCAGGGCTCTAAGTTCCAATTGCTCTATAGCTTTACTTTTGGCTTAAGGGGATAGCTTAGTAATTAGAGGTGGCGTATTACTAGGTTCTAAAGTTATATTAGGGACGTCCTATCTAGGTATATTCGGACCCTTATTAGCCACAAACCGGGTACCAGCTAGAATATCAGTGGAAGCCAATAGGGTTTGCACCACCTAAAACTTAATATATGGAGCTATAGGTACTTAAGCATCCCACACCCGGAGCTTATTCTGTAATATAGGGAGTAAGATATCTATTATCTGTTTTCCTTCTCCCATTTTAAAGCCTTTAGTATAGTCTAGCCGTTATAACGGTCTATTAGCAGGGTTATTCTCCCCTGGCTTATATTTAATCTTAAAATCAAATCGCGTGAGCTCCTCTGCCTATCTAGCTTATTAAGGTATAAGCTCCTTTATAGTTATAAAGTAGCGTAGATTATAATAATCTAAGAGTACACAAGTGGTATAGCTTGCGTGCTTAAGGTAATGTCGCCACTATTTAAAGCAGTTAACTATAGCCAGTAGTTCCTTATCATGGGTATAATACCTAACTTTAGGCCCCTAGAATTTTCTGCTATAGAATACTACTAGTCTCCAGTGGAGCTAGGTAGCGTCTGGATCCCTATTAGGTTACAGTAGGATACCGGTAAAGACAAAATTCGATACATCAGTAATTATCATCAATAGCTAATCTAGGTCGAAATGCCGCAGTAATAGAGCTTCTATAAACTTTGCTTATAGTTCCCGGAAGGCATCCTAAACCTTTCCAGGCCATAACTATGGTTTATACCATTTAGTTAGTCCCTTCTTGGTTTTCTTCCTTCCCACCTTTAAGCTTTTTACTCCTTAGGCCGGGTCTTAGGAAGCTTCTATAATATAGTTAAATAGGTATCAGGCAACGTCTAAGTAGTTATAGATAAAGCGCCTATAAAAATTGGCAAAGCCTAGGAACACTTAAATATCCTAGTAGCTCTCTGGCTCCGGCCACTCTTAGATTATTTATACCCATACTAGGTCCATAACTACGCCTATAGGCGTTACAATGTAACCCAGGAACTCAACCTACTTAGTATTAAAGGTACACTTTAACACCTTAGCGTAGAGGCCCCAATTATCCAAACATTCTAGTACTTAGCGGACGTGTTGCTTATACTAATCCTCATCTTCTAAGTAGATCAGGATGTTATCTAAATAGATAACGTATATACGGTCAACTAGTCCCCCTAAGGCTCTGTAAATATATAATTGGAATATTATAGGCGCATTGGCTAGCCTAAAAGGCATTACCATATACTTAAAGTGGCTATATTGGGTCTTAAAAGCGGTCTTCTATTTATCCCCTTCTTTAATATGGAGCCTATAATAGGCGTCTTATAGATCCAGCTTTGTGAAGATCTTTGCCCTAGATAGTCAATCCAGCATTTCACTAACCAGTGGTAGTAGGTAACGGTTCTTAATTATGACTTTATTAAGACCGCGATAGTCTATATATAGCCTTATAGTTCCATCCGGTTTTAGGACAAAGAGGATCAGTGCGCCTACTGGCAACTTACTAGGCTAAATCCATCCCTTTTCCTGTGCACTATTAAGGTATTCCTATAGGATCTTAAGCTCTTTGTAAGAGAGGTTATAAATAGGAAGGTTTAGGGGTTATTTACCCTCTTCCAGATTAATTACATAATCATATTCTAAGTTCTGCGCTACAATTTTGGCTCGCCTACCCGAGAATACCCTCAGTAAGTCCCTTAGGCCTAATAGAATATTCAATAGATTGGGGTCGCGTTTATCCTCTATATTATTATTGGGTAGGTCCCAGAGCTCCCTTAGGACACTTACGGGTAGCGTCGCGCGCTATAGTAGTTATTCGTACATAGTTACTACCGTACGTTAAACCGTTTTATATAGTAGCCAGTGGAGGGTAGAGAACTCTTTAACGTAGCGTTTAAGGTGCCGTAGCATATTCTCCGTATATTGCTTAAGCCAGAGTAACCCGTGGCGGTAGAAGTATCTCATAAGATCTTCAAGATCGCCACTTCCCTGCAGTATCTCCGCGACCTATCCAGCAGCTCCCCATAGGGTCTCCATTATAGAGGGGTTATTACCTATGCTAGGCTCTATACCTATTTTACTATAGAACAGGGGTTTAATCTAATACTCCTTTAGGTATAGAGCGTATACTATTTCACCTGGAGCCACATCTTCTAGGATATCTTTCAAGCTTGCTAGTAATATACGCCCTTCTAATTCTTTATCGTTCCACCATTTAAAGGCTCCTATCTTAAAGCATATCTTAGGGTCTGCTTCTGCAAGCCAAGGGTATCTAAGAATAAGGTTATAGCCTTCAAAGTTAGCCACCCAGAAGGGTTGCGGGCCGACCACCTTAGTACAGTTATGTATATTAGCCACTGACACTATAAGCTTATGGGCACTGTATAGTTTGATCTGATACTCATCCAGAAACCCTATAATAGGTTTCCGCTACCTTAGCAACAAGATAAGCTCATGCTCTTTTACCAAATCGTATTATATAAGATTAATTTCGGCGCCGCTGTTATACAGTGCTTAGAACTAATATACCTCGCCTATAGGGAGTACCATTTCCAGCTTAATAGCAATATAGAGAGTCTCTCCTTCCGTATCTTACCCTAGTTACAGCTAGGAGAGGTCCGCGACTAGGGCTTTTCTTTTTTTAGATTATCAGTGCGGTTATCACCCTACTTATTTTTCCAATTAGGTTTACCTCCGGAGAAGTTTTCTTTTAACCTTTTAGAGTGTTCCTATAAGGGTGCCAGACGGGTGTTAGGTTGGCCCCAGAAGTCTTTCCCATTACTTAAGGTCCCTAACTTTAACCCTTCCAAATTTCTCTTTAAGAACGGCTTCTTTAAAGTTTAGGTCTACCCTATATTGCTACTAGAGTGCCCACGCTTCTGGTAACCCCCTGGCTTTCTACCAGAAGAGGTCTAGTTCCTTACCGCATCCTCAGCGTTCAGAACTGCTCGTTTAAAATCCGCATATACGGTAATCCGCAGTAGGGCTCCTACGCGCTTTATTTTATCATAAATTACTAGCTTAATTCTAGCCTAGATAAATCTAATCTTCTCCTTCTCATAGACGCTACCGTCCTCATTTTTAAAGGGCTCTGGATCCATTAGTTAAACACAAGTTTCCATAAAGTTTATAAACTGGCGGAAATTGTGGCGGTTAAGCTATGTCCCATTCTAGAATAGTTCTGCATAATCATATTGTACAACATACAGATCTTAAGTCCACTTCTTTAGAAAGGTTTACAGCTACGGCTATAAGGTAATTTGCTCTTTATTAAGCTAATTAAGTGTGATCTAGTTTAGCAATCAATCTTTAATCTTACTAATAATCCAGCATATACGCTCTTTGGTATCATCTTATATCATCAGCATCTTAAAAAAGTTGTCTACCTCACAAACCCAATCGTCCAGCTATTAGGCATTAGGTCTATAACGGAGTTCTAGGCTATTAGAGGCCTTAGCCAATCAGTCCATATCCTTTTTCTATTTATGGCGTAGATAACTCTCCAAGTCTTCCATACTTCCTTAGGTAGATACTGGGTAGCCCCTAGAAAGCCCTTAGCCTTAGCCAGGTTATAAAAGAGTTTATCTAGCCTAGATTAATCCCTACCAGATCTAGATTTACCCTTGGAGGGTTCTAATATATTTACTAGTAGCCTCCTCCCGTATAGCTTCTAAGAGCCTTACAACAGCTTCCCGATATCCATCTTAAAGGATATTAGTATAGGGCTCTTAACTTTCTAAACTTGGGCCTAGGGAAGCTCCAGCTACAGAAGTAGTATTAGTACTAGTAACTAGTATAGGCTTCCTAATAAGGCTTGGGTTTTAAGTCAGTGTTTAGGTTAAGTTACCAAAAGGGGTAGGCCCACTTGGCTTATAAACAGTCTATGCGCCACCACTATGCCAATTATAGGCCAATGGTCTTCTAGGAGGGTTCCGGTTGGATCCCTAATTAGACGCATCAGTATATTCCTCTAGCATTTCTAGCTTAGGGGAAGATCTTAGAGTTACTTCTAGCGCTTAATCTTCTAATTGGCCTAGGTGGGGCCGGAGGGGTTCCGGTTGCTTTTTGGCAGCGTTGTAACCATTATAGAGGGTGTCTGCGTTTTCCTCCGCGTTATCAGTAACTATAGGTGTGCGAGAGTCTTCAAGCTCCTAGCGCATCTAGGTGTTGGGGCTCGTTCGGCCATCTTACCTAGAGGTTTATATTGTCGCAATCTCTCGCTATTAGAGGGACCTTCCTGCCTTAGCGCGACAGCTTTCCATAAGGTATTTATAGAGTTTCCATTTAGGTCATTGCAAGATTTTTAAGGGAGGATAGTAGGTGTAAACAAAAATGTAAACAATCTGGTTCTTAAAGCCAGCTGCCCTTCCAAAAAGAGTAGGAAGGATTCAAATGTGAGGGAAACTTGTAGACAGGGGGCTATAAGGACACGATTATAGAACAAGATAGATTGGTAAGAGAGACGAATCCTTAAGGAGGTAAGGCCTTAAGGATTGTGGAGACTATATACTACGGGCACGTGCCTCCGGCACGTAACCGACGGCCATCCAAGGGGTGTCCAGGGGTTGTCCTAAGGGCAACCCAAGGTGACCTACAATAATATCCCTTACAGTAGGCTACTATAGAAATATATTTAGAGCACTTCTGAAAAGTATTACCAGCAAATAAGAAATATAATACTATGTATTTAATATCTCTTATTTAACTAGGTAATATAGGTGCCGATATAATAGAGAAATACAAAGTTATTAAATTAAATCTCTATAGGAGGGTAGACTGCGGTAAGAAAAAAATATAACCTACTTAGAACGCATTCTGGTTATATTTATAATATATTTATAATATATTCCTAGGAATTAACTACCCTTAGAGACCAGGGAAACTTATCTATTAGGACTACAAGATTACTTTTTATATTTTTATTCCAGATAACTTAGAAGAGACTCCTTATATTTATTTTACCTCGCATAGGGTATATAGTTATACACCACCCCCCCTAAATAAGCCGCCTCTAGAGATACTAAATAAGGTAATTAAGTTGGTTCGTTAAATGCATAATCTAGATCTTACTTTTAGTAAACATATTTTAAACTAATTGCGAATAAATACCTAACGTCTTTATAGAAAAGTTTCTTTAAAGTCCTGCCCTTAAACAGTTTTATATATAGTATAAAAAGGCTTCTTTAGCATAGATCTATACAAGCTTTGCTACTATAGATTAGATTACTAGAATAATTTAAAAAGAGAAGCTTACTCTATACCTAGAAGGAAAAGGACTAGTAGGGGTAGTATATAAGTTTAATTAAAAGTATTAAAATTCTAAAATGGTAATAAACACGTTATAAACACGTTCTAATTGGCTTACTAATATATTATAGGCTTATATTTAACAGATTTATAATAATTAAAATGGGTTTATAATAATCTGCTTTCTATAAGAGTAGGCTAAGATCTTTCTAGCCTAAAATATATTTAAAGTTAATATATCTTTTAAACATATTATTAAAAAAATATAAATAAGATTATATTTGCCGTTTAGCTTAAAGAGTATAGTAAAAGTATTAAAATATAATATAAACATATTTAGAACGCGATACTAATATATTCTAATAGTATTTAAGCTTATACACATTATTACTAATATGGAAATAAGGCGTACTTACCAGTTATACTTTAAGTAAGTCTTTTAATTACTTTCTAAATATCTTTAAAAGTAGATTTATTAGAAATATATTTATAGTGGTAAGGAAGGCTTTAAAGCTGTTATATCTAATATAGATGGTAAGCAAATAGCTAGTAGAATACCTAGAACGTAATTAAAACGCCTTCCTAACGTATTATAAAAGGGTTTAGGCGGTATCTACAGCATATTAATCCTTAGAGGCGCGATTAGAGGTAGCATCTTAGGAAAACACTAGTTTTCTACTAAGTATACTTTCTATAAAGCATCTTAAGAGCCGCAGGTAACTATAAAACGGCCTACTCTGTACATAAATAGATAAAAGCTCTTTTTATATATAAGAGCCAGTCAAAATATAAAGAACTCTATAATTTACTAATTAGTAAGCTATTCTAAACCCGTTTATAATACATTTAGAAAGTGTTAACAATATAGCATATAAATCTTAATTAGTTGCTAACTGGGTAAGATATAAAAGACACCTAATTATCGCCTTAGGCTTAAATAAGCACTGCTCTCTAATTAATTATAAGCTATTTAATAGATTAAGACACTATATAAATATAGTAGAATAAATAGTAAATAAATTATATATATTTGGTATAACGTACTTTACAAACGAGCGAGACACTTTGCCAAGACCCCACCAAACCAACTATAAAATTGCGCCAGTTACTTAGAATCACTATAATTTACACTAACTTGCTGTAAACTATCTAATTTAGAAGGAGTATCTTCCTTCTTATACGTTTAAGCGTTATAACCTGTCTCTCCGCAGCGTCTGTAGCGCCTTTAAGCTAGCGCACCTCCATCTACTGCATCTTAACTCCAACGCTTCTTTTCGCCTATCGGGCCGACATTTTAGCGTGGTCCAACCGACCTGTACGCACATTCAACTTTTCCGTAACCCTGCTCAGCTGCACCCCGCGTAGGTGATAGGGTTATGACGGTCGGCATAGTTATAATGGTGGAAAATCAAAACTGCGCATAGAGGAACCGTTATAACTATGCCGACTGTTGTAACCCTATTACCTACGTTATGCGATATATCTATCTTGCACGCCTCTGCAAGCCGTTGTGGAGGCCCTAATGGAGTTGCAAGCTCTGCGTTTGCCTGGAGCCATAGAGCTTTGCGAGACCTCTGCCAAACAAAGCTTAGGGGGAGACATGCACAGAGCTCTACACGGAGCTCTGCGGCAGTATTTCAATGTTCCAAACCGTAAGCCTAAGGAGGAAGGCGGTAGTAGCCAACCGTCATAACTATGCTGACCGTCATAACCCTATTACCTATGTTATACTTTATTAATAAATATTAAAGTTACTACTCCTATAAAAATCTCGCTAAGGCTCTACATTATAAATTTTTTTACTAGTATCTTAAGTTAGGTTTATGCTAATCTAGTAATTTTGGTATTTAGCCGCATTTAGTTGCATTTTGCAGCTATATACTATACTGCCAATAATAATACTACAATTTACGGCTAAATGCTGCCTTAATAATAACAGTGCTGTAAGCTGTAGCTTATTATAGTATAAGCCGACTATTACGGTATAAGCTAACTGTTAAGGTACGAGGTAAAAGTATATAATTAATATTGTGTAAAGATCTATATAGGAGGTAAGGTAGTATATATACGCGTTACTTAGGGGTTAGGTCTATACTTATATATACATATACACTTATAAGCTAAATTATAATAATGCATATTAGTCCCATAATATAGCTTAATACTCTTTTAGAAATAATAATACTAGAAACATTTTAGTTAACTAAGTTTACTATATACACTATACTACTACTTATAAGTTACTAGAAGATACGTCCCTTGGCCCGCATATATACCACTATATAGCAACTATATATAGTATTTAGAACTATCTATAGTTGTATTATACTCTTACAATCGTTGCCAGTATTAGATAGTCTTAGTGTCTTCCTTTTTACCTTGGCCTACTTTTAAGCTTAAACTAGCCTTCTCCTTATATACTAACTTCTACAATAACAATATAAATTTAGTTAACTTTAATATCCTTTACTTAATACTTAACTTCTAATTAGCTATAATAGTACTATAGTAGATGGGCTTAGTCTATCCTTATTAATCTATCTAAGCAAATAGTTACTTTACCTCTAAGAGCTTATGGCTTAGCTTAACCATAATAGTATAATTTGCGCGCTATAGGTTAATAGACAGCCTAATTAATATAAAGGTGCAAAGTAGGATCTATATAGAGTTATTAGTGTTAAAGGTTTACCTAGCCTTAGCCTTCTTAATATTAGATATGCTAGCTGCATAGTAAAGCACCTTGTCTTTACCATATTTTTTATATAACCTATTAAACTAACAAGCTAGTATAAGAGGTAAGCAAGTAGTAATAACAATCTTATATACTAAACCGTCCGTCTATTTTTCAATATAAATATAATTACAGATTTTTTTTAGCCTTAAAGAACTTTGCATTCTATTAAAAATGGCGGTTAAGTATATCAGTAAACTCCTTACTAAGTGGGTTAGTAGTCCACTTAGTAATAATTAAGTCCTTAAGTGTGAAACTCTAAGTTTTTAGGCGTTTATTATTAGACTTAATTATAATAGGGGCTTGCTTATTCTAGTATTGGACAACCTAGGCTACATTTACTACCATTTTCGCGTTAATATATAACTCGGCTTAAGTAAGTTTTAGTATCTTAGGTTTAGTATTTAGATCACTACTATCTTCCTCCCATTTAGCTAGAAGTTCCTTATATTAGTGCCTCTACTCTATCCTGACTTGGTCCTTTATAGCTATAATTATAGCCGCCTTAGTATTATTAGGGTTGGCCTATAATATAACTAATTTAAGATAGCTGTTCTTTAGGATAAGCTTTTGCTAGTTAAACCAGAGTGTTAACTCCCCTCTATATATCTAAAACGTTAGAATAACTATACGGAAAAATACAGCTAGTTCGCCGAATTTCTTATCTACTATTACTCTAGCTAGGTTAGTCTTCGCATCCTTATAAAGACGCTTAAATTCCTTCTTCTTTAGCTAGATGTTTTCTTCTTTAAGCTTAAGTAGTACTTTAAACTCTATTCCTTTTAGCTTATTTACTTCTTCCTACTTAGGCCTCTTTAATCATACCATAATAAACCACATTAGTTATATTAGGTTCCTATTATTAGGCGTGCTAAATACACCCTATATAGTAGGGCTGCAATTATATATAATATAGTACTTTTTAACCATATCCTAAATAAACGATATTAAGACTCTACTAGTCGCGTTTAGGTAGTATTTATCCCAGAGGATATACCTAACCTATATTACACTCTTTAATATCTAATATAATCTAGGGGTTTAGCTATTTAGGTGTTTCTATATACTAGTTCATATAGTAATAAACCTATATATTAGTTGTGTGGTAATATAATTTCGCGTAGTAATTAAAAGAAATTAGGTTAAGTATTTTAGCGCTAATAATTCCGTCGCATTAGGGGTAGGGCAATAATTATTCTTAAAACTGGCTTTACCTTATAGGTATAATAGAAAAGTCTTACTAACTAGATATATATTCTTCTTCTTCTTCTTCTATTATTCCTTATTAGTCCACTTATATAAGGGCGCGAAGAGGCTTTAGGGAAGATTTAAAGGAATAATATAAATTTTATCTAAATCTAAGGGTATATAGCTCTTGTAGAGAACAAGACATTATATAAAAAAGAGAAAGGAATAATAAGAGAATTATATAATTAAACAGTTAGGGTCTTAGTGGTTGGTGTATATATATATATGCGGTCTTTAATGGTTTTTAACGGACTTTAGTGTTACAGCACTAGTAGAAAATGGTAGATTATAGCGAATAATTATAGACAGTTATAAATAGTTGTAGATAGTTATAGATAGTTATAAATAGTTATAAACAGTTTTAGATAGTTATCTATTAAGTGTTTTACTAAGACATTCCTACTATAATTAGGCTAGTCCTATTATAGTACTCCCCCTTTAGCTAAAGGTCTAAAATAATTTAATTTAGTTAAGAATTTATAACTTATTGTGTTATAAGCGTTATAATAGATTTTAAGTTCTTTTTAATTTTAAGTTTCCTACTATTATGTTTCGTATATTTATATTAGGTAGTAGTTATTTGCCTTTATATTATATCTATCTAGCTAGAGTAGGCTATAAAGGATAGTCCTTATAGAATTCTTTTACTAAGGAAGGCGCGTTAGCCTTAATCTAATTATAAGTTTCTTAGGTTTATATTTTATATCCTTTCCATTTAATAAGAAGTTTAAATTATTTAGATTATATTTTCTATTATATATTATTAATTAAGTTAATAAAGTAAGAACTATTACCATTATTAATAATTATAGGAGGTAGTGGTAGCACTTTATAAGTTATATATGTTAATTAACTAAATCTGTTTAATTATAGGTCTCATTATATTAATTTTAGGTTATAGTTTAAATCTAAGTTAAGGGTTTTATCTATAGGTCGCATAAAACAGCGTTATGTCTATTAATATATTTATTATATTATTTGCAGTAAACTTAGCTAAGGGCAGCTATTTTTCCTAGTTATCTTATAGGTAGAAGTAGTATATTTATAGGTATTATTCTATAATTATATTTGCAATTTTAGTTTAACTATCTATCTCTAGATAGAATATAGTTAAAAGTTATATTTAAATACTTAATTATTTATATAGGGCTTACTAGAAATCTAAAATAAACTAGCTTCCCTAGTTAGATATTATTAAGTTAGGAAGTCTATATAGTTTAAAAATATACTTAATAAAACATTTAGCTACTAATATTGTATTAATTAAGTCTATAGGAATTATATATTGTATTTTTATAAGACGGTTAATAATTACTATAATATTTATAAACCTATTACTACTAGGCAAGTTAACTATAAAGTTAATTAAGATATCGCGCTATCTTTATATTGGAATTAGTAGCAGTTAAAGTACTCCTTGCTTCTTTATATAAGAGGTCTTTCTACATATATATATCCTATATGCTTAAACGTATTTTTATATATAGTTGTATATTATAGGCTAGTAGTATACTTATTAAACAATTTTATAAGTCTTTATATAGCTAGGATGCCCTACTATAGGGAAGTTGTATATAAATTTAAGTATCTTAAATTATAAAGGTTTAGAATTTAAAACTACTATCTTCTATTAATAGTATAGTTAGTTATTTTAAATCTTGTTGTCGGGAATAAGGCAAGCGGTCGTCACGTGTTGTCGCGGCACTAGCGTGGCGAGGAGCCTTAAGCTCTTCGCCCTTCCTCGTTCCAATTAAAAATGATACATTATTAAAAATAACGTTACTGTCCTACTCAAGTAGTACTGGTGATTTACCCTGTGTTACCAACACTAATTAGTGGTTGAATACACAACTATAGAATAGTAAGGTTTTTAACAGAAGAGATAGTCTCGTGCAGGGGTGCTATATGCGCTTATATAGAATGGATCCCGGCGATACTGTGCTACCTTAGACTTACGGAAAACTAGTAATAGAAGTATTACTAAGTACTAGGAGATACTAAGTTGCGTCTATTACGCAGAACAACTACGTTTATGAAGATTTGGTTGAGTACTTTAGATTAGAAGTGTTACTAAACCTAGGGTTCTAAGTCAACGTCTAAAACGTGTTAAATAACATCTTAAATTGCCTACCTCTTAATAGCAAACCTATGAGATTCTATAAAACCGAAAACCCTACCTACCTTTAACCTATTATGGCGTTAACCTACCTAAAGAAGTACGAGGAAGATATTAACCTAAAGATATAGAACAAAGACATTGATCCTATAAATGCCGAGCAAAAGGACCTAAACGGATTCTTATTATACTATATAGTATACTACACAGACAGCAAATACAATGACACTATGCCATAGTATTGCATAAAGGAGGACTTTGTTGGATGAATAAAGGAAATATAGGCTCTTATAAACAAGCTTATTATATAAGACTTCCGTAACTTCCTTTGGGAGAATAGAGTATTTGTCCCTATAGATGGAAGCGCTATTAGAGACAATATTTAGGAGTAAGTTATTAATATAAAAGAAGAGCACAAATGGACTCCATAAGAGATTAAGCACTAACTATGTACTATAAAGAAGCTTAACTTACAATGGAATCCGAATAATATACTAATAGAAACATATTTAAATTCTATTGCTCTAGGCACAAGTTCTTACGTTTTATACCTATTGCTTCCATTGTCTTTAGCTCCCTAGGATCCACTAATTTAACCTATAACTTTAACTACTAAATAAGAGCAAGCGTAAGATCCCCTTGCTTTGCGATTTAATAACCTTTAAACTCTATTATAGTAAAATTAGGTACTACGCCGTGCTCTATTAAGATCTATATCTCTACTGCAGCCTATAAAGCAATCCCTACCTTAATCTCTAATGCAATTTTAATGTGGCCTAACACCGCTTGGAGGTACCTTAAAAATGCGTATAGAGCTTATAAAGCTTTATTTAGACCAGGAGAAGAGGTTTGGCAGGGAACTGTATAATATCCTTAATTTAAAGCTGCGTATTTTCTATAACTGTTGCTAGAAGGTTGGACTGGAACCTAACTAATATTATAACGCTTATTCTGTTATACTTAAGGGCCGCGCCAATATCTTCTATTATAATTATTTGGTAGGAAAAGGATATAATTTTAACCAAATAATATATGAGACAAGATGCTACTTTAAAATAGAAGAGAATAAGCAGTAGTATATATTGGAGTGGAGAGAGACTACCTTTCTAAAAATTATTGCTATAAACCCAGATACCTTTTAACTTAATTATCTTTAAAAGCTCTTTAACTAACTTTAGATAATTTAGCATAGTTTATCTAAATTATATTAAAAGGACTTTAGTCTACGCAATTAAGTTATTAGCGTATGCTAAGGTATTAAAGAATGCAACCTTGCTTTTTTTAATCCTGTAAATACTTATAAAGGAGTGTGTGCTTAATTAAGATCCTCTATTGGTACCACTCTACGCTCTTAAGAAGTATAGTAATTTAACACCTAACCTTAACCTACTTTAATCAACCCGGCTAACTAATATAATTATAACTGGACTGATTAAATATATGGTGGCCGGGGTAGAGGATACGGTAGAGGATACAATTAATATTAACTATAAAGTAATTATGGAGGTCCTTATAGAGGTTTATCTTAAAATAATTAATAGAAGAAATGCTATGTTTGTAAGAAGCTAAATTACTACTTAACTAGGCACCCTTTTAATAGATAAAAGGAGGTATATAATAAGTTTCGCCAGAGCGTATAAAATGTTAGAAATTATAAGGTTACTATAGCCTACTTCTAAAGCTTTCTGGTTTAATATAAAGGTGAAGAAGACCTTAAGGGTAAGGTTAATAAGGCCGAACAGCTCCTTATAGATATGGAAATTAAGGACTACTCTCCTAACCAATACTTTACTAAGTATGGTAAGGTAAATAGTATATAAACCGTTGCTGTCCTTAATAACTAATCTACGCTCTATTCTGTTATAAAGTTAGATATCTTTAATAAGCTAAAGAAAAGTTCCGCGTTCTCCTTTAATAATAGATACTTGGCAAATATCTTCTATGGTATTATACCAGATACTGGAGCCGTAGGAGTATCTATAGTAGGAGAACCTTAAGTTTAAGCTCTTTAGTAGCTTAATAGCTCTGTTTAGATTAACTAATTAATAGTAGGCTAATATACAATTTGCTTTGGCAAGGGTACTATAATCTCTTTTAGTATAATTAAGGTCTAAACCCCATTAGGATATATTACTTTCTATATTATTCCCACGAATACCCCGTTTCTATTCTGCATCTAAAATATAGATAAGTTAGGAATTAAGCTTAATAACCTTAAGAATATGCTTATTTAGGGAGATAATCGGGTGCCTGTTATATATAAGTGGGGTTACCCTTAGTTGCTCCTTTAATAGCTAGAAAGGAGCGTTGCTTAAAGCTATTTAACTAAGTTGGAGTTACGTTAACTATATTGTTGCTTTAGTCACCTATTAGTTTATAGATTACTTAGGGTTCTTTAGCAAGCAGGTTATAAAGTTAAGGCTAAGATAATTAAGCATCTTATAAAGTACTACTATTACTGCTAAATAAACTAGAAGTCCCCTAGCCGATTTAAGTTTACCCTTAAAGATAACTACAACTTTAACTTCTATATTATTATTAACATTATATATCTTAGCGACAAGCTAGTACTCTAAGTTATTAACCTTTTAACCTCCTTCTAAGCCGCATGTTTCCTAAAGAATATATTAGCTAGGAATATATAGGATACTCTTTAATTATGCTAGATTAATGTCTACCTAGGACCCCCTAATTAAGTTATTTATAATATAGGAAGGAACTTCTTATCTATAGAGTTTTGGTAATAGGTAAAGGCAATAGAAATTAAGGTTAAGGAAGTCCCTATTAAGGTATATAATAGTATTAGAAAAGTAGAACGATATTACACGCCATTATACTAAGTATATGAGATTATTTCTTTAGAACTAGAGGGCGCTAGTAAAGAGCTTATCTTACAGATAGCTATTAAGGCTGTTAACAATTCTGCTAGCCTAGATAGGCTTATATCTATATTACTAGTCTTTAGCGCCTACCCTTAAATAACTTATAATTATCTACTATCTCTATCTATTATATAATAAGCTGAGGCTATCCGTAAGGCAATAAAGGAGGTGCGCTGTATCTACGCTACATGCTAGGTTAACAACGCACTAAGAATAAGAAATGGTCTAAATACCTTAATAATAATAGATCTGCCACTCCAATCTAAAGTATAGGTATGGCGTAAGAAGGGAGGCTGGTTAGGCCCATATAAACTTATTACAATTAATAGTTAAACTTATATTCTTTAGATGCCCTATAGACCCACTTAATTCCGCTTAACTATTATTAAGCCCTATTATAGGGATAATAGTTTTAAGCCTTTATAAGATGCCCTAAAGGATACCCTAGAGGAGAACTATAATTAGCGTGCTTTAAAAGGCAACTATAATTCTAATATAATTATAGCAGATGTGCCGCAACTATAATATAGTAGAGGTCGCCTAAAAGGATTATAAAATTACTAACATCTTATTAATTTTAAAGAGCAATTTATTGCCGCTATTAAGAGTAGAGTTAAGTTATTAATGGCCTTTATAACAGTTAAAGAGAAGGCGGACTTTAAGCTCGCAAAATAACTCTAAAAGGAAGGCTGTATTATAACTCTAAGAGCCCCTTTCTAAGCATCTAATAAGTAGGAGATTAATGGTCTTATTATAAGAGAAGTCTTTAAATTTAAGAAGTATAACCCTACTAAGTTTAATAGAGTTCGCATCTTTAAGTTAAGAATAGTTAATAAGATTAAGGGCAAAGCTACTAACGCCTTATTTAAGAAGTTAAGGCTAGTTATCTAAGGTTATAATAACAACAGTAAGGAAGTAATTCTTATATAATCCCCTACAATTTAACGAGCTAGTTAGTAAGTTATTGTTATACTAGCTCCCTCCTTAATAAAGAATAGAATAATAGTTTATTTATAAGATATTACTTAGGCCTACACCTAATTAGAGATATACCTTTAGCGCTTAATATTAGTATACCTTCTAGAATAAATTCGCTACTAATATCCCAAAGATACAATTATAGTCGTGCTTAAGCCATTATATGGAATTATAGAGGTAGGAACTTACTAGTAGGCTACCTATAGTAAGCACTATAAAGAGAAGCTTTTAATAACAACTTCTATATTTAACCCCTGCTTCCTTATTATAACTACGGGAACTCTATTTGGAATTATTAGCATAAAAACTAATAATATAATTATCTTAGGAGACAACCAATTCTTAGCTCTTAAAGAAGATAAGCTAGTAAAGGCAAATCTTATAGTAAAGCCAAAGGAGAGGCTTAACCTAATAACACTATTACTCTTTAATAGATGCATCCTCTCCCTATATAAGGACTCTATTGCTTTACACCAGAAGGGTTAAGGCAAGAAGATTAATGTTATTAACGTTAATTCTCTAAAGTAAGGATATGTGGAGTAACGCGCTCGCAGAGCTTATATTGCTTCTATCTATTAACCTAAGGCTTTCTTTAATCTTTCTATTGCCGCTTAATACTAGGAACTAACTAAGGATAACGTTCTTGCCCTAAATAAGCGTCTTTTCTAGCAAATAAACTATCTTAATTAGGGACTACTCTATATGCCTATTAACCTTCCTACCGCTAAGCTCTTTGTATTTGTTAATGGATCGTTTATAAATAATAAAGATTTTAGCTTCTAGCTAGAATATAAGATTATTATCGCAAACAAATCTACTAGAGAGAATAACTTTATAATCTACGGCAATCTTATCTATTAGAGCTTAACTAAGAGTAAGTACGTTACTTAAAGCGTTCTAGCGTTAGAGATATATGGAATAGTTAGCGGAGTTAACATGGCAATTACAATTAGAATTACCCTAAAGATAATTATAGATTAACTTAAACTTCTTATTATCCCTATAATTATATATACCGACTTATATTCCCTCTATAAGTGCTTAGTTAAGCTTAGTACTATAAAGGAGAAGCGCCTTATAATCGACATTATAGCACTTTAGCAATCCTATAAACGGCAAAAACTCTTTAAGATTTAATAGATTAATGGCTAAGATAACCTAGTAGATATAATAATAAAGGCAAACCTAAATAAGGCTCTAGAAACGTTTATTAATATAAATACTCTATATATACGGGTTAAAGGTTAGGTTAAAAGGGAGTAAGAGTATAATATTCTGCAGACCCTAATTTTAACCAGCTAATTAGGATTTTCCATACCCGGTATGGAAAATTGCTATTAGCTCGCTTACTACTAGCGCCTTAGCGGCCCCTTGCCTTCGCGTTAACCCCTAATGTTCTTCTTCTTCTTCTTCTTTGCTTAGTATCTTTATATAGTAGTAATCTATAAGTATATATAGATAGCAACTATAAAAGAAGAGTTGCTAGTGTTGGGAATAAGGCAAGCGGTCGTTATGTGTTATTGCGGCACTAGCGTGGCGAGGAGCCTTAAGCTCTTCGCCCTTCCTCGTTCTAATTAAAAATAATGCATTATTAAAAACAACGTTACTGTCCTACTCGAGTAGTACTGGTGATTTACCCTATGTTACCAACACTTGTATTTAGCAAGTATAATATCCTTATATTATTGTTTTCCTATTTAAATTACTTTTATTATATCTATTATATATATATTCTATTAGCTTATTAATTTCTAATTTCTATTTATTAACTTCTAATTTATTTTTATTAAGTTCCGTATCTAGGAATATAGGATATAGTTTTTTAAAATATTTAGGAGGCAATAAGATCCGTAATTAATTTATAATCTATTTATCTATAGCGTTTATAGGTAGGTCTTATAATTATTATATTAATATATTAGGCTTCTAATTAAGTTTGCCTAGTTAATATATAATCTTAAAGTTAAATTATAAGAGGTATTTGGCCTAATAAATTTAGTACTATATTAATTACTTTATAGTTATAAAGTACTATAGGTTCTTATAGTCCGTTAATACGCATATTAAGAATAACAATCCTTTAAGCTTAGAACGCCATTATTTAAAATATCTAATAATTGCAAGTAGTTCCTTATTATATATCTTATAGTTTAATTTAGTAGGGGCGAGTTTCTAAAAGAGAAAGGCTACTAGATATAGCTTACCGTTCTTATTATATTATAATAATACTCCCCCTAGCGTATAATTAGACAAGTTTATTTTAATAATATATTTAAGGTTAGGGTTAAAGTAAGTAAGAATTAGAGCAGTTATAAAATAATACTTTAGGTTATTAAAAGCTTATTTATATTTAGTAGTCTATTTAAATTTTATATTCTTTCTTCTTAGGTTTATTAACAGCTAAATAATTTCTAAGAAGTAGTTAATAAATTATTAATAGAAATTTGCAAATCCTAGAAATCCTTAAATATCTTATATATTGCTAGGGCTTTCCTAGTTTATAATTACGGCAACTTTCTTAGGGTCTATTTTAATTCTATTATAGGATATTATTAAGCCTAAGTATATAATCTTAGATATATAAAACTTATATTTTTTAATATTATATTATAGGCCTATATCTTATAGGCGTTTAAAGACCATTCTAACGTATTTCTAATATTTGAAAAGTAAGAATAAGTAGATTAAGATATTGTTAATATACACGGTAATAAATATATTAAGGAATTTATAAAGTATATTATTAATATATTACTAAAACGTACTAGGACTGTTCTTTATGCTAAATAGTATTACTAGGTATTTAAAGAGTCCCTATTATATGTAAAAAGCTATATACTTCTTATCTCCTTTATATATATAGATTTTATTAAAGGCAGCAACTATATTAAGCTTTATAAAGTACTATACCTTTACTAAATAGTTAAGCGTCTCTTAAATTAGGGGAATTAGATATTAGTTTTAAATTATAATTGCGTTTAAAGCTTAATAGTTAATATAGAATTTTAAGCCTCCTCTTAGCTTTTTAATAAATAGTACTATAGATAAGATAAATAGAGATTAACTAGGGCGAATAAATCCTTTTTCTAGATACTTATTAAGGTATTATTATATTATAGGTAGTTCTTTTTATAATATACTATATAGCGGACTAAACTTTAGTGTTATACTAGGCTTAAGTTCTATCTTAAAATTATACTTATTTTAGTATAGGGCTAGTTAGTCTATAAATTGTTTTTTAAACTTATTAATTAGATTATGGTACTTTTTAGGTATAAGAGGTTAAGGATTAGTATATTATTTTAGCTCTAGTGCTTTCTTAATATCTTCTATAGTTATAGTAAAGATTTTATAATTTTATCTTTTTGCTAATAAGATAAAAGGCGCGGCCTATATTATATAAAATTTAAAAGGTTTTAATAAAATATCTTTATATTCTTTACCATAATTAGCAGTTATAAAATTATTATATTGGCTTAAGGTTTATAGTAAGGGCAATTTATATTATATTAAATTTAAATAGTTATGTGTATATTTATAGGGTAAATGGTTTTTTAAGTAATAACTTTAGCAGTAGGTTATACGGAACTTTAGTATTTCTTTAACCCAGCTAATTAAAGGGTTATATTATTTTAGCCATTTATATTTAAGTATTATCTTATAATACTTTAAGGGTGTTATAAATAAGGAAATATATTTAAAGTATTTGCCTATCCGCAATTTTATAAGAGCATAGTATATTAGTTTGCTATATATTAAGGGGTTGCCGTTAAAGCCTTACAGGCCTTAGGGCTTATTAAGTTTCTTTAAATTTAGGCGTTAAGTTTTTGTATAGTTTATATTAATAAAGCCTATACTAGTAGCTCTGCTATTTATAAGGATTTATACTTTCTTCTATTTACTAAGTATTTAAATTTCGCTAAGTATATTAAGGGAGTTATATTATATATTAGCGCTAAAAGAGCCTAGACACTTATACTCTTCCATTTTTTATCCTAAGGCGCGACTTAGCCTTAGGATAATTTATTTTCTAAGTTAACCAAAGGTAAGGTACTTTGTAGCGTCTAAGTATAATTTATAGAGTGGGTATAATTTAAGGAATGGGTATGATTTAAGGAACGAGAGGAACTATAGCAGACCTTTTTAAAGGGGTGAGTTTGGTAATGCTTTTAAATATATCCTTTTTTACTATATTTAAAGCATTCTCTATTTATGGCTTAAGTTTTTTATTTATTGGTTCCTAAGGGTGTATAGAATTAAGCGGTATTAAGGTCCATAGGGTTATATATAGGGCTTTTAGGTTTTAGAGACGGATTATGCTTTAGGGTATATACCAGTTTTATAGTATTTTAAATATAAGGTATAGTTAACTTTAGAAAATAAGTTTATTTATTATATTAAAGGTCCTTATTAATTTATTAATATATTATAGTAAATTTAAATAGGTTTTTTGGTAGTTCCCTACCTACTAACTAGGCTCTAATTTTATCTAAGATAGCTTATTAAAGGGTAGTAACTCTAGCGGCTTTATTCTAATCTAGTTTACTAATAAGGCCTAAAAAATTTAAAAAAAAAAGCTGGTAAAGTCTTAGTTCCATTATTATAGATTTTTAAGCTTAGTAATAGCTATATATTCTTAGCTAGTGTTATTATATATATATTTTATATCTGTTGTATTATACTACGTACAATACTGCGCATGCAGCCTCTAGGCTATAGCGCTATAGTTCTATATACATGAATCCTTTCTAGGCAGCTTAATATGTACTAGTAGCTATATCCTAGTAGTTTATAAACCCCTTAAGGTTTACAGCTCCTTAGTAAAATACTAAGTTACTACAACTATTAGGTAATAAGAAAACGGTAGAGAAAACTATAAGAAATCCTAACGCCTGTTCTTATCCTTTTGCAATTTATTTCTATTCTTTTGCTCTCTAATATCTTTTACTAAGAACCTAGTAGGAGTTACCTCCTTTTAGACTCCTATGTTTTGTTTATTTATGTACTAGTTTAGCTGCTTTAAGAGTCTCGCAGTCTTTACTATTAGCAAAGTGGTTTTCTTTACAATTAATGCAAAGAGGGGTTGTATGCTTGCAGGGATTGCCCATTGTCATACAGGTAGGACAGCAGTGGTTTTTAGATAAATGTGCAGCCGCACAGAATCTACAGGCTCTAGTAGAGCATCTATCTCCTATATGGCCAAATTTTTGGCAGCTGGTGCACTGCGTAGTAAGGGAGACTTCGAGGTATTTTACTACCTTAGTAGCTGTACCTGCAATTGAGATCTCTTTTTGCTTAAGGATTTCTTGTCTTTTCTCTTCGTTCTCTATAGTAAAAACTATAGAGCCAAATCTAGTTTATGGATCGTGTCTTTTTACACTAGATGAGATCCATCTAGGTAGTCCTTGTATCCTTATAGGATTAAAGTCTCAATTTCTTCTTTTAGAAGCTTAGAGCCTCCCTCTCCTAGAAAAGGTAGGGTAGGAACTCTATGGGCTATAATTTAAACCCAAGGTTCTAGTTTTTGTTCTCTTTGGAAGGTAAAGCAGTTATGCCAGATATCCTTATATTTAATCAGGAAATCTGCATTATACTCTTCTGTAGTTATAAGGAGAATATTTTGTTTTCCTTTAGTTCTAGCTATAGACGCTAGTACTGGCTTTTCTACTTGCAGTTTTAATGTAAATAGTTGGTTAACTTTGTTCCGTATAGAGAAGGTATCTAGAGATTGGTCCTTTTTGTCTATAATTAGGACTAGCTTCCTTTCTTATAGCTGCTTTTTCTTACTTCTAGTAGAAGTAGAACTCCTACTAGAAGGAGAAGGGGTAAAAGGTAGTGGTGGTGATACTAAGGAGGGTAGGGAGGACGAAGACAGGAGGTCCTTCTTTAGCCTCTCTGCGTAAGTTTCCTTAATAGGAGCTACCTCCTTACGGAGAGCTCTTACTTCTTCTACTAGTCCTCTTAGGACATCTTTTGCCCTTTCTTTTCCTTGTATAAAGGGGGTTTCTCCTGCTAGAATACTCCGTGTGTAGTCCTCTAGCTGTTTAACTTGTTCTTTTTCTTCTTTTCTTTCTTCTTCTAGCCCTTTATAGGCCTGAGTTAAGCTTTCTGAAGCCTTTTGTAGGTGTTGTTTCGGAGAAAGGGGAGGGAAAGGTATGCTAGGTATACTATCCATAGTAGTAGTTGATTTTATTGTCTTTTTTGCAGGTTTTTGGTTTTGGTTTTAGTTTTCGTTTTCAGGAGAAGACTAATGTCCTCTTTTTTCTCCTGCCCTAAAAAGGCCAGAAGAAGAAGAAGAGGGGAGGGAAAAAGTGAATATATTAGACTAATGATCACTTATTTCTAAAGGAGGTTTTTTTTTTGGCCTGCCAGGCTTCGGCATTTTATATAGGGGGGTTTCCTAGTTTTTACAGTAGATAATAACCTCCTTAGGTCTCTTATCTCCTAGTCCTAGAGGTGAAAAACTAGGCAAAAAGCCTTGCTAGTTTTTACTATCCTTCTATGCCCTTTCTCCTTACTAATCCTACTAGAAGATTTCTAGGGAGATTAGGCTAAAAGGTAGTAGAAAAACTAGCTAAAAAGACTAGTATAGTTATTTTCTTTTCCTATTAGAAGTAGAAAAAACTACTAAAAAAAAGGACTTGTTAGGCTTTTGTTAGCGGAAAAGCCCTAAAGGCAATCCTCCTCTTATTAAAGAAAATCTGACTAAAGAAGATATAGAAAAGTACCTAAACCTCCTATTTTATTAGGCTTTTACTTTTTATAGAAGAAAAACCTAGGAAAAGTCTATATTTTGTGGTTTTGGTATTGGTGGTAGTGGTAGTGGTAGTAGTTTTGGTGTTCCTATCCGTGCCTCGCTTATAAGCTAGGACCACCCTAAGAAGAATTTTCTGTTGGGGGAAAGGGGGTAAAACGACAAATAAATCCACCTCTAGCTCGCTAGGCAGGAGGAATTGGGTCTTGAAAGTTGGAAAATCGATTGTTTTTGATGGTAAGATGGGTATGCGTAAGTTTTGAAGTGTGGTGCTACCTTTTGGTAAGGTTGCATGTGTGGTATAAGTTAGTGTTATTATATATTTATTCTAGCAGAGAGATAAAGGGTTTAAAATTAATAAAGGTACTATTATAGAAGAATAGATCTATAGTTTATACAGCGTCTTTACTTAGATAAGACATTCTATAGCTAACCTTGCTAGCTTTAATAGGGTATTAGTTATAGTTTATTAAAAGTTTAAGACAGAGCTTAGTTATAACGTGGTTAACAGGGTTTTGACCGCGCTAGCGTACCGCCTGCCATTTTAAGTAAAGTTTTGTTGTTCTGCCAAAATTAAAATAACACATGCATTTAAAAGGCGGTGTGTCGTGCTAAGGCTTACCTAGACGTGACAGATATAACTAAGGTAAAGTTTTAATATTCAAAATGGTTATAACCTAGGGAGCGGTCAAAACCCCATTAACCACGTTAAAAGGGTATAGGTTATTTTAATTTTTATTAAATATTAGAGGGTTAGGGAGCTTTTTAAATTTTATAATAGGTATTAAATTTATTATAGATATGGGTTAAGTTACTAGTTTAAGGTTCGCGTTTAAGGGGCTAGGCTTAGATATAGTTATTTTAATCTTATTTATAGGTATTTCTATTAGGGTCTCTAATAAAAGTGCCTTAATATTGCAGAGTTCTTTACAGAGTGCTTCTATTAATTATTAATGCTAGGCTTCTAGTACAGCCCTGTCACGGGGCGCGGAACAGTAGCTGCTAAACGTATGTATTCGAGGAGTCTACAAGACGTTGCGCGATCGATCGTAAGGATCGAGGGCGTAGGAAGGTGATATACTACGCGTGGCTGACGTAAGCTGTACGCGAAGCGTACACGAGGGCACGGGGTTCCGCTAGGGAGTCTCCTATGGAGGCTCCTGCGGCGGCGTTCCGTGACACTACCCCCCCTCTTATAGAGGCGGAGCTCCGGCGACGCTGTGGTTACTATATACATGTAAAAGGAACGCTTAAGGCATAGAGAAGGAAAAGAAATAACGCTAAAGGGGTTAGCGGTGTGGGGTTCTACTGGCTCTAATCATTAAATGGACCAATTAAGATTTTCTATCCCCAGAATGGAAAATCGCTATTAGCTTAATGGAAGGCGGTAAGCTAAACTAATATCTTTACAGTCTGCAGCAACATTACGTAATAAGGCTTGGCACCCAAGAATTCTACTAATTAAATAACTTTAACCGGCGGTTAAAGTTCCTGGACATTTTAACAATTTTTTAGTTATATAATGGCAGTCTACGGCAATCTAACGGCAATCTGCCCTTATATAGCAGTGTACAACGGTTAAACTCTATAAGGGCTCCTATAGAGGATTAGGCACGAAATCTCTACTTAGGCCCAGTTTCTATGGGTTTACGTGGTAAAAGTCGCTAATTAGGTCCTTTGCATTTTTAAAGTCTTCCTATAGTTGCCATTCTGGCTAATCTATATCAAATCCTGTGTAGATAGCTCTATAGTAGAGCTGCCGTCCTCTGCCTTTGCTAAAGTATTTAGAGTTAATAATTTATTTAACGGTCCACTCCTTGTGGTTCTTATCTTTATTCTCGTCTTAGATTAGTACTAGTAGGGGTTTAGGCTATATCTGTCCTAGTAAGGGGTTAGGCTGGTAAAGGTGTAGTAGCTATAGGTGATATATAGGCCATATCCCGTGGGTAGCTAGGGCAGGCAGGAGCTCTAGCTTATATACGGCTCCCCTATTAATAACTCGTTTAATCTAATAGGGGCCGAGATTCTTATAATCAAGTGACTTTATAGGCCTCTGTGTAGAGATATTACGTGTATCTAGCTATACCTAGTTACCAACACGCATCTCTGGTAGTGGCGTTCTATAATAGTCGACGAAGTAGGCCTACTTTGCTTAAGCCCAGGCCATTTCTCCCCTGCAGTAGTTAAGTAGATTTTTTATATAGTCTGCATGCTGGTTAGCAAGTAGCATCTTAAGGCGTTTTCTATATGGCAGTTTCTTATTAATAGGTTCTAGTGGCTCTATGCCAGATTAGGGGTAATAACCCTTATTCGCAAAGAATGGAGTAAGTCCTATAGTGGCTAAGACGTAGTTATTAGCTATAAACTTACCTAGTAGGAGGTAATCTACCTAGTCGTCCTGGCTGTAGGCAACGACTTGTCATAAGTACGCCTTTATACTGGCGTTGGCGTTTTCTGGCTATTCTATAGTCTTATAGTAGAAGGATATAGACATCTTAACAGAGATACTAAGACGTTAATAGATCCGTCTCTATAGGTTGGAGTTAAATTGCGTGCCCTAGTTGGATGTAATGGAGTCGGGTATCCTATATAGTTGGTAAACTTCGCGAAAAAAAGCGTCTGCGACGTCGTTAACGGCTATACCTTTAGTTAGGACGTAGTGACGTTCCTTTATAAGTTGGCATATTATTATTAGGATATTCTTATAGGTACAACCATGCCGTTTACAGAGTGGTAGGTTAGTAATAAAGTCTATAGCTATATCTGCCCACCGCCGTATAGGGACTAGTAGCGGGTGTAGTAGTCCTTAGTACTTAGTGCGAAAGGCCTTAGCGCGCTTGCAGCCGTAGCAGGCGCTTATAAAGTGTTTAACTAAGTCTATTATCTTAGGCCAGAAGTAGTATTAGCTAAGGAGTTTATAAGTTCCTCCTCTACCTAGGTAACCGCTTAACCAGAGGTTATAGGCCATCTAGATTAGTTGCCGTTGTAGGTCTTCTAAATTGGGGATGAATAGATGGCCTCTATAGTAGAGTCTGTTCTCCTTTACTTCTAAGGCTACTATATTAATTTAGCCTAAGTTTTAGAGGCTAGTGGGTGGCTTGCGGACGCTAGCAGTTTTCACGGCAATAAGTTAGTGTAATAATAGGTTAATAGAGATGTTATATATAGCAGCAATAAGCTTATTAATTTTAGGGGGTAGCTCTAAGTCCGTAGCGTAAAGCTAAGGTGCGGATGGTTCTGTTATAGGTAGTATACTAGGGGCTAGGTTCCTTGCTTTTAGGATTATCTGCTATTAGAACTAATTATAGGGGTTATCCTCTAACTAAGGAAGATCTTATAAGCGGCGTGTTAGGCTATTAGGTTTTATGCCTTATACTCCTAGCCTATATATAATTTTAAAGTTAGAACCAGAGAGGAGCTCGTTCTAACGTACTTAGCGTTGGTTTAGCTACTTTATAGTTATAAAGTATTTAAGGTTGCAATAATCCGTAAGGACGTTAGTTAGCTAGTTAGGTTCTGCTAAAAAGAGTTCTGGTTAGAATTCTTTAAACGCTTATATAATTGTAAGGAGTTCTTTATTATAGATCTTATAGTTACACTCTTGTGGTATAAGCTTAGACAAGTAGAATGCAACTAGGTGGAGGAGACCATTATTACCTATCTAAGAGAGGACGCCCGCGTTAACGTGGTCTAAGGAGTCGGTTTTAAGATAGAGTTGTCGTCCTAGTGTAAAGTGAGCTAGGATAGGTGCTTTAGTAAAGGCATTTTTAAGGTCTTGGAACGCCTTCTTGCAGTTAGGCGTCTAGGTAAAGCGTAGGTGCATTTTTCTTCCTTTTACAGAAAGGCCCTTCGTTCATATCATTGCTGTAAGTGGTGCTACTACGCCTAAGAAGTTATATATAAATTTCTAATAAAAGTTAGCAAAACCAAGGAAGGCTTATATATCCTTAATGCAGTTAGGGGCTTGCTATTTAGTAATTATATATACCTTTTTAGAGTCTATATAGACACCCTTAGTAGTAACAATTAGTTTAAGGTATTTTACTTCTATAACTAAGAATTCGTACTTCTTTAAATTAATATGGAGTCCTGCTTCCGTAAGGCGCTATAGGACCTTTTAAACGTGCTCGGTATACTTAAAAGGGTCATTACTATAAATAAGTATATCATCCAGGTACGCCGAGCAGAAGTCGTTAAGGTAGTCCTATAAGGCGTTATTAATATAGCTTTAGAAGGTGCCTGGGCCATTACATACGCTAAAGGGCATAATGGTATATTTAAATTGGCCGAAGCGCGATGCAAATGCGGTTTTCTATTTATCACCTTCCTGTATTTAGAGATGGTTAAAGGCGGCAATAATATTAAGCTTAGTATAGATTTTGGCTTAACTAAGCCACTTAAGGGTCTCCTATATAAGCGGTACTGGGTATTAGTTCTTAATCATAATAGTATTAAGTCCTCTATAGTTAATATAGAATTAAATACCTCCTCCTAGCTTCTTGGCGAGAAGGATAGGGGCGGCTGCTAGTAATATACTGGGATAAATAAACCCTTTGTCAAGGTGCTCATTAATATACTTTTTTACAACTAGAAGTTTATCTTTTAATATTAGGTAGGGTCTCTTATAAGGTAGTATTTTTCCTTATTTAATGTTAATAATATAGTTGTTAAGTTAATATAGGGGGAGTGTATCTACGCCCTTTTATAAGCACATATTAATAAAGTTATAGTACCTCTTAGGGAGGAGCTTGCGGAGTTCCTTATTGGTAAATCCCTTTTTAAGCTTTATAAACTTCTTAAAGTCCAAGGCTAAGAGTTTATTAAGTTCTGCGGGCGTGTCATCCTCTAGGAGGTCTACTAGGTCTATCCTATTACTATAGAGGACGTAATCCTGTTCTTTATTAAGTTCATATAGCCGTAAGCGGGAGGCTACTATAACAACCCAGCTCTTCCTTTATGCTATGCAATAGAAGGCTGCGGCACTAATATGGTAACAGTTAGTTATAGGTGGTGTAATTAGAGGTTCTTTGGGTTAATATCCTAGGGAGTAGGTAGAGGCGGCTAGACTATGCCCTAGGTAGGTCTCTCTGCAGTAGTTAGAGTTAAAGGTCACTTCTTTTTTCTTTTAGTTAATAATAGGGTTATGCTACTTAAGCTAGTTTATTCTAAGGATAATAGGGTAATTAGCAAGTGGTATAACATAGGCCTAAAGCTCTTCTTAGTGTCCGTTCATATCTAGGTAAAGTTATACCATATAAGTAATCTTTTATGCAGTATAACTACTATTAGCAAGTTATAGGGCGCGGGCTTTAGTAAGGGGTAAGGTCGGTAGGTTATATTTACGCATAAATTAGGTATCTATAAATTTATTAGTAGCTCCACAGTCAATCATAAAACGGTCTTTATATTATTTTTTAGCAGTTGTTCCTATTACAGGTAAAACTATCTATTTTCGTCCATCCATTCTTACTAAGTTATCTATTAAGTAGGCCGATATGTAGATCCCTCCATTATTAGGGTGTCCCAGCTCGCGACTTAGGGCTAGGACTAAGCATTTCCCACTACTTCCGCTACTGCTGCTTCTTTATCTTATACAGTAATGGTATATAGTAAGGTATTCAGTATTTAAGGTATAAAGTTAGGTGTTAGGCGGCGATTACTAAACCTAGCTATTAGGTAGTTTGGGTTTTCGCAATAACAGCCTTCTTAATAGCATTTATAGCAGCGCCCTAGCTTCTAAAGTAGCTTACGCTCTCCATTTAGGAGTTTACGTGGGAAGGTTAGTATAAAGAGGTTAATATTGGCTCCGGTAATAGTATTAGTAGTAGGCGTCGGTAACCTAGTATATATAGGTGTAGTTGGCCTAGAGGGCTTTTATATAGGAGCCTTTAGGCAAAGGTTAGCAGTAGAGATCTAATTTAGCCATTATTTAATCTTCCGTAGGGCTGCCACTATGCTGTAAACGTTATTATAATTATAACTAGCGGCAGCGTGACTAAGATAATAGATAACCTTTTTAAGGAGGTCTTCCTGGTCTTTAGCGTCGTCTTAGGAGAGGACTCTAGTGTATTCCTAGAACTTAATATAGAACTCGTCAAATAACTTAATAGGACTTATCTTTAGGGCGCGTAGTTTGGCTTAACTAGTGGCCACTAGGTCGTGGTCGCGATACATTAGGTTAAGATTGTTAAGGACCTTATAGTAGGACTGCCACTTCTAAGGGCCATTGGTCTCCTATTGGGCGAAGAGTTTATTAAATGGGGTACCCTTTATACGCCCAATAATATAACCAATCTTAGTATCCTTCCTAGGAAAAAGGCAGGCGCTCTAGGTTAGTTTCTTGCGGATTTGCATCTTCTAGTGGCTATATTCCTTACGGTCTCCCTAGAAGACTAGGGGATTAGGGTATTATATATTAGACCCCACAATTGCGGCTTAAGTTCAGTTACTGTTATAGGGGTCATCCCTGTTAGATAAAGCTGCTTAACGCTAACTTTTAGCTAAGTATTAGGTGGGTAAGGTTGCCGGAGGCATAAAGACTTAGGTGGTATAGTGCGTAGTAGGGAGGTGCTTAGCATTGTTACGGATATGCTCGTTAAGCTAAGACTATAGGTATTTAATTATGCCCTCCTTTTTAGTAACCTGGGCAATAAATACAATCTTAGCTTTCTTTAATTATTGAATGTCGCGCTTAGATATGCGGAGGTTATCTTTAGTCTCTTAACGTATGTTATTAGCAAGTACCTCACTAGCTTATAAGTCTTGGATGATATCGTAATCTTAGGCAGTACGTAGTTTAGCTCATATAAGCTTTAGGTGGTAGTTCTATAGGAGGCGGTAGTATTTATTAGGTTCTTGTGCTACTATTTATACAAACATCTCAGCGTCTCATATTTTGATCTTAATAGGTAGCTGCCTTTCTAGTTGCTTTTCCGTGGCTATGTGATTAATAAAGGATAAGACGTCGCCAGTATCTATCTCGTCAAGGTCATCGCTATGGCCACCTATACTAATAGGGGTGTACCCATCCTGCTAGGCTAGTTAACTCTTATTATCTTTAAGGTAGTGCTGGGTGCTTAAGGGTACTCATAGTTGTAACTCTTCTAAGCCACTAGGCTTACCCTTAGGGGTTAATACTAGGGTTAATAAATTAAATTCTCCTAGGATTGATTGGCGTTATAGGTTGGGTTAGGGTATTAGGTTGCTCTTTAGGCTTAACATAGTGGCTAGTAAGGAATATCGTCTTACTATTATAGTGCGAAGGTTGCTTGTAAACACGCTGCTTCTGGAAGCGCCTGCAGTATTATAGAGACATAGAATTGGTCATAGGCTAGGTGTCGGTGGTAAAAAAAAAAAGGCGCAACGTAATGTCACGGGGCGCGGAACAGTGGCTGCTGAATATATGTATTCAAGGAGTCTACAAGACGTTGCGCGATCGATCGTAAGGATCGAGGGCGTAGGAAGGTGATATACTACGCGTGGCTGACGTAAGCTGTACGCGAAGCGTACACGAGGGCACGGGGTTCCGCTAGGGAGTCTCCTATAGAGGCTCTTGCGGCGGCGTTCCGTGACAAGCCCGCTACTAAGCTAAGGTATTTATAAAGGATTGTTATATTATAGTTAACTGTTCTCTAACTAGGGATATAATACTTATAGTTATTAAAAGGGATTTAGGTTTATTTACTATTTTAATAGTAGTTATTTTAACGTAATATAGTATAAGGGCGCGAAGAGGCTTTGGGGAGGATTTAAAGAAATAATATAAATTCTATCTAAATCTAAGGGTATATAGCTTTTATAGAGAACAAGATATTATATAAAGAAGAGAAAGGAATAATAAGAGAATTATATAATTAAATAGTTAGGGTCTTAGTGGTTAGTATATATGCATATATATATACAGTCTTTAATGGTCTTTAATAGACTTTAGTGTTATAGCGCTAGTAGAAAATAGTGGATTATAGCGGATAATTATAGACAGTTATAGACAGTTATAGATAGTTATAAATAGTTATAAACAGTTTTAGATAGTTATTTGTTAAGTATTTCACCGAGACATTCCTACTATAACTAGGCTAGTCCTATTACAACTTAAAAGCCTTATAGATTTACATCTATTTATCCTTTTTTAGTTTACTAAATATTTTAACTTTATTATAGCTAGGGGCGAGAATTATAATCTAGGGTAGGTTAGGGCGCTGTCACGGAGTAAGTATAAGTGGTAATAATATATAGCGAAGTAGATATTATTAAGTTATATACATAAACTGTGTGATAAAGTTAAGACGTTGCGTAAGGAAAGAAAGTAAAGAAATGGGAAGAAAAGGGTATATATTGTTAACTTGGTTGCTTGGTTAATATATGCACAGGGCAGAATAGGCTTCGGGTTATAGTCCTAGTAGGACTTAGCAGAATTCAGCAGAATATGGTGGAGGACGGCAGATTGCCGTAAATTGCCGTTATATAATGGCAAATTGCCTTAGATTGCCATCACGTAATGGCAAATTGCCTTAGATTGCCGTTACGTGCCTTAATTAACTAAGTCGTTAACATAGAGGTCGAGACGGTAGAAACTGGTGGACGTGTGCGAGGTGTCACGAGGTGGTCCCGTGACAGGCGCTTTATAATCGCGCCGTTTTATAATATTACATTTATGTCCTTTAGGAATTCTAGCAGGCCTAGGGTTAGTATAAGAATAACTAAGCAGCCTCGCTATAGGTCTATAGGGTATAGCTTCTTAAAGTTATTTTTATAGTAGTATATAATTGGCTGCTTTGCTACCTATAGGCATTTTATATCTAGTAAATATATCTTAGGTAAGTAGTAGGTTACGTCCCTAGCGGCTTAGGCCTCTTAAATATCTATTACGTTTTAATAATAAAAGTAGTTTATTAGCTATTAAGTAATTATTTATATAGTCTTGCCTATGCCGGGTTTGTCTATACAAATACCGCCTCCTTTAATCGTCCTCTTTTACTTAAATACCTAAGCTATATATACTACTTAGTGTAGGCTAAATTTAAAGCCTAATATAAGGCCCTAATTAGGGAGTTTAATTAGGGCGGTTTTAGAAAGTGCTTTTAATAAGACAAGTAGAAAATACTCTAAAGTAAGTAAAAGATCCGCCTCCGTTATATACGCTAACGTAATCTGCGGGCAAGTGACCCACGCGGGCAAGTGGCCCACGTCAAAACGCGCCGAAAATTATATCTTAATATCTTAACAACCACTTAATAATAAATTCTAATAATTTAGATTTAGACTTTTATATATACTCTACAGCTTCTATTAAAGTTGCATAGTAAATAGTTTAGTAGTTTTTAAGATATAGTAATTTGGCCTTATTTTAGCCCCTAAATTTTAATATCTTAAAAACCACGAAACCATTTGCTATATCACTTTAATAGAAGCTATAGAGTATATATAAAAATCTAAATATCAACTATTAGGATTTATTATTAAGTAGTTGTTGGGGTATTAAGGTATAAGTTTTCTAATTTTTGGTGAGTTTTGACGTGGGCCACTTGCCCGTAGGCTACGTTAATACACTATCTAGGTTATCCTTTCCGGCCTTATAAAGCTAGGCTAAGAAATTTTACTAGTTAAGTTCTTCCTCTATATCTATATCTTGGTTATTATTATTAACTAAATCCTTATCTTAGTTGTTATTATTAACTAAATTCTTATCTTTATCTCTACTTTCTGCATCTCTAGAGTTAATATAATATAGAAACTAATTATTATATCTACCAGCACGTTGCGGTAATTTACTATCCTCTACGGTAATATCTTAAGGGATATTAATAGTTAGTAATATGGCAGTAGGGTTATCTATTATATTATTAGGCTAGTATATACCTTTAGATTTAGTAATAGGTTATAGTAATTTACTATTATCTACGGCGATTTCTCTAGTACCGCTATTACTTACTAATATAGGCTTATAGGCAGATAGGTTACGTCTTCCCTTTACTAATCGCCTTCTATATATAACTGGCTTATTATTACTGTTTTCTATAAGGGTGCCTACCGCTAATTCTAGTTAAGGGCGCTTTCTATATTTATTTAGGTTGGCCTTATAACTGTTTAACTTCCTAGGTATAGCCGGCTTGCTTTTATTATCCTCTGCTAGAGCACTTATTACCAATCTTAGTTAAGGCCACTTATTATATCTGCCTAATTTAGTTTTACTATTATCTAATTTCTTATATCTAATAGGCTCGCCCTTACTATCTTCCTTAGAGCCATATACTGCTAATCCTAAATAATTCTGCTTCTTACCTTCTCCTAATTTACTCTTACTGCTAGCCTTATACAGTATTAGGACTTACTAGCTATCTTTTACGCTACGTCTATCGCATCTAGGCGCCTTAGATTTAATGGCTAACGGTATATTATTAGTAGTAGCAACTTAGGAGTTTCAGCTAGGAGGTGAGAATAATGCTATAAGTACAGCCTCCTTTATGCTATTTTTTTATATTTTGCTAAAAGCTGTAATAAGTATACCCTCCAACCGTATTATAAGGTTTTTATATCTCTATAGCGATATATAGATGTTCTTTTTAGGCGGACTATTAATATTAAGCTCTATATAGGCTCGCAGTTCCTTTTATAGCTTGCCTAGAGTTATATATAGGTTTCCGCTTATTAGATATAAGACTTAAACCACCCCAACTATTAACTTACCCATTAAGCCTATGGATTAGATTTAAATCTTAATATCTCCTGTATTAATTACGTTACTTACTACTAGGGTTACTAGCTAAGGCAAAGGGATACTATATAGTAGGTTTATGGTAATATCTATAGGCTATATTATATATAGCAGCTAAAGTAGCGTTATTTTATTTTATACTTTAGTTTTTAAGGGTAACGTATATTTATACAAAGGTAGGTTTTTTAATTTCTTAGACGTACTTAGTACCCTTCTTACGCAATTAAAATAAGTACTTTTTATAATTTTTAGGATTACCTGCAGTTTCCAATCTAGTAAAGTATTAGTAAATTACGGGAGTTGCTTATAAAACTCCTTAATATATCCTTTTTTTATTATTATAGAGTTCCATAATATATTACGTGCTTAGGCTTAACTTTAATCGCGATATCTTTAACCCTCTCTTTTAGTCTATTATAGTTTTTAATACTTATTCTAAAGCCTTAGGCAATATCTATATCTTTAGTTAGCTTTAGGTTCGCCTTATACTACGCATCTAGCTTCACCTATAGTTGCGTTATTATTAAGTTGCTTATTTAATTAGGTATATACAATATTATAATATATATTAAGTAGAAGGTGACTATTAAAGTAAAAGGGCTTTATATAGTAGCTAGTTAGCGCTATACTAGCATAACTCTAGTATTAGACGTAGTTAGAGGTTAGTTATTAAAGAGATAGAAAGTAGGGTAAGTTAGGTAAATAAAGGAAAGGTAAAGTAGTAAATCTTATAATTGCCCGCATATACCTATATAGAGATAAAATTAGCTATTATTTACTACTACTAGTTAGGGTAAATACGGCTAGACTTAGTGCTATATAGTTAAATAAGGGCATAATTATATAACTTATAGGGATTATCCTACCTAGCCTATTTAGGGCCAGGTAGCGGTCTAGTACTACTAGACTTTTATAGTTTTTAATATAAGTAATTTATTAAGTGCCTATAGAGGGGTAATTAGTTATTATGGTATAGTAGAATATAGGAGGTTATAGGTGTTACTATATTTCTTATTATTGTATAAAGTTAGTATATATACGCGCCATTAGAGTTAGAGGGCTGGCCTATATCTATATATACAGGCTCTATTGCTATAAAGTATTTACTATATAATAGGTAGTATTTCTAGTAGACAGTAATGTATTATACTTATTATAGGCGTTACTATATTTCTTATTGTTATATAAAGTTAGTAGATATACACGCTACTAGAGTTAAAGGCCTAGCCTATATCTATATATACGGACTCTATTACTGCGAAGTGCTTAATATATAATAGGTAGTACTTCTAGTAAATAGCAATATATTACACTTACTTTATAATTGCTAGTGTTATTATTATACTACTATATAGCACTTAAGGCCCTACTAGGTAACTTAATTTAGAATAATAATTATCTAATATATTGGTTGCTTCTATATCTATACTTAAATATCTAGTACTTATTTAAACGTATATCTATAGTAAAAGGTAGTAGGAGGTTTTATATCTTATATTATAAGTTTATACAATTAATAGTATTTTAGAGCATTTTAGAATAGTAGATATATTATATATACCTAGCATCCAGCTACTTAGCAATATTAACTTATCTTACTATTTATCTATTTAGTATAATATAAGAGGTTAGTGTTCTATTATAGCATTTATTATATTAGAGTCTCTTATATTTAATATCTTTATTTTAGATCTATCTGAAACTATATATGGTTTTATAATATCCTACTCCCTACCCAGTACTCCTATAAGAGATTATTTAGCTAATAATACCTTTTCTCTTACCAATTAAGAGAGGAAAAGATTTATACTTTTTAGTAGTAGTAGACTGTGCTTATTAGTAACATTTTTAATAAATTATAGTATTTAAGTTTTTGTTTACCTATAATATAATTAGCCTGCCTATAGTAAAGTACTTTTACTTTATTACTTACTTCTCTTTTTTCTTACCCTTCTATATATCTATATACTTATATTATAAACTGCAAGAGCTTAATAGTACTAAATTATTACCTGGCCTATATTAAGAGATAGGCTAGGTAGGGTAGTCCCTATAACTTATACTATACCACGTCTTCCTCTATAGGTTAGTCTATAGATTTACCCTTACACGCGTTTAACCTACAGAGTATATAACTATATACTTTACCGCCAAGGCCTTACCTATATAATTTTGTTAAGGCGTGCCTTATCTCCTTACCTTTACTAATTAACCTAATTTTACTAACTACTTTCCCTTACCTTTACCCCACTAGTATCTACCTCTATAACTAGTACCTCTATAGATCTATTTAGGCTATAAAGCCTTATAATATAGTAAGTTAGCTGCCTTATCTTTAACCTTAGCTATATAATAGGGGATCTATATTTACCAATATGTTTATACAGGCCACTACTTAATATAGCCTATTACCAAAATAGGCTTACCTATTAATTATTTTATAACTTATAACGTTAACTATATTTATAACTAACGTACTCCACAGGCGAGTCGGCCACCTCAAAACTCACCAAAAATCAGGAAAATCGCACCTTAGCATCTCGGCAACCACTTAGTAATAAATTCTAATAATTTGGATTTAGAC
>Ga0307507_10000241_pt1 | contig 105890 bp, 34 predicted proteins | sample 7_EM_MG_FD_207223 | JGI IMG/M metagenome (GOLD analysis project Ga0307507, IMG submission 207223) | Populus trichocarpa ectomycorrhiza microbial communities from riparian zone in the Pacific Northwest, United States - 7_EM | ecosystem: Host-associated > Plants > Roots > Unclassified | place... | reverse complement strand
GGTTAATTGCGTGTTAAGAAATATATAGTTAGCTTTTAAAGTTGTTAAGTTAGTTAATTGCATATTAAGTTAGTTAAATTACGTGTTAAGTTAGTTAATTGCATATTAAGTTAGTTAAATTGCGTGTCAAGTTAGTTAATTGTATGTTAAGTTAGTTAAATTGCGTGTCAAGTTAGTTAATTGCGTGTTAAGTTGGTCGAATTGCGTGTTAAGTTGGTTAATTGCATGTTAAGTTAGTCGAATTGCGTGTTAAGTTGGTCAATTGCGTATTAAGTTGGTCAATTGCGTGTTAAGTTAGTTGAATTGTGTGTTAAGTTAGTTAATTGCATGTCAAGTTGGTCGAATTGCGTGTCAAGTTGGTCAATTGCGTGTCAAGTTGGTTAATTGCGTGTCGAGTTGGTCAAATTGCATGTCAATTACGCGAAATGCGAAAATCAAAGTCTACTTGAATCTTATCCTGTGAATATTTTCCCGATGCAGGTATATATAAGCCTTATTAGCTAGTTCTACGCTTATAGAGGTTGCTTTCTCTATAGTAAGTATTCCAAAGGTAGTGATATAGGTAGAACTATTATTAGGTTCTCTGGAATCGCTCCTAGAGTTATCAGTGTTATATATATAGGCTTTAAAGTCTAAGTTATCCTCTTTATCTCTTTTACAGGCGGTAATATATTATTTAAAGTAGTTATTAAAGTTGCCCTTATTACGGCCTTTAATATTAATAAAACGTCTTTTATAGTTGTCTCTGGACCAATTATACTCCTCCTCTATATGTTTCCACAAGCAGCAGTCCTCCTTCTTATAGATATAGCACTTGGCCTTTAATCTGCCGTTAGTTCTATAGGGGCGATTGCTGCCATAGCAATTAATGTTTTGGTCTTAATTTTAGTCATTTTAATAGTAACATCAATCTGTAAAAAAGGCTTGGTGAGACAATCTTATTAAGGCCTATAGGGGGTGTTCTTTTTCCCATATAATAATGGAGGATTATAGCTTACTAATTAACTAAAAGAGGTCTTCTAAAGGGTTAGAGACAGTAATATAGCATACTAGCACTCCCTGGCAAGCAGTAACTAACTTATTTATAAAAATACGGTTTATACAAAAGTCTAGGTATAGTCTATAACATTGCCTTAGCAGTCTATTTATAAGCAGTTAGAAGTTCTAATAAATTAACTTATTAGGGTTCTTATCCATAACTCCTTAGAGGGTTATACTGTTCCACTCTATAAGGTTCTTGTGGTAGTATTCTAGCCCTTTAAAGAACTGTTGTATATAGTTATAGGCTTCTATAAAAGGTCTTAACTTAAGGTTACTGTTATAGTAGTGGTCCTAAGCAAGTCCTTTTAGCATACTAGGGAATGCCACTACGTAGCCTTCTGGTGGTAAGCCAGATCTCTTACAGATGTTATAGAAGATAGTCAGCTTAAAGTTAAAGTTGTTATTAACTCCATTATACTTTTAGTTATCTGTATAGATCTTTGCAATTATAGCCACCTTCTTACTATATTTAGGTCCTTGCTCCATACTAGGTATAGCTAGTTTAGGTAGTATATATATATATAGCTACTGCGGCTACTATAGCTGCTACGGCTGCTACTCTCTCGGCCATAGCAGTTAGTCAATAAAAGCGTAGATTTGGTTATAATTAGAGGATTAAGGACCAGGAGGGGTAGCAATTAGAGTAGCTGGCGGTGCAGCAACCAGAGTAGCTAGTAGTACAGCAGCTGGAATAGCTAGTGGAGTTAGTAGAGTAGCTGGTAGTAGGGCTAGAGATATAGCAAGCTTATCTAAGGTCAAATTAAGTCGGTCTTACAAAGTTGTTATAATTATTAGTTTTACCTCTGCAAGGGCCGCAATAAGCTCCTTATCCGTCCATTTATAAAACTCTTCTTTATTAGCGACGTCCGTCAGCACCTTACTAAGGGAGTATCTCTTATCTTACTTAACAATATATACTCCTCTCTTAATTAGGTATTAACGGATTCCTATTCTAGTATTAAATTATACTTATTTAAAGGTCTCTGGTATAAAGTTCTTAAAGTCTTTCTAAAACACTATCCACAATGCAAAGTCTATAAGGTTAGATTGTGTGTATAGGTGTATCTTGGTCTCTATATACTCCATTAGGTCATCATCTGTAGCCGTCTCTAAGTTAATTCCGTAGCTATATTTAGTAATTCTTTCCTTCCAGTTAATTTCCATATTATTATGTCTTTGTGTATAAGGGTAGATGTAAGGGTAGGTATAAGGGTAGTTATCGGTTTAAAGAAGTTAAGGTTTAAGGTAAGGATGTAAAGGTATATATATATCCTATTAACGAATCTACAGTTCTTAGACACTGTAGACAATTCTTAGCAAAGATACGGTCCTCTAGGCAATCTAACGCGTTAACAGTTAAGTTAACACATAGTTTTAAGCTTTAAGGGTCCTCTAGGCGATCTAACACGTCAACAGTTAAGCTAATGCGTGGTTTTAAGCTTTAAGGATAATGTAGCTCTCTTTAAGTAAAAATACGATTCTCTAGGCGATCTAACGCATTAGCAAGCTAATACGTGGTCTCAAGCTTTAAGGGTAACGTAGTTTTCTCCTTTAACTAAAATAGGGCGATAGCTCTACGATTTAACGCGTTAGCAGTTAAGCTAATGCGTGGTTTCAAGCTTTGCTATTATATATTTCCTAATCTATACGTCTACTAATTAGTGTCAGTATACTTGCATTATTAACGTGCACGAATATTACTTGTAGTGGTACGTATGCGGTGTTAAAGTTGGTAGTTAATTGTTGTCTAGAAGTCAGGGGTTGCTCCAAGTCAGATTAGCTAGTCTCGCCTCGTAGTCTCGTGACTACGTCACGTGACTAACGTTCCGACAGAAACTGCTAAATAATTCACGAAGACACTATAGAGAGGCGGCGGTTTTAAATATCTTATAAGATACTTCTACCACTATAGGTTACTTTAGCTTAAGTAATACGCGGAGAGTATGCTATAGTATCTTAAATGCTATGTTAAAGAATTTTCTACTCTCTACTAGCTACCGTATAAAACTATTTAACATATAGTGGCAATTATATATAAATAACTACTATAGCACGTGGTGCTGCCCATAAGCGTTTTAAAAAGGGTTTAAAACCTACTTAATAATAATATAGAGGACAAACGCGACCCCAATCTATCGAATATTTTATTAGGCCTAAGGAACTTACTAAAAGTATTTTTAGATAAGCGAGCTAAAGTCCTTCTATAGAACTTAGAATACAATTATATAATTAATCTAAAAAAGGCAAATAACCGCTAAACCTTTCTATCTATAACTAATTTTATAAATAGCTTAAAATCCTACGGAAGTGCTTTAATAGATTACTAAAAAAAGGGGATAAATCTAACCTAGTAAGTTACTGGCGGGCGTACTAATTCTCTTTATCCTAAAACTAGATAGAACTATAGAGCTAGATATAGATTATCGCGGTTTTAATAAAATTACAATTAAGAACCGTTACCCACTACTATTAGTTAGTAAAATACTAGATTAACTATTTAGGGCGAGGATTTTTATAAAGCTAGATTTATAAGATGCCTATTATAGGATTTGTATTAAAGAAGTGAATAAGTAAAAGACCGTTTTTAAAACCTAATATAGTATCTAGTAATGCCTTTTGGGCTAGCTAATACGCCTATAATATTTTAATTGTATATTTATAGGGCCTTAGAGGGACTAGTTAACTATATATATATATTATCTATTTAGATAACATCCTAATCTACTTAGAGGATAAGAATTAGTACGAGCAATATATCCGCGAAGTGCTGGAATATTTAGATAATTAGGGCCTCTACGCTAAGGCGTTAAAATATATCTTTAATACTAAGCAGGTTAAGTTTTTAGGTATTATTATTATGTCTATAGATATAGTTATAGACCTAGTACGAGTATAGATAATCTAAGAGTGGCTAGAGCTAAAGAGCTACTAGGATATTTAAGTGTTTCTAGGCTTTGCTAATTTCTATAGGCGTTTTATTTATAACTACTTAGATATTACCTAGTACCTATTTAACTATATTGCGGAAGCTTCCTAAGACCTGGCCTAGGGAGTAAAAAGCTTAAAGGTAGAGAGGAAGAAAACTAAAAAGTGACTAACTAAATAGTATAAACTGTAGATATAGCTTAAAAAGGTTTAGAAGGCTATAAGGCTATTGCCCAAGTATATGGTAGGGAGTAGGTAAGCCGAGCATAAGTTATAAGAAGAGTCGATGGAAGAGGACGATATGGTAAAGAGTAGGTATGGCAATACCTCGTACGGAGACGAACCGATAAGGAGGGAAGGGCTGTAAGCCTAAGGGAGCTTATAAGGAGGTGCCAAGGGCTAGCCAAAGGCTAGCCTTGGCAGCCGCCAAAAGATCCCTTATAAAAGCTTTATTATTGCGACATTTTAATCCAGATTAGCCATTAATAATAATTACTAATATATTAATTTTTGCCTTTGCTAGTATTCTACTATAACCTAATAGGGATCTGGACGCTATCTAGCTCTACTAGAGACCGGTAGTATTCTATAATAGAAAATTCTAGGGACCTAAAGTTAGATATTATACCTATAATAAGGAACTGCTGGCTATAGTTAACTGCTTTAAATAGTGGCAATACTACTTAAGTACGCGAGCAATACTACTTGTAAACTCTTAGGTTAATATAATTTACGCTACTTTGTAACTATAAAGGAGCTTATACCTTAATAGGCTAGATAAGTAGAGAAGCTTACATAATTTAATTTTAAAATTAAATATAAACTAGGGAAAAATAATGCTACTAATAGACTATTACAATAGCTAAATTATAGTAAAGGCTTTAAAACGGGAGAAGGAAAATAAATAATAAATATTTTACTCCCTATATTATAGAATAAGCTCTAGGTATAAAATACTTAAGTACTTATAGCTCTATATACTAAGTCTTAGGTAGTATAAACCCTATTAGCTTTTACTAATATTTTAGCCAGTACCTAGTCTATTACTCCTTTTAAACTAATAGCGAAGCTATAGAGTAATTAAAACTTAGAGGTAGGATACGTCCTCGTCCTTTGCTTTTTTATATATATAATATAAAATTTAATAGTGTATTTTGCTAAAATTATATTTCTATTAATTAGTCTATATTAGGAATAGTGTTTCTATAGGCTTATAAGTCCTTTCTAAAAACCTTATAAGGCCTTTTTAAGTACTAATTAAGATTCTTAATTGCTACTATATATAAGAACTAATCATAAATTCTATAAGTCTAAACTATAAATGCTTAATCTAAAAGTTACTACGTCTTATTCTTAGGAGTAGGATTAATATCTATTAGTTTACTAAGTAATGGCTAACGGGAATGTAATCCCTTAGTAAGGGTATAAGTAGGTACAAAAATAGGGGTAGGATAGTAAGGTATAGTAAGAGCAGAGATTCTTAAACGCTTAATACTAATATTAGGTCTAAACTAATACTAATAAAACTTCTAAGGCGTAAGCTTATAGTCTATAAAGACACGCTTAAGCCTAGAATAAATAGAGATGCTAGCTAGCTAGTATAGCCTAGAACCACTAAGACCTTACTATAGTAACTATTAGTTACCTATCTGCTAGGTACCCGAGGGGTAACCTACCTAATAGCGTATTATATTATGCTCTTTAGAAACTTAACACGTATATATAAACTTCTTTTTGTGGTATATAGTGACCTTCTTCTTATTACTCCTATCCGTTACCCTATCCTTAATATACTAGTCTTACTCTTTTATTAGGCGCTATTAGCTAGCTTACTAGGAGTTATAGACGGTATAAATGGCTATAGTATAGTCTCGAATTTGACTAAGTTGTTTAGTATTAGCGCTGGAATAAGAGAAAGCCTGGATAATATAGTAGTTAAGGATATAAAGCTACGCCGCTACTTAGGCCTAGGCTATTAAAGCTTAAAGTTAGTAATGGAAATCTATTAAGGATAGGAAAGCTTATCTTAATATAACTACTGCTCTTAATACGCATGTATCGATTATAAGGACTAAAGGTATTAAACCTTATATAGTAAGACTTGTTGCAAGCCTCTAAAATCCTCTTATTAGACTTCTAGTCTTTTAAGGGCGTATAGGTAAAATTATTTAGGTAGAACTAGCACTAATTATGGGTTAGCGGAGGTTAAGGTTCTATATATAACAGTAGGGCTAGAATACGCTAAGGAATTAGCTTAGAAGAGTAGTTAGCAAGAGAACGAAGAGGTATATTAAAATAATAATAAAAAAGAAGTAAATCTTAAAAAGTATATTAAGTAAAGGTCTAAAATTAGATAAAGGTTAATAATGGGAAATAAAGTATTAAGAAAAAAGGTTAGGCTTAATAAGTAAAGTGTCTTTATACTTTACCTTCTAATACCCTTTTAGTATATAGCCGCAACCTTGCCAATATAACTCTATAATAATAGCGCAATTTAGAAGGAAGGACACACGAGTATAAGCTATTTAGCTATTACTTCCTTATAAAAACTAATTACGCGGCTAAGGAAAGGCGATTAAGACATTAACTAAAGACTTATATAGGTTAAATAATACCTAAATAATACTATAGTATTAAAGAACAACGTTATAGACGTTCCTAATAATCGTATAATAGCTATAGGTGCTATTATAAAGTATCTCTCCTATATACTAAGTAGTAGAGTTACGCTAAATATATAGTATAGGACTACTAGATTTGGAAGTATATATACTAAATCTTGGGAGATAAGTCTTTTTAATTAACTAATTAATTACCTAACTATATATAATAGCCTAATGTGACTAGGGGGCATCTCGCTCCGGGGGGCATCTCGTTCACGCACTAAATTTATGACGCGCTAATTCTACAATTACGATAATGGCTACACCATAACAGCAAGAAGCCATATATCAAGAAGGTAGAATTGCACTCGCTATTTAAGCCTATAAGCTAAGCCAATTTCAAACTCCTACTACCGCTATAAAGTCCTACGCGATAAGATGTCCCCCAGAGCAAGATACTCCCTAGTTACGTTAAGGGCAAATATAGAAGTAAGGCATTAGTAATATAGGGGGTTATAAGAAAGGATTATAGATTATATTTTAGTAGTTAAAGACGACAAAGGCTGGCTAAGGCCTTATATATTAAATCCTATACTAAAAGGTTTTATAGAACTGTACTAGGAGCACTAAATTGCCTATAATATTTATAGTTAATTATATATTGGTATAAAGGCTTAGATATAAAGTTATATAAAAATCTATAGGTTAGCCTAGGTAGTTACTAGTACGCTTCTAGTAGCCTTTTAATAAGGTTTCTAGTAATTCTTAATTCTTTTCTTAGTTATATTTGTAACAGGACTAGCCCAGTTACAGTAGGAATGTCTTGGTGAAACACTTAACAGATAAATTCCAACGCTTTAATCAAATTCTGCCAAATTCTGCCAAAGTTAATTAAATTCCGCCAAATTCCGCCGACTTAATTAAATTCCACCAAATTCCACTAACGTAATGGAATTTGGTTAAAACCTATTAAAATCCATATGGGCTTATGCCCACGCATCTGCTGCCAAGACCTCGAATATTTAGTTATAAGTTTCCTATATTCCTTTCTCTTCTTTATGCAACGTCTTGTTCCTAGCAAGAGCTATATACCCTTAGATTTAGATAGAATTTATATTGTTCCTTTAAATCTTTCCTAAAGCCTCTTCGCGCCCTTATATTACGTTGCGTTAAAAATAACTACTATTAAAATAGTAAACGACCTTGAATCTTACGCGTTAACTATAAGTATTATAACCCTAGTTAGGGAACAGTTAACTACAATACAAAAAGCCTTTATAGATGCTTTGGCTTAGTAGCGGGCTATATTGGAAGCCTAGTATTAGCAATTAATAGAAACACTCTGTAAAGAACTCTATAACGTTAATACACTTATAATAGAGACCCTAATAGCAATACCTGTAAATAAAATTAAGATAACTGTATGTGAACCTGGCCCGTTAAATGCAAACCCTAAACTAGTAATAGTAGCTTAACCCATACCTGTAACAAACCTAGTACCTACTATAAAATTAGAAAAGCTTCCTAACCCTCTAATATTTAATAGAAATTAAAATAATCTATATCCCTTTATAACTAAGCTCTGTCTTAAACTTTTAATAAACTATAACTAATACCCTACTAAAGCTAGCAAGATTAGCTATAGGATGTCTTAATTAAGTAAAGACGCTGCATAAACTATAGACTTATTCTTCTATAACGGCACCTTTATTAATTTTGAAATCTTTATCTCTCTGTTAGAATAAATATATAATAACGCCAGCTTCCCTGCCTAGAGAACTTGTTAAGGCCCCTCTATAAGGGCCTATCTGGTATCCGGTACACTTAGGTGACTTAGAAGAGGGTCTTAATAGGCATAGTGCGCGCGACCAGGTACAGCGACAGCGACGCGACGGCGACGCGACGGCGACGCGACGGCGACCAGACGGCTCAACGAGGTAGAAACACGGGCAAAGCTCTAGGCAGCGGAAATACAGGCCAGCTTTAACGGCCCCATGGCGTTCGACTTATAGTCGACTTACAGTTAACCCATAGTCGACTCACAGGCGACTTACAGGAGGGTTTTAATAGGCGTGGTACACGCAACCTGATGCGCATATGCATAAGGCGACTTATAGGAGGGTCTTAATAGGCGTGGTACTCGCAACCTAATGCATACATATGGGGGAGGCTATAGGGGAAACATAGGCCAGTTGGACAAGGACTCGATAGTTAGAGACATAGGCTAGCTTATAAAAGGGGGGGATATAAGCTTAGTTAGTAGGAGAGGGGAGAGTAGGTTATCTGGTATAGGACCTAGTATCTTTACAGCCCCTCTCCTGCAAGACACGGTTGGCCTGTTATAAGGAGACTCTTATAGGCAACGCGAAATGGGAACTGGCAGCAGTATAGGGTGTTGCGCCCCTATATTACTACTAGCCTCCCGCGGGGCGTAGTGCGTAGTAGCTACTGCTGGCTCTAAGGACCTTACCCCTTAGCTAGGCCCTAACCCTTAGTGCACCTAGTAGGCAGGCAGGATCACGTCCTAGCCGGAGAGACTACTATATGGCTTAAGAGAACGGATGCGCGTGTTGGTATACTAATAGACGGAACCGTTCGCCTCTAGGGCGGTACGCTAGTAAGGTATGCTTAAGGAGCAAACAGGAGTTACTTAGGCAGGGGAGGCTTTTAGTCTGGGCTTTAACTATAGAAGGTACCTAAGGCTTCTATATTGCAGGATACAGCTACGACGCCCTTATAGGATTACGCCAGTAGGTATATAAAAAGGGAGTTGCGACCCCTAGAAGCGGCAGCTTATGCCTATACCAGCAGAAATAATAAAGAAAGGCGTAAAACTAGAGGCTATAGAAGGCTCCTAAGCCGTGCAAAAGTATACCAACTCTGGGAGGAGATTCTTATATAGACCGCTAGGGGGCGGTCTAGTACTTGGGTTAACCCCATTATAAAATATCCAAAAGAATGGTGAAACCCCCTGTTAATTAGTAGTGGCAGCTAACTGCTTATAGAAAGCCCCCTAGGCCTTTAGGCCTAGGTAACTAGGACTAAATACTAGAAAACTAGGGTAGAGGCCTAGATAAGCAGGCATGTTAAACTCTACTATATAACTACCTGCCTAGACCATATCCCTATCCAGATACAGCTAGATCTGGATATTAAGGCGCAACTAAATAGTAAAAGATACGTAATAAGGAAGCTTAAGACAGATAGTTTCCTTAATATAGTTAAACAATAACTTTAAGACCTAGAAGAAATCCACCTAGTACCAAATAAGCGAGGCTTATTGGCCACCCCTAAGGAAATTGACTAAAGACTAGAAAGGATCCAGGCAGTAATTAAAAACAGGCTGGAAGAGCACTGCCCGGTCTTAAAACCGGGCCCCTATGCGCGATATGTATGGTCCGCATAATGCGCGGTTCTTATTGCCAGCCAACAATGAGTAAGAAGGAAATATACAAGCAGCTATAACCCTAAAGACAAGAGATAATATAAAGACATAAGAAACTAGTTAAAGAATACCCTAAAAAAAGAAGCAAGAAACAACTGGAGATAGTTTATAAATAAGCACACTTCTAACCCAAGCCTCCCCTATAACAAGGGCCTTTGGACTATGGCGAAATAGGTAAAGAAAAAGGTAGGGCGCCTAGCAGAAGACCCACACCTACCACCCCTATAAAGAGTAGGGGAAGTATAGGCCACTAATAATAACAATAAGAAGGTAAAGATCCTTATAGAAAGGTTCTTCCCCTAACTAGCTCTAGCAGACCTTAGTAATATTATAGGTAAAACACCAGTAACTCGCCTGTGGGTTAACAGCGATATAACAATAGAGGAAATGGCCAGAACTATTAGCCGCCTTTTAAATAACATAGTACTAGGACTAGATAGAATTCTAAATAAGGCCTTAAAGACCTGTGGACTACTTATAGCACCCTAGCTTATAGATGTAGCCAGAGCATGCTTTACTATAGGCTACTACCTATAACTTGGAAGATCTATAACGACAGTTGTCCTATAAAAAGAAGGTAAAGCAGATTACTTAACCCTAGGAAGCTACCGCCCTATTGCCTTAGAAAACACCCTTAGTAAGATCTTAGAAAGGGTAATAGCGGAGCATATAGCAGACACGGCTGAGGAACACGCCCTACTACTATAAAGTTAAATGGGGGCAAGAAAGAACCGCTTAATACTATTAGCACTTACGCTACTCGCTGCCACTATTAAATCTGCATAGGCGATGCGAAGGGACTTCGTAGTATTAATGCTTAGCTTAGATATTAGTGGTACCTATAATAACGTACCCCACGAGCGCCTCCTATATATCCTTAGGGCAAAGGGCTTCCCAGAATGGATTATATAATTTGTTTAAGGGTTTATAGGCCAGAAAGAAACATTATTAGTCTTTAGCGGATACTAGAGCCCCCCCTATCGCAGTTATAATAGGAATACTATAAGAATTACCCCTCTTGCCTATACTCTTCCTTTTCTTTGTAAGCAACCTGCTTGACTCCTTTAAGGAAGGGGTAACTTAGGGGATAGGCTTTATTAACAACATAAACCTAATTATATACGGGCTAATAGCCGCAGAGAATTGCAGAACACTAGAGAAAGCCTATAATACCTATATAGAATAGGCAAGATAATATAGAGTCTAATTCTTACTAGAGAAATACCAGCTAATCCATTTTATAAAAAAACGCAACTAATCTGCAGATCTTTAGCATTTAATTTATATCTAAGGCTTTAAGGGTTAACCAGTTTAGGGCCTAAGAGTATTAGGAGTATAGGTAGACAGCAAGCTCTAGTAGAGCGCATATACGGCGCAAGCGGCCTATAAGGGCTAAGTATAGTATATTGCATTATCCAGGATTGTTAATTTTATATAGGGACTATGCTTCCAGAGGTCACGCCTACTATATATAGTAGTTGTCCGGCCAACTATAACGTATAGGTCCAGTATTTGGGCCATTAGAGAAACTAAGAAAGGCCCCCCTAAATTACTCCTTAAACCACTCTAAAAGGTCTAAACAGCCTGCCTTTGGAGTATAATAGGAGGGTATAAGCGAACGGCCACAGTACTGCTTAAGAAGGAAGCCAATATTCCCCCCCTATAACTACATATTGAAGCCGCTGCAATATAAAGGGCGCAAAATGAACGCAACTCTAATGTTATAAAGTATATTAAGACATGCCTAAATAAACTATAGAGGGACCCTAGGGGCCCTTATAGGAGAACAAACCAATAACCCCAAAGTTAGGAAGATATATTAGAGAAATAGGTAAAGAAAGTAGAAGAAAAATAGTGCTGCTTTAGGGCCTAAGCCCATATAGAGAAGGAAGGGAGACGCGTAAGAGATTAGCAAAGATAATAGCAAGAGAGAAAAAGGAGCCAAAGTAGAGTATAAAAGAACGCCGGGAAACTATCTACCGTAATATAATACTAGTTGGACCAACGCTAGAGAGGCGTATAGGAGTTAAAGGTATAGAGGCTGTTTTAGGTAAGAGGAACCTAAGCTATAGCATAGTTAACGCCATAGGGGGTAAACACTTAAGGGCTCTAAAAAGGCCTAATAAAGGCAGAAAATATAATAGTAACACTCTTAAGAACAGGAATAATAGGACTAAAAGACTGGCTCTACTAGGTGGGTATTCTAGTAGGTAGCCCAAGATGCGAATATAGTTGGCTAAGACAAACACCAAAACACATAATACTATTATGCCCCTTATACACTAACCGAGAAGTAATGCTCTTAGTAGCTAGCATAGAGAACTATAATACACTGCTTTTAATATAAAAAGGTCTTAAGGTGGTTACCTAGTGGCTTATTAACTAAAGTATACTAGACCAGTTCCGGGTTGCAAAGGAAATAGTAATAGAAGGTAAAGAGGCGAGTATTAGGCGCCCCCTAATGACTCTATAGTAGTAGAGTTAAGTTTGCGATACTAGCGCGTCCGTAGACTTGTTATAGCAGCAGTAGTTCCTAAGGAGGTTAAAAAGTAAGGTAGTAGAGCATTATAGGTAACTCGTAGGCGCCTTATAGGTAAGTCCCAAAAGGTAGGGAGATGGATTATAGGATTTTCTTATTTTCTTAAATAGAGTTTTCTCCCCATATATAAATAAGGAGTAGTCCGCGTGGGCCTAATAGGGATCCAAATCGGACGTTAAGCAATGAATTATTATTATTATTAATAACGCCAGCTGTAAATATACTGCTGTCACTAAACTTAAACACCTATAATAATAGAATTAAGACTTTACTAGCTTCTTTTTGGAATTTTTAGGCCTTGTTAGTGAACTGGATTAGAATGAAGCCGCTAAAGTTGCTGCTTTTTGATAAGCTATTTTGGATAAAATTAGAGCACAGTTAGTAGGTAGGGAATTGCTAAAGGACCTACCTAAATTTGCTATAATATGTTAACGAATTGATAAGGACCTTTAATATAATAAATAAACTTATTCTCTAAAGCCAACCATGCCTTGCGTTTAAGACTCTATAAAACCAATATATACCCCAAAGCGCGACCCTTCTCTAAAACCTATATACAACCCTATGGACCTTAACGCCACTTAATCCTACGCACCCTTAGGAACTAATAAACGAAGAACTCAAGCCATAAATAGAGAATGCTTTGGATGTGGTAGAAAAGGATATATCTAAAGAAATTGCCAAACTTACCCTTTTAAAAAAGTCCGCTGTAGTTCCTCCTGGTCTTTAAATCGCACCCACTCCTTAAATTATACTTGTTCTTTAAGCTGTACTTGCTCCTTAACTTATACTTATTTTATAAATTATACCTAGTCGTTATAAAGTATTTTATGCTTAGCTAACTTGGAAAATAAATTGTCCTAGGGCTAAGTCGCGCCTTAGGACAAGAAGTGGAAGAGCATAAGTGTTTAGGCTCTTTTAGCGCTAATATACAATATAACTCCCTTAATATACTTAGTAAAATTTAAATACTTAAAAAATAGAAGGAGGTACAAATCTTTATAGATAGTAGAGCTACTAGTATAGGCTTTATTAATATAAACTATGTAAAAACCTAACGCCTAAATTTAAAGAAATTTAATAATAATAATAATTCATTGCTTAACGTCCGATTTAGATCCCTATTGGGCCCATATAGACTACTCCTTATTTATATATAGGGAGAAAACTCTATTTAAGAAAATAAGAAAACCCTATAATCCATCTCCCTACCTTTTAGGACTCGCCTATAAGGCGCCTATAAGTTACCTATAGTGCTCTACTACCTTACTTTTTAACCTTCTTAGGAACCACTGCTACTATAATAAGCCTACGGACGCGCTAGTATCGCAAACTTAACTCTACTACTATAGAGTTATTAGGGGGCGCTTAATACTTACCCCCTTATCTTCTATTACTATTTCCTTTGTAACCCAGAACTGGTTTAGTATACTTTAGTTAATAAGCCACTAGGTAACCGCCTTAAGACCTTTTTATATTAAGAGTAGTATATTATAGTTCTCTATACTAGCTACTAAGACCATTGCTTTTTAGTTGGTGTATAAGGGGCATAATAGTATTATGTGTTTTAGTGTCTGTTTTAGCCAACTATATTTGTATCTTAGGCTACCTACTAGGATACCTACCTAGTAGAGCTAGTCTTTTAGTCCTATTATTCCTATTATATTTTCTGCCTTTGTTAGGCCTTCTTAGAGCCCTTAAGTGTTTACTCCCTATAGCGTTAACTATGCTACGGCTTGGGTTTCTCTTACCTAAGATAGCCTCTGTACCTTTAACTCCTATATGCCTCTCCAGTATTAGTCCAACTAGTATTATATTACAGTAGATGGTTTCCCGGTATTCTTTTATACTCTACTTTAGCTCCTTTTTCTCTCTTGCTATTATCTTTGCTAACCTCTTATATATCTCCCTTCCTTCTTTATATGGGCCTAAGCCTTAAAGCAGTACTATTCTTCTTCTACTTTCTTTACCTGTTTCTCTAATATATCTTCCCTACTTTGGGGTTATTAGTTTGTTCTCCTATAGGGGGCCCTAGGGTCCCTCTATAGTTTATTTAGGCGTGTTTTGATATACTTTATAACATTAGAGTTATATTTATTTTGCGCCCTTTGCATTACAGCGGCTTTAATATATAGTTATAGGGGGGGAATATTAGCTTCCTTCTTAAGCAGTGCTGTGGCCGTTCGCTTATACCCTCCTGTTATACTCTAGAGGCAGGCTGTTTGGACCTTTTAGAGTGGTTTAAGGAGTAATTTAGGGGGGCCTTTCTTAGTTTCTCTAATGGCCCAAATACTGGACCTATACGTTATAGTCGGCCGGACAACTGCTATGTATAGTAGGCGTGACCTCTGGAAGCATGGTCCCTATATAGAAAGAAATTTAATAAGCCCTAAGGCCTATAAGGCTTTAACAGCAAACCCTTAATATATAGCAAATTAACGCACTATGCTCTTATAAAAATATAGATAGGTAAATACCTTAAATATATTTCCCTATTTATAATACCCCTAAAGCAATATAAGATAATACTTAGATATGGATAGCTAAAACGGCATAACCCTTTAATTAGCTAGGTTAAAGAAATACTAAAATTCCGCATAACCTACTGCTAAAGTTATTATTTAAAATACCACCTGCCCTATAAACATATATAAGACTATTTAAATTTAATATAATATAAATTGCCCTTACTATAAACCTTAAACTAATATAATAAAACTACAACTGCTAATCGCAGTAAAGAATACAAAGATAATATATTTGTTGGGAATAAGGCAAGCGGTCGTTACGTGACGCCACGGCACTAGTGTAGCGAGGAGTCTTAAGCTCCTCGCCCTTCCTTATTCTAATTAATAAGCTTTTTAACCAACATCACTATAACCTACTCAAGTAGTCATTATTGGTGAGTCACCCTATATAACCAACACTAATCAGTGGTTAAATACACAGTCAATTATAGAGCAGCTAGGTTTTTAAATAGAAGAGACAGTCTTGTATAGGGGTGCTATATGCGCTTATATAGAATAGATCCCGGCAATACTATGCTACCTTAAACTTGCGGAAAACTAGTAATAGAAGTATTACTAAATACTAGGAAATACCAAGTTGTGTCTATTATGCAGAACAACCACGTTTACGAAGATTTGGTCAAGTACTTTAGGTTAGAAGTGTTACTAAACCTAGGGTCCCAAGTTAATATCCAAAACGCGTTAAAACAACCATCTCAATACCTTTAGTGTACCTTCGCAGACCGTAGGATCACAATTACTACCCAACTATACATTAAACAACCTTTATTTTCCTTAATCTTTTTATTAAAACGCGTTAAACAACCCTTAATAACAGCTATTATGGCGTTAACCTACCTAAAGAAGTATAAGGACGATATTAACCTAAAGATATAGAAAACCAATATAATTAACCTTAAAGATGTTAATTAACAAGATTTAAACAGATTCTTACTATACCGCATAGCATACTATAAAGACAGCAAATACAACAACACCATGCTATGGTACTGTGTAAGGGAGGACTTTATTAGATAGACAAAGGGAACATAAACTCCTATAAAAAAGGATATTATATAAGACTTCTGTAACTTCTTACAGGAGTATAGAGTGTTTATACCTATAGATAGGGGTACTATTAGAGATAACATTTAGGAGTAGGTTATTAATGCAAAAAAAGAGTATAAATGGACTCTATAAAAGATTAAGCACCAACTACGCACTATAAGGAAGCTTAACTCACAATAGAATCTAAGCAATACACCTCTAAAGACAAATCTACCTCCGCCTTTAACTCCTCTATATCCAATCCAACCCATAACTTTAGCTTTAAATACTATACCCTAATAAGAGTAGGCATAGGATCCCATTACTTTACAATTTAATAACCTTTAGACTCCACTAACCAGACCTATATCCCTACTGCAGCCTGTAATGCAACTCCTACCTCCTCCATCTTAATCTCAAATTGGAGGCAGTTTAAAATTGCTTACAGAGCTTATAAAGCTCTATTTAGATCAGGAGAAGAAGTTTAATAGGGAATTATATAATATTCTTAATTCAAAACTACGTATCTTCTATAACTATTGCTAGAAGGTAGGAATAGAGTCTAATTAATACTATAATGCCTATTCTGTTATACTTAAGGGCCAAGCTAATACCTTCTATTATAATTGTTTGGCAGGAAAAGGATACAATTTTAACCATATAATATATGAGTTAAGATACCACTTCGAAATAGAAGAGAATAAGTAGCAGTATATATTAAAATAGAGAGAGACTACCTTCCTAAGGATTATTACTATAAACTTAGGTGTCCCTTGGCTTAATTATCTTCAAAAGCTCTTTAATTAACTTTAGATAATTTAGCGTGGTTTATCTAAATCATATTAAGAGGATTTTAGCCTATATAATTAAGTTATTAGCGCATGCTAAGGCGTTAAAGAATATAACCTTGCTCTCTTTAATCCTGCAAATATTTATAAAGGAGTATATACTTAATTAAGATCTTCTATTAGCACTACTCTATGCTCTTAAAAAGTATAGTAATTTAACGCCTAACTTTAACCTACTTCAATCAACCCGCCTAACTAATATAATCACAACTAGACTAATCAAATATATAGTAGCCGTGGTAGGCAATACGGCAGAGGGTATAATTAACAACTATAAGGCAAAGGTGGAGGTCCTTATAGAGGTTTATTCCAAAGTAATTATTAAAAGAAGTGCTACATTTATAAGAAACTAAATTGCTAGTTAACTAGGCATTCTCTTAATAAGTAAAAGGAGGTATATAATAAGTTTCGCTAGAGTGCAAGAAACATCGGAAATTATAAGGTTACTATAGCCTACTTTTAAAGCTTCCTGGTTCAATATAAAGGCATAGAAGATCTTAAGGGTAAGGTTAATAAGGCCAAACAGCTCCTTATAGATATAGAAATTAAAGACTACTCTCCTAACTAATACTTTACTAAGTATAGTAAGGTAGATAGTATATAAACTATTACTGTTCTTAATAACTAATCTACGCTTTATGCTATTACAAAGTCAGATATCTTTAATAAGCCAAAGGAGAGTTCCGCGTTCTCCTTTAATAATAAATACTTAGCGAACGTCTTCTATAGTATTATACCAGATACTAGAGCCGTAGGAGTATCTATAGTAGAAAAACCTTAAGTTTAAGCTCTTCAGCAGCTTAATAGCTCTGTTTAGATTAACTAATTAACGGCAGGCCAACACACGATTTGTTTTAGCAAGGGTACTACAATCTCTCTTAGCACAATTAGGGTCCAAACCCCCTTAGGGCACATTACTTTCTATATTATTCCCATAAACACCCTATTTCTATTTTGCATTAGAGATATAGATAAATTAGGCATTAAGCTTAATAACCTTAAGAATATACTTATTTAGGGAGATAATTAGGTGCCTATTATACGCAAGTGGGGTTACCCCTAGTTACTCCTTTATTAACTAGAAAAGAGTATTACTTAAAGCCACTTAACTAAGTTAGAGTTACGCTAACTATACCATCACTTTAGCCACCCATCTATTTATTAATTGCTTAGGGTTTTTTAGCAAGTAGGCTATAAAGTTAAGGTTAAGGCAATTAAGCATCTTATAAGGTACTACTATTACTACTAAATAAACCAGAAGTCCCCTAGCCGATTTAAGTTCACCCTTAAAGATAACTATAACTTTAACTTTTATATTATCGTTAATATTATATATCTTAGCGGCAAGCTAGTACTCTAAGTTATTAACTTCTTAACCTTCTTCTAAGCTGCATGTTTCTTAAAGGATATATTAGCTAGGAACGCATAGGATACCCTTTAATTATACTAGATTAATGTCTACCTAAAACCCCTTAATTAAATCGTCTATAATATAGGAAAGAACTTCTTATCTATAGAGTTTTAATAATAGATAAAGGCAATAGCAATTAAGGTTAAGGAAGTCCCTATTAAGGCATATAATAGTATTAGAAAAGTAGAGCAATATTATACACCATTACGCCGCGTATATAAGATTATCTCTTTAGAACTAGAGAATGCTAGCAAAAAACTTACCTTATAAATAGCTGTTAAAGCCATTAATAATTCCGCTGGCCTAGATAGACTTATACCTATATTACTAGTCTTTAGCGCCTACCCTTAAATAACTAATAATTCTCCACCATCTCTCTCTATTATGCAATAAGCTAAGGCTATTTATAAGGCAATAAAGGAGGTCTAATATCTCTACGCTATACGCCAGGTTAACAACGTACTAGAAATAAGAAATAGCCTAAACACCTTAACTATACTTAATCTACCACTCTAGTCTAAGGTACGCGTATAGTGTAAAAAGGAAGGATGGTTAGGCCTATATTAACTTATTATAATTAATGGTTAAACTTGTACTATTTAGATGCCTTATAGACCCACTTAATTCCGTTTAACTGTTATTAAGCCTTGCTATAAAGATAACAGTTTTAAGCCTTTATAGGATACCCTAAAAGATACCCTAGAGAAGAACTACAATTAATATACTCTAAAAGGCGACTACAATTCTAATATAATTATAGTAGATATGCCGCAACTATAACGCGGTAGAGGTCGCCTAAAGAAATCACAAAATTGCTAATATCTTGTTAATTTTAAAGAGCAATTTATTACTACTATTAAGAGTAGAGACAAGTTATTAATGGCCTTTATAACAGCTAAAGAGAAGGCTAACTTTAAGCTTATAAAATAGCTCTAAAAGAAAGACCATATTATAACTTTAGGAGCCCCTTTCTAAGCATCTAATAAGTAGGAGATCAATAGTTTTATTATAAAAGAAGTTTTTAAATTTAAGAAATATAACCCTACCAAGTTTAATAGAGTTTGTATATTTAAGTTAAGAATAGTTAATAAGATTAAAGGCAAAGCTACTAATACCCTATTTAAGAAGTTAAGGCTAGTTATTAAAGGCTATAATAATAATAGCAAGGAAGTAATCCTTATATAATCCCCTATAATTTAACAAGCTAATTAGCGAGTTATTATTGCGCTAGCTCCCTCTTTAATAAAGAATAGAATAGCGGTTTATTTATAAGATATTACTTAGGCCTATACCCAATTAGAGACGCGCCTTTAGCGCTTAATACTAGCATACCTTCTAGAGTAAATTCGCTACTAATATCCTAAAGATATAATTATAGTTATACTTAAGCCATTATATGGAATTATAGAGGCAGGAATTTACTAGTGGGCTACCTATAGCAAGCACTATAAAGAGAAGCTTTTAATAACTACTTCTATATTTAACCCCTACTTCCTTATCACAACTATGGGAACTCTATTTAGAATTGTTAGTATATAAACTAATAATATAATTATCTTAGGAGATAACTAATTTTTAGCTCTTAAAGAAGATAAACTAGTAAAGGCAAATCTTATAGCAAAGTTAAAGGAAAAGCTTAATTTAATAACACTATTACTCTTTAATAGATATATCCTCTCTATAAATAAGGATTTTATTACTTTACGCCAAAAGGGCCAAGGTAAGAATATTAATATTATTAATATTAATTCTCTAAAGCAAGGATATATAGAGCAACGCGCTTATAGAGCTTATATTACTTCTATCTATTAACCTAAGGCTTTATTTAATCTCTCTATTACTGCCTAATACCAGGAACCAACTAAGGATAATATTCTTGTCCTAAATAAATATCTTTTCTAGCAAATAAACTATCTTAATTAGGGACTACTCTATATGCCTATTAATCTTCCCACCACTAAGCTCTTTGTATTTGTTAATAGATTATTTATAAATAATAAAGATTTTAGCTCCTAGTTAGGATATAAAATTATTATTACAAATAAATCTACTAGAGAGAATAACTTTATAATCTATAATAATCTTATCTATTAGAGCTTAACTAAGAGCAAGCGCGTCACTTAAAGCGTGCTAGCATTAAAGATATATAGAATGGTTAGTGGAGTTAATATAGTAATTGCAATTGGAATTACCCTAAAGATAATTACAGATTAACTTAAAATCCCTATTATCCCTATAATCGTATATACTAACTTATATTCCCTCTATAAGTATTTAGTTAAGCTTAGTACTATAAAAGAGAAGCGCCTTATAATTAACATTATAGCACTTTAGCAATCCTATAAATAGCAAGAACTCTTTAAAATTTAATAAATTAATGGTTAAGATAACCTAGTAGATATAATAACAAAGGCAAACCTAAATAAGGCTCTAGAAACGTTTGTTAACATAAATACTCTATATATATAAGTTAAAGGTTAGGTTAAAAGGGAGTAAGAGTATAATATTCTATAGGCCCTGATTTAAACCAGCTAATTAGGATTTTCTATACCCAGCATAAAAAATCGCTATTGGCTCGCTTATAACTAGCGCCTTGGCGGCCCTAATATAATATCCACCCGTAACTCCAAGTAAGAAAGCACTACATGCTAAGAGGCAAATTTTAGGATAGTAAGACTTATATTATAATAGCAATAGTAAGTAAGGAGAATTAATATTTATTACGCTAGTTAAGCAGTATTTATATATAGATAGCAACTATAAAAGAAGAGTTGCTAGTGTCGGGAATAAGGCAAGCGGTTGTTACGTAACGCCGCGGCACTAGTATGGCAAGGAGTCTTAAGCTCCTCGCCCTTCCTTATTTTAATCAATAAGCTTTTTAACTAACATTACTGTAACCTACTTAAGTAGTTGTTATTGGTGAGTCACACTATGTGACCAACAATATTAAAACCCCTTAAAATTTATATAATACAAGCCACACCTTTTATTTTGTTAGTAAGAAAATAAGACTATAAAATCTTCGCTATAACAATAGAAGATATTAAGAAGGCGCTAGAATTAAAGCAGTATATGTTGGTTACACAAGGTGATATCACGTAGCTACGGTTCGTAGATAGTATAATGGTTGTTCTTCTTCTTTTTCTTAAAGAAAGGGGTGAGGAACTTAAGGTTCCTTACCACACTAGTGCCGCGGCGGCACGTGACGGCAACTTACCGTACGTAACGGTAACTTGCCACACGTGGTGGCAATATGCCTTATATAGTAACCACTTGCCTTTATTTCTAACACTAGCAACTCTTTTTTTATAGTTGCCATCTATATATATATACCGCTTAACTAGCGTAACAAATATCAATCCTCCTTACTTACTATTGCCATTGCAATATAAGTCTCGCTATTCTAAAATTTGCCTTTTAGTACGTGGTGCTTTCTTACTTAGGAGTCGCAGGTAGATATTATGTTTAAAGAGCCGCCAAGGCGCTAGTAGTAAGCAAGCCAATAGCGATTTTCTATCCTAGGGATGGAAAATCCTAATTAGCTAGATTAAGTCAGACTCCTCCTTTAAAAAAATCTTGGCAAGAGAATCTGACCAATTAGATAACTTTAACCGCTGGTTAAAGTTCCTGGATATCTCAAGACCTTACATAACTAAGAAATTTCTGGGGACTCCCTTTTAACCCAACCTTTAACTTGTATATGTAGAGTATTTATGTTAATGAACGTCTCTAGTGCCTTATTAGGTTTGCCTTTGTTATTATATTTACTGGGTTATCTTGGCTATTAATCCATTAAATCTCAAAGAGTTCTTAACGCTTGTAGGATTGCTGAAGTGCCATAATATCAATTATAAGGCGCTTCTCTTTTATAGTACCAAGCTTAACTAAACACTTATAAAGGGAATATAAGTTGGTGCATATAATTATAGGGATAATAGGAAGTTTGAGTTAATCTATAATTATCTTTAGGGTAGTTCTAATTATAATTACTATATTAACTCTGCTAACTATTCCATATATCTCTAATACTAAAATACTTTAGGTAATGCGCTTGCTCTTAGTTAAGCTCTAATAGATAAGATTACTATAGATTATAAAGTTATTCTCTCTAGTAAATTTATTCGTGATAATAATCTTATATCCTAACTAAGAGCTAAAATCTTTGTTGTTTATAAACAATTTATTAATAAATATAAAGAGCTTAGCAGTAGGAAGATTAATAGGCACATAGAGTAGTCCCTAATTAAGATAGTTTATTTACCAGGAAAGACGTTTATTTAGGGCAAAAACGTTATCCTTAGTTGGTTCCTAATATTAGGTGGCAATGGAGAGATTAAATAAAGCCTTAGGTTAATAGATAGAAGTAATATAAGCTTTATAAGCGCGTTACTCTACGTATCCTTACTTTAGGAAATTAATGTTAATAATATTAATTTTCTTACCTTAACCCTTCTGGCGCAAAGCAATAGAATCCTTATTTAGAGAGAGGATGTATCTATTAAAGAGTAATAGTATTGTTAAATTAAGCTTTTCTTTTAGCTTTGCTATAAGATTTGCCTTTACTAGCTTATCTTCTTTAAGAGCTAAGAATTGGTCGTCCCCTAAGATAATTATATTGTTAGTTTATATGCCGACAATTCTAAATGGAGTTCCTATGGTTGTAATAAGGAAGTAGGGATTAAATATAAAAGTAGTTATTATAAGCTTCTCTTTATGGTGCTTGCTATAGGTAGCCTACTAGTAAGTTCCTACCTCTGCAATTCTATATAATAGCTTAAGCACAACCATAATTATATCTTTAGGATACTGGTGGCGAATTTGCTCTAGAAGGTATACCAATATTAAGCACTAAAGGTGCGTCTCTAATTGGGTATAGGCTTAAGTAATATCTTATAAATAAACTACTATTCTATTTTTTATTAAGGAGGGAGCTAGCGTAATAATAACTCGCTAACTAGCTTATTAAATTATAGAAGATTGCGTAAGAATTACCTCCTTACTATTATTATTGTAACCTTAGATAACAAGCCTTAATTTCTTAAATAGGGTATTAGTAGCTTTACCTTTAATCTTATTAACTATTCTTAACTTAAAGATGCGAACTTTATTAAACTTAGTAGGGTTATACTTCTTAAATTTAAAAACTCCTCTTATAATAAAACCGTTGATCTCCTGCTTGTTAGACGCTTAGAAAGGAGCTCCTAGGGTTATAATATAACCTTCCTTTTAGAGCTATTTTGCAAGCTTAAAGTTAGCCTTCTCTTTAGCTGTTATAAAGGCTATTAATAACTTAACTCTATTCTTAATAGCAGTAATAAATTGTTCTTTAAAATTAATAAGATATTAGCGATTTTGTAATCCCTTTAGGCGACCTCTACCGTGTTATGGTTATAGCGTATCTACTATAATTATATTGGGATTATAGTCGTCTTCTAGAGCATGTTAATTATGGTTCTCTTTTAGGGTATCTTTTAGGGCATCCTATAAAGGCTCAGAATTATTATCTTTGTAGTAAGGCTTAATAACAGTTAAATAGAATTAAGTGGGTCTATGAGGCATCTAAATAGTACAAGTTTAACTATTAATTACAATAAGTTAATGTGGGCCTAACTATCCTCCCTTTTTACGCTATACGCGTACTTTAGACTGGAGTGGCAGATTAAGCGTAGTTAAGGTGTTTAGGCCATTTCTTATTCCTAGTACGTTATTAACCTGGCGTATAGCGTAGAGACGTTATACCTCCTTTATTGCCTTGTAAATAGCCTTAGCTCATTATACAACAGAGGGAGATAGTAGAGAATTGTTAGTTATTTAAGGGTAGGCGCTAAAGACTAGTAATATAGGTATAAGTCCATTTAGGCCAGCGGAATTGTTAACAGCTTTAACAGCTATTTATAAGGTAAGTTCTTTACTAGCGTTCTTTAGTTTTAAAGAGATAATCTTATATACATAGCGTAATAGTATATAATATCGCTCCACTTTTCTAATACTATTATGCGCCTTAATGGGGACTTCCTTAACCTTAATTGCCATTGCCTTTATCTATTGTTAGAACTCTATAGATAAGAAGTTCTTTCCTATATTATAGATAATTTAATTAGGGGGTCTTAGGTAGATATTAATTTAGTATAACTAAAGGGTATCCCATGCGTTCCTAGCTGATATATCCTTTAAGAATTATGCGGCTTGGAAGGAGGTTAAGAAGTTAATAACTTAGAGTACTAGCTTGCTGCTAAGATATATAACATTAACGATAATACAGAAGTTAAAGTTATAGTTATCTTTAAGGGTGAACTTAAATTGGCTAGGGGACTTCTAGTTTATTTAGTAGTAATAGTAGTACTTTATAAGATACTTAATTACCTTAACCTTAACTTTATAGCCTGCTTACTAAAGAACCCTAAGCAATTAATAAACGGATAGGTGGCCAAAACAATAGTATAGTTGGCGTAATTCTAACTTAGTTAAGTAGCTTTAAGCAATACTCTTTTCTAGTTAATAAAGGAGTAACTAGGGGTAACCCTACTTGCGCATAATAGGTACCTAATTATCTTCCTAAATAAGTACATTTTTAAGGTTGTTAAGCCTAACGCCTAACTTATCTATATCTTTAATACAAAATAGAAATGGAGTGTTTGTAGGAATAATATAGAAAGTAATATATCCTAAGGGGGTTTAGACCCTAATTGTGCCAAGAGAGATTATAGTACCTTTACTAAAGCAAATTATATATTGGCCTGCCGTTAATTAGTTAATCTAAATAGAGCTATTAAGCTACTAAAGAGCTTAAACTTAAGGTTCTCCTACTATAGATACTCCTACGGCTCCTATATCCGATATAATACTATAGAAGACGTACGCCGAGTATCTATTATTAAAGGAAAACGCGGAACTCTCCTTTAACTTATTAAAGATATCTAATTTCGTAATAGAATAGAGCGTAGATTAATTATTAAGAATAGTAATAGTTTGTATACCATCTACCTTACCATACTTAGTGAAGTATTGGTTAGGGGAGTAGTCCTCAATTTTTATATCCATAAGGAGCTATTTAACCTTATTAACCTTACCCTTAAGATCTTTTACGCCTTTATATTAAACCAGGAAGCTTTAAAAGTAGGCTATAGTGACCTTATAATTTCCAATATTTCTTGCACTCTGACGGAACTTATTATATGCCTCTTTTTGCTTATTAAGGAAGTGTCTAGTTAACTAGCAATTTGGCTTCTTATAAATATAGCACTTTTTCTAGCAATCACTTTGAAATGAACCTCTATAAGGACCTCTATAATTACCTTATAGTCGACGTTGATCGTACCCTTTGCCGTATTCCCTACTACGGCCGCCATATATTTAATCAGTCCAGTTATAATTATATTGGTTAGGAACGCTTAGTTGGGTAGGGCTTTTAGTATAGAGCTGTTAAGATTCTTGTATTTATATCGCAGTACCTATAGCAGAGCGTAGCTCAGCATATACTCCTTTAAACATGTCCGCAGGTTTGTATAGCACCAAGTTGCACTTAGGAACGCTATAGCATGCTAAGATAACCTGGTCCCTTAGGCTGTTTTTATTTTAGTAAGTTTTGGTAAGTCCATATTAGATTTTCTAGAGTTTATTAAAGAGTAGTTAAAGGCACTCTAAACGAGTCTTTATTAGGTTAGAAGTAATAACTCTCTAGAATATAGTCTCTCGCCATTCGGACATATAAAGTTGGCAATTCTTATTAGTCTTAAAGTGGGCTCTAGTAAGCTAAAGCATTATATTAAAGCTATAGTTTTTACCCGCAATATAGTTATAATAGAATGTTGCTGCCCGTCCCTTTAACATAATAAAGAAAGCGTAGTGGTACTAGTGGCATTAAATTCCAACCTTGTTGTAATAGTTATAGAAGACCTGTAGTTTTGCTCTAAGCATATTATACAGTTCTCCTCTAAACTTCTTCTCTTCGTCCAAATATACCTTTATTAGATTTGTGACTTCTTATAGTAGAGGGTCACTAGTTGGCTGGAGTAGAGGAGCTAGAGGCAGTAGAGGTAGAGGACAAGTACCTCTAGGTAGAAGAGCACCTCTAGGTAGGAGAGTAGCGTTCTAGGGGTTTTATTCCGAATTAAAGTTGCCTTTTAAAGAATATAGGTTAGTTCTGGGTTTCTATAGTTAACATATAATCTTAGCTTCCGTCCATACTGGTTCTTCTATACCAGTAATAACGGCCTAAATATTACTAGCAATTGGGTTACCGTTCTCAGCAACATATACCCCGTTCCTACAGAGGAAGTCTTAAAAATCCCAAACAATATCAACATTACCAAGTGCCTAGGTATTAGCGGTCCATCCTATAAAATCCTCCCTAAAATATTCCCACAGCTGTACATCGGCGTAGTGTCTACTTCGGTAGAATACAATACGGTATAGGAGAAAGCCATTAACTTATTTTATGGTACAAGTTATTATGTCAAAGGTAAATTCGTCCCAATTTTTATTAATAAGTTTCGCGTATAAAGCTACCCCTAGTAGTAAAGAGTCTTCCCAGTCGTTTAAAGTAGGCGTAGCCATGTTTTTTTTTTTTTTTTTTAGAGGGAGGGAAGTGTTATTGGCGTAGGGATTGTTGTTTAGTACGCGTTCGTGATATATATTTGTTGTTTAGTACGCGTTTGTGACGTGTATTTGCGATTATAGAGCTTAGGACTAGTTCTGGCCTTAAATCGCGAAGACTTATAAAGCATATTGTTCTGCGTAATGGACGCAAGAATCCGTAATCTTGGAAAGGCTTAGGACCAGTTCTGGCCTTTAGATCCTTAGATTTGTGGAAAAGTTCTATTTAAGGTTTAGGACCAGTTCTAACCTTAAAAGACAGCTTCCTTTAGCATAAGTAGCACTGGTATAGTGGCTTGTCTTTTCTTAGTAAAATACCTAGCTGCTCTATAGTATAACAGTGAAGTTAACCACTGATTAGTATTGGTTACACAAGGTGATATCACGTAGCTACGGTTCGTAGATAGTATAATAGTTATTCTTCTTCTTTTTCTTAAAGAAAGGGGTGAGGAACTTAAGGTTCCTTACCACGCTAGTGCCGCGGCGGTATGTGACGGCAACTTGCTATACGTGGTGGCAATATGCCTTATATAGTAACCACTTGCCTTTATTCCTAATAGTATATTAACCCTTAACCTCTTATACCTAAGGAGTACTATAATCTAATTAATAAGTTTAAAAAACAATTTGTAGACCAGCTGCCCCTATATTAGGATGAATATAATTTTAAGATAGAACTTAAACCTAGTATAACACTAAAGTTCGGTCCGCTATATGGTATATTATAAGAAGAACGCTTATAATGCAATAATACCTTAATAAGCATCTAGAAAAAGGATTTATTTACCCTAGTTAATCTCTATTCGCCTTACCTATATTATTTATTAAAAAGCCAGGAGGAGGCTTAAGATTCTATATTAATTACTAAGCCCTAAACATAATTATAATTTAAAACTAATATCCAATCCCTTTAATCTAAGAGACGCTTAACTACCTAGTAAAGGCACGATATTTTATAAAGCTTAATATAGTTACTGCCTTTAATTAAATTTATATCTAAGGAGATAAGAAGTATATAGCCTTTTATATATAATAGGGACTCTTTAAATACCTAGTAATGCTATTTAGTATAAAGAACAGTCCTAGTATATTTTAGTAATATATTAATAATACGCTTCGTGAATTCCTTAATGTATTTATTACCGTGTATATTAATAATATTCTAATCTACTTATCTTTACTTTCTAAGTATTAAAAACATGTCTAAATGGTCCTTAAACGTTTATAAGATGTGGGTTTATAATGCAATATTAAGAAATATAAGTTCTATACGTCTAAAGTCATATACCTAAGCCTAATTATATTCCGTAATAGAATTAAAATAGACCCTAAAAAGGTTGCTATAATTATAAACTAGGGAAGCCCTAGTAATATATAAGATATTTAAGGATTCCTAGGATTTATAAATTTCTATCGCCAATTTATTAACTAGTTCTTAAAAATTGCCTAACTATTAGTAAACCTAATAAGAAAGAATATAAAATTTAAATAAACTGCTAGATGCAAATAAGCTTTTAATAACTTAAAGTAACACTTTATAAACGCTCTAATTTTTACCTACTTTAACCCTAACTGTTGGGAATAAAGGCAAGTGGTCACTATATAAGGCATATTGCCACCACATATAGCAAGTTGCCGTTACGTACGGCAAGTTGCCGTTACGTGCCGCCGCGGCACTAGCGTGGTGAGGAACCTTAAGTTCCTTACCCCTTTCTTTAAAAATTAAAAAGAATTAAATTAACCATTATCATACTATCTACAAACTATAGCTACGTAATATCACCTTATGTAACCAACACTGATTAGTGGTTAACTTCACTGTTATACCACAGAACAGCTAGGTATCACTAAAAAGAGATAAGCCACTATACCAGTGCTACTTATGCTAGAGGAAGCTGTCTTTTAAGGTCAGAACTGGTCCTAAACCTTAAATAGAACTCTTCTATAAATCTAAGAATCTAAAGGCCAGAACTAGTCCTAAGCCTTTCCTAGATTATAGATTCTTGCGTCCATTACACAGAACAACACGCTTTACAAGTCTTCGCGATTTAAGGCCAGAACTGGTCCTAAGCCCTATAATTGCAGATTCTTATTTAAACGCGTATAAAACAACAATCGACAATCCCTATACTAATAACACCTCCTCTTTTACAACCCTATAATACTTCCCTTCCTCTAAAAACATAGCTAACGACTAGAGAGACTCCTTACCACTAGGGGTAGCCACGTACGCGAAACTTATTAATAAAAATTAGGACGATTTTCCCGTTTTTAATATAATAACTTATACCGCAAAACAAGTTAATGGCTTTCTCCTATATTATATTATATTCTACTAAAATAAACACTAGGCCAATTTACAGCTGTGGGAGTATTTTAGGGAAGATTTTATAGGATGGACTGCTAATACCTAGGCACTTGGCAACGTTGATATTATTTAAAATTTTTAAGACTTCCTTTATAGGAACGAAGTATATATTATTAAGAACGGTAACCTAATTGCTAGCAATATTTAGGCCATTATTATTAGTATAGAAGAACCAGTATGGACGGAAGCTAAGATTATATATTAACTACGGAAACCAAGAACCAACCAATATTCTTTAAAAGGCAACTTTAATTCGTATTAAAACCCCTAGAACGCTAATCTCCCACTTAGTCCTCCTCCTGCCTAGTAACGTCCGCAGTAATGTCCGCAGCAGCCTCCACAGCAACCACAATCTCCGTAGTAATCTCCGTAAAAACCTCCGCTAATTCCACCAGCTATTCTAACTGCTGCACCACAAGTTGTCCCAATCGCTGTACCGCCAGCTACTCTAATCGCTGCCCCTACTACCCCACAGCAGCCGCAGCAACTGCAGCAGCTATACGTCCATACACCACCTGCACCGCTAATATAATAATCTCTGCAAGAACCACCGTAAGAACCTCTGCAAGAACCTCCACAAGAACCTCCATAAGAACCTCTGTAGCAACCTCTACAGGAACCTCCGCAGCAACTACCATAGATAACCTCAGGCTATCAAACACCTCAAGTGCCTTAAGCTGCCGTATCTCAACCCGTGCCTCAAGCTCCGTCCCACCAGCAATCTCCGCAGTAATCTCTGCAATAAGCCTCTACTTCTCTATAAACATTCAACAAGCTTTAAAAGATTTAGCATAGAGGGGAATTCTAAGACTCCTATAGTTCCCAAGGTAGCTATAGAGGTGGCTACCAGCGTAATCTAGACAGGAAGTTCTTGTGGAGGGTACTATAAAGAGAGAGTAATATAGGGGGGGGAGCGGTTGGAACGGCATAGTTACGCAGGCAATCTATAAAAGAAAGAACTGCTAGTATCTACGGCAGCTATAAACCTAATAACTATTGCAACTGATATACCCTACGACCCAAATAGATAAGACACTATACTGATACGCCTGCGGAATAAACCTAATAACAACTATGCCGTTATACCTACAGCCTAAGCAACCAATCGTGCCTATACACCTACGATCTACCGACCAAATGATCGTGCCAATACGCCTACAATCCCAATTACCGTTGTGCTAATAAGAACAACCCAAACAGGACTAGGTAGAGCTTTACTCCCTAGAACACGACCCTATTGCTAGCATTATACTGCCGCCCGAACAACCCGTTGCTGGCACCGTACTGCTACCCGAATTGATAAGCTCCGCACCAATATGCCTGTGGAACTACGACCTATTGACAAGACCTCGTGCTAATATGCCTGCGAGCCTAAACCTGTCGCTGGCACCGTACTGCTATTATAATAGACCCTTGCTGCCCTGCCTGCAGTTAACTAACCCTTGCTGCTTTATCAGCAGTTGACCGACCCTTACTGCTCTGCCTGCAGCTAACTAACTTCTACTGCTTCTACCTGCAGCTAAACCAATACCTTACTGCCTTTCTACAGCGCTATAAGCACAAAAGAAGAACTGCCAGAAGATAACTGTTAAGGCTGTTAACGATTCCGCTAGCCTAGATATGCTTGCACCTATATTGCTCGTTTTTTTGTTTAAGATTTACCACTTAGTTAACCACCATTTCTTTAGCAAATTTTGGGATAGCGAGACTTATATTGCAATGGCAATAGTGAGTAAGGAGGATTGATATTTGTTACGCTAGTCAAGCGGTATATATATATAGATGGCAACTACAAAAGAAGAGTTGCCAGTGTTGGGAATAAAGGCAAGTGGTCACTATATAAGGCATATTGCCACCACGTATAGCAAGTTGCCGTTACGTGCGGCAAGTTGCCGTCACGTGCCGCCGCGGCACTAGCGTAGTGAGGAACCTTAAGTTCCTTACCCCTTTCTTTAAGAATCAAAAAGAATTAAATTAACCATTATCATACTATCTACGAACCGTAGCTACGTGATATCACCTTGTGTAACCAACACTAACCTTAAATATATTATTAAAACAGACTTGTCTGACTATGCCCTAGGGGGAGTATTATCGCAATATAATAAGGACGGTGAGCTACGTCTAGTAGCCTTTCTGTCTTAAAAGCTTACCCCTACTAAATTAAACTATAAGATATATAATAAGGAACTACTTGCAATTGTTAAATGCTTTAAATAATGGCGCCTAGAACTTAAAGGATTGTTGTTTTTAATATGTGTTAACGGATTATAAAAACCTGTAGTACTTTATAACTATAAAGCAGTTAACGCAGCGCCAAATTCATTAGGCTGAATACCTCTTATAATTTAACTTTAAGATTATATACCAACTAGGCAAACTTAATTAGAAGCCTAATACATTAATATAACAATTATAAGACTTATCTGCAAATGCCTTAGACAAATAGATTACAAATTAATTACGGATCTTATTACCCCCTAAACATTTTAAGAAACTACATCCTATATTCCTAGACACAGAACTTAATAGAAATAAATTAGAAATTAATAAATAGGAAATAGAAATTAATAAGCTAATGGAATATAAATACAAGAATAATGCATGGATAGCAGATATAATAAAAGCGATTTAAATAGGAAAATAATAGTATAAAGATATTACACTTGCTAAATGCGAAATTTATAATAATCAACTATACTATTAATAGAAGATAGCAGTTCCGAATTCCAAACCCTTATAATTTAAGATACTTAAATTTGTATACAATTTCCCTATAGCAGGACATCATAGCTGTGTAAAGACTTATAAGATTATCCAATAAGTATATTACTGGCCTATAATGCATAACTATATATAAAAATATGTTTAAGCATGTAGAATGTGCGTGCGTAGAAAGACCTCTTATGTAAAAAAGCAAGGAGTACTTTAACTGCTACTAGTTCTAATGTAAAGATGGCGTAACATCTTAATTAACTTTATAGTTAACTTGCCTAGCAGTAATAGGTTTATAAATATTATAGTAGTAGTTAACCATCTTATAAAAATGTAATATATAATTCCTATAGACTTAATTAATATAATATTAGTAGCCAAATGTTTTATTAAGCACGTCTTTAAGCTATATAGACTTTCTAATATAATAATATCCAACCATAGAAGCCAGTTTGTTTTGGATTTCTGGCAAGCTTTATATAAATAATTAAGCATTTAAATATAACTCTTAACTGTATTTTATCTAGAGATAGATAGCTAAACTAAAATTGTAAACGTAATTATAAAATAATACTTATAAATATACTGCTCCTACCTATAAGACGACCAGGAAAAATGGCTACCTTTAGCTGAGTTTACTATAAATAATATAATAAATATATTAACAGGCGTAATGCTGTTCTACGCAACCTACAGGCAAAACCCTTAACTTAGATTTAAACTATAACCTAAAATCAATATAATAGGACCCACAATTAAATAGATCTAGTTAATTAATATATATAACTTCGCTAATTAAATAAAGTAGTTAACGGAACTATTATAAAGTAAATTAATATACGCTTAAATGTTATAGGAATGGCATATAAATAAAGGATAAGCTCCTATATAGGACTTTAAGGAAGGTAATATAGCCTACCTAAATACACAAAACCTAAAGACTTAACGGCCCTTAAAGAAACTTAATTGGAAGTTTATAGGCCTATACCGAATTAAGAAGAAACTAAGCCTGTATGCCTATAAGCTTAAACTGCCAACTAAGATGAAAATATACCTGATGTTTTATATAAGCTTGTTATAACCTTTAAAAGATAATCCTATAACTTATAAAGTACCGCCGCCACCTCCTATAATTATTAATAATGGTAATAGTTCTTACTTTATTAACTTAATTAATAATATATAATGGAAAATATAATCTAAATAATTTAAACTTCTTATTAAGTGGGAAGGATATAAAACATAAACCTAGGAAACCTATAAACAGATTAAGGCTAACGCGCCTTCCCTAATAAAAGAATTCTATAAAGACCATCCTTTACGGCCTACTTTAGCTAAATAGACATAACACAAAGGTAAACAACTGCTACTTAATATAAAGACACAAAATATAATAGCAGGAAACTTGAAATTAAAAAGAACTTAAAATATATTACGACGCTTATAACGCAATAAGTTATAAATTCTTAACTAATTTAAATTGTTTTGGACCTTTGGCTAAAAGGGGGGGTACTATAACAGGACTAGCCCAGTTACAGTAGGAATGTCTTAATAAAACACTTAATAGATAAATTCCAACGCTTTAATTAAATTCTACCATATTCTGCTAAAGTTAATTAAATTCTGCTAAATTCCGCCAACTTAATTAAATTCCACTAAATTCCACTAATGTAATGGAATTTAGTTGAAACCTATTAAAATCCGCATGGGCTTATGCCTATGCATCTACTGCTAAGACCTTGAATATTTAGTTACAAGTTTCCTATATTCCTTTCTCTTCTTCACGTAACGTCTTGTTCCTAGCAAGAGCTATATACCCTCAGATTTAGATAGAATTTATATTGTTCCTTCAAATCTTTCCCGAAGCCTCTTCGCGCCCTTATAATATTTTTTTCTTATTAAAGTTTTTTAGGAGTTTAAAGTAGGGGTTAAATGGCTAGATTATAAATAGCGGTATACTAATATCTTTCTAAACCCCTTTTAGGATAAGCCCTTATAATCTCCTTCTACCGCAAGGTAATAGTAATTAGGGGCTAACTGTAAAAAAAATAGGGGGTAATATAAAGGATATTATTGTGGTCACCTTAGGTTGCCCTTAGAATAACCCCCGGATAGCCCTTAGATAGCTATTAGTTATATACTAAAGGTATACGCCCGTAGTATATAGTCCCTCCAATTTTAGAGGCCTTACCTTTTTGAGAATTTATCTCCTCCACAATCTATTCTATTCCTATAATCGTGCCTTATACCCCCTATCTATAGAGTCCCCCTATACTAATTATAACCAATTACAATACCTTGTTAAAACGCCACCCTATCTCGCCTGCGTATTACCCTATTTCTGCTATATATTAGTCTCCCCTTTTATTTAATTATATACCCCTTTCTTATGTATATATAGACCTTAGAGCTATATTTACAATTAAGTCGCTTAGTCAATTCCCCTATACTATAAAGCTTATACTAATCCTCTAATTATTTCTTTAGGGCTCCATAAAATCGGCCTCTATACCTCTACGCGGTAGAGCCTAGAAACCTAGCAGTACTATTAGCGTTCCGTTAGGATTGTGCTAATAAACTACTAAAGTAAACGCAGAGGCGTGCGTACGGCTGCGTAGCGCCGGCGCTGCGATATAGTAGTATCGTAAAGATTTTTTACTAGGAGGGTAAGCCCTAACGAAAACTCAATACAGCTATTACGTCTTTACATATACGTTTAGTATACTTAAATTACGGTATTTACCTACGACAGCGACCTCCTTCTTTTTATGCGGTATAACGATATACTATGCGGTACCTATATATTGCTAAACCGTATATACCTTGCAGGCAAAAGGCCTATAATAAGCCTCTTATCTAAACCGCCCTCTACTTCCTCTATACCTTAATCTACCCAGTATATTCTGATATATGGTATAGCGCGAGTACTTGGCCGTAGGGGCTTAGTCTACCCCTATATCTAGTATTAGGTTAAGCGCGCTATTAGACATAAGAAGATAGGGGATAGAGGTAAGGGGTGGTTATTAGAATAGGAAGTATTATTTAGCTATAAGTAGGAGGACTATAAACGACGTGGATATACGTATAGGGGTAGCCATGGTACGTATACGTGCTTTAAAAAGCTTTAACAGAATTCCACTATTGTTAAGTGTTTTACTAAGACGTCTTTACGGTAATAGGACAGTCCTATTATATAGCGTTTAACGTAAGGGCTTTAAGGTTATTCTATATTTTAAAGGGCAGTATATAAAGATAACGTAATATAGTATTATGGAATAAGTATAAGCGACAATAATATATATTAAAGTAGATATTATTAAGCTATATATATAAACTATATAGCAGAGTTAAGACGTTATATAAGAAAAGAAGATAAGGAAATAGGAAGAAAGGGTATATATTATTAACTTAGTTGCTTAGTTAATACGTATATGGGGTAGAATAGGATTTTGGGTAGCAGTTCTAGTAGAACTTAGTAGAATTTAGCGGACTTAGCAGAATATAGCAAAATGCGGCAGATTGCCGTATATTGCGGCAAATTGCGGTCTCATAATAGGTCTCTAATTACTAAGTTAGTAGAAATAGGTAGATATATATAAGATATTACAGAGGTGTCCTATAATAGTTATATAGCTATAAGGTATAGGCGACCTATAGGTAACTCGCCTATAAGGTATATACGCTATATATACTTAGGGAAATCCCTTCCTTACCTTATACTTAGATGCCTTCTTTTTCTTAAGGATTTGTCTATTCTTATAATATACTCTATTATTCTATTAATTAAGCTCCCTATCTATATCTTACCTTATAAAACTATTGATATATAATAATTAATTAATAGTAAAACCTAGTTAAAACATAGTAAACCCTAACTATAGATAAACTAAGAGAAAAATATAGTAATAACTATAAAGATCTAAAATCTAGCAGCTTATAGGATTTTCCCCCTATATACTAGGGGTTTTTTCCTATACAATATACAACTTTCCGATAAGCTTACCTTCCTATTTACTAAGCTTATTTTCCTTTTCCTTAATTATTTAATTAATTTTATACAAGGAGCTCTTGCTGCACCTAGCCCAAAAAGACTAAAACCAACCAAAAGAACCCTAAAAAACACCCAAAGAATCCCCCTAAGATGCATACATCGCAGGGGAGGCACACGTCAAACGACGGCGGTTTATACTCGCGCGCAACCGCCAGAACCACGCCCAGCAATAGCCCTCCACAACAAAGATAGGCGAATACCACACCATAAAGCGGAAATACCTTTATTAAGAAGGCATCTAACAAAATATAAAGCCTATTAGACGCGTCTAGTATCTAGAATTACGAGGGAGTAACTGTCAGCTATAACAATCTAACATAGCTAGCAAAATGGCTCCGCTAGTCTAGCGAACCTTAGGCGCCCCTTTAGCAAACCCTTAATTAAATCCTCTAACGGCTAAGCAAAATTAAAAACAAATAAAAACCCCCTTTACCGGCGAACCGTACCTAGGCCGCTATAGCTGCGCTTCTATAACACAGGGAACTTAACCCCCTTAAGACAATAACCGGGCATATAATTATAATATAACCAAATATAGAAAAAGCAGAGGGACTTAGGGGACAATTAGAAACAGAAGTCCTTATAGAGATTTATAAAGAGGTCTATAATACTATTATAGTCCAACACCTTAGAAGTGGAGACATCAGAGTTACCCTAAAGGACTAATAGGCAAAGGAACGAGCCGTAAGGGTAGGGGACAGGCTAGAAGAACGTATTAGCATAAAAGTACTCCGTAAGGACTACCTAGTTAAAGTCCCAGCGGTTCCTATAAGCCTTAGGGTAGAAAAGGGACGCTAGGCGGACAACATAGTAATTATATAGGAGATAGTAAGACAAATAGAACGCCTTATACTAGGACTTAAGATCACTTAAATCCAATAGCTTTAACAGGAAAATGCAAACCAAGCAAATAACAAGAATGATAAGAGGATATAAAGGTCGCCAGAGACTCGCTAGGGAAATACTAAATAAATATATAGCTCCCTTATTGTTAGTATATATATACTAGGAATGCGAAAACTCCTTATTTAAAAAGGAATAATTATAAACGGCCTTATATATAACACAAGGCTCTATAACCACAGACTACGCCTATAACGATGCTACTGCTATATATAATAGGGACACACCCAATCCACATACGCAGCACAGGTGTGCTGCGGCTACTATACAGGCCCCTATAATATAAGACACTGCTTAAATCAAGACCAAATAAAATGCGCAAACTGCCACCAAAGCACATATAAGGCGTGGGAGAGAGAAGACTACATTAAATATAGAAGACGGAAGGTAAGGGCTTAACAGCTATAGAAATAACTGCATGCTAGGTTATATAAATAGAAATAATAGGTAATAAGCTAGGGGGGCGCAGGTGCCTTTCTAGCGTTTCCTACCTTTAATACTAGGGGGCTAGGCCAGCTATCCCAAGCCTTAACAGGCCAAAAGCGACGCTGCGCGACGTCACCAGACCGTACAGGGATATAAGGGTTATAGGGGACACAAGGGAGAGAACGCCCTATAGGAAGACCCTTATAGATAGCTATAGCAAGCTTAAGACCAGGATAATTAAGAATTAGACTTAACGCGGCAAATATAATATCTACAGCCAACTCTTAAAGGGTATATAGCCAACTAGTAAAAACAGGGGAAGAACCGGAGACAATAACAGATTTAGATATAGAAGCGCTAGTAGAAATATAAAATATGGAAATAAAAAGCTCTATATAAAATAAGTAGTAACCAGGGTATAGATATAAGAGATAGAAGTTCTAAAAGTCCTAGAGAAAGTAGAAACAGAAGAAGCGAGAAATAAAAAAAAGGCGAAGGACCCTTACTAGGGGTCCGCTACCTATCCATTATATAGTATAACTGCGGCAATACAAACCACTGTCTTATAAGGCCCTTACTAGACAGCCTAGACCTAGAGAAATACTATATCCTTGCCATATAAGAGCCGTATTATAATGCCTATATATAATTAATATACTGCCCCTAAGGATTCCAGCTCCTATACGAACCAAAAGCAGCTATACGCGTATGCTTTATAATTAGCAAGGCTATTAGCCTATCCTTATAGTTATAGCAGGCAGTTAACCTAGATATTACAGTTATAATAATCTAGATATATAGGGGACCGGTATAGATTATTAATGTGTATAACCCTAGGGTTAAAGGGGTCCCACAAACAGAGAATATTATATTGGTAATAAGCTTACTAGAAACTAAAGGCATAGAATCTATCCTATTAGGAGATATAAACCTCCACCACCTATAGTAGGGGGGTATCTATGTTGCTACTAAATAATAGGCAAAGTGCCTATTAAGAGCTATAGATACCTGGGGCCTTAAGCTAGCCACCCCTCTAGGAGCAATTATATAGTAACGAGGTACCGCCAGAAGTATAATTAACCTTATATTTATGGACAAAGGCCTATACTAGAGACTCAAAAGGTGCAACCCTAAAGAAGAATAGGCACTCGCCTTAGACTATATCCCTATCTAGATATAGCTAGATCTAGATATTAAGGCGTAACCAAATAGTAAAAGATACGTAATAAGAAAGCTTAAGACAGATAGCTTTCTTAATATAGTTAAATAACAACTTTAAGACCTAGAAGAAATCCACCTAATACCAAACAAGCGAGGCTTATTAGCTACCCCTAAGGAAATTAATTAAAGACTAGAAAGGATCTAGGCAGCAATTAAAAATAGGCTAGAAGAGCACTGCCTGGTCTTAAAACTGGGCCCCTACGCGCGATACGTATAGTCCGCATAATGCGCGATTCTTGTTGCCAGCCAATAATAAGCAAGAAGAAAATATATAAATGGCCATAATCCTAAAGACGAGAGATAATATAAAGACACAAGAAACCAGCTAAAGAATACCCTAAAAAAAAAAGTAAGGAATAGCTGGAGATGGTTTATAAATAAGTATACTACTAACCTAAGCCTCCCCCACAATAAAGGTCTTTGGAGGATAGCGAAATAGGCAAAGAGAAAGGTGGGATATTTAGTAGAAGACCTATACCTTCCGCCCCTATAAAGACCGGGTGAATCACTGGCTATAAGTAATAATAATAAGAAGGTAAAGATCCTTATAGAAAGATTTTTCCCTTAACCAGCTTTAGCAGACCTTAGTAATATTATAGGCGAAGCACTAGTAACTCGCCTAAGGGTTAACAGCGACATAATAACCAAAGAAATGGCCAAAACTATTAGCCGCCTTTTAAACAACGCAGTACTAGGACTAGATGGGATCCTAAATAAAGCCCTAAAGACGTGCGGACCACTAATAGCACCTTGGCTTACGGATATAGCTAAAGTATGCTTTATAATAGGCTACTACCCAAGACTTAGAAGAGCTATGACAATATTTATCCTATATAAAGAAAGTAAAGCAGACTACTTATTCCCAGGGAGCTACCGCCCTATTGCCTTAGAGAATACCCTAAGCAAGATCTTAGAAAGGGTAATAGCGGACTATATAGTAGACACGGCTAAGAAACACGCCCTACTACTATAAAGCTAAATGGGGGCAAGAAAGAACCGCTTAATACTATTAGCATTTATGCTACTTACTACCACCATCAAATCTACATAGGCGATGCGAAGGGACTTTGTAGTATTAATACTCAGCCTAGATATTAGTGGCGCCTATAATAATATACCCCATAAGCGTCTCCTATATATCCTTAGGGTAAAAGGCTTCCTAGAATAGATTATATAATTTATTTAAGGGTTTATAGGTTAAAAAGAAATATTATTAGTCTTTAGCGGGTACTAAAGCCCCCCTATCGCAGTTGTAATAGGAATACTATAAGGATTACCCCTCTTGCCTATACTCTTCCTTTTCTTTATAAGCAACCTGCTTAACTCCTTTAAGGAAGGGGCGACCTAGGGGATAGGCTTTGTTAATAATATAAACCTAATTATATACGGGCTAATAGCTGCAGAGAATTGTAGAATACTAGAGAAAGTATATAACACCTATATAGAATAGGCAAGATAATATAGAGTCCAATTCTTATCAGAGAAATACCAGCTAATCTATTTTATAAGAAAACGCAATTAATCTGCAGATCTCTAGCATATAATTCGCATTTAAGGCTTTAGGGGTTAACTAGTTTAGGGCCTAAGAGTATTAGGAGTATAGGTGGACAGTAAGCTCTAGTAGAGCGTATATACGGCACAAGCGGCCTATAAGGGCTAAATATAGTATATTGCATTATCTAGGATTGTTAACTCTATATAGGGTCTATACTTCTAGAGGTTACGCCTACTATATATAGCAGTTATCCGGCTGACTATAATATATAGGTCCAGTATCTGGGCTATTAGAGAATCTAAAAAGGGCCCCCCTAAATTACTCCTTAAACCACTCTAAAAGGTCCAAACAGCCTGCCTCTAGAGTATAACAGGCGGATATAAGCGAACGGCTATAACACTGCTTAAGAAGGAAGCTAATATTCCCCCCCTATAACTATATATTAAAGCCGCTGTAATATAAAGGGCGCAAAAGGAATGTAACTTTAATATTATAAAGTATATTAAGACACGCTTAAATAAACTATAGAGGGACCTTAGGGCGCCTTATAGGAGAACAAACCAACAACCCTAAAGTAGGGAAGATATATTAGAGAAACAGGTAAAGAAAGTAGAAAAAGAATAGTACTGCTTTAGGGCCCAGGCCTATATAAAGGAGGAAGGGAGACGTGTAAGAGGCCAGCTAGAATAACAGCAAGAGAGAGAAAGGAGCCAAAGTAGAGTATAAAAGAACGCTGGGAAACCATCTACCGCAATATAATACTAGCTAGACCAACGCTGGAGAGGTATATGGGAGTTAAAGGTATAGAGGCTAACTAGGGTAAGAGGAACCCAAGCCGTAGCATAGTTAATGTTATAGGGGGTAAATACTCTAGGGCTCTAAGAAGGCTTAACAAAGGCAGAAAATATAATAGCAATACTCTTAAGAATAGGAATAATAGGATTAAAAGACTGGCTCTACTAGGTAGGTGTCCTAGTAGGTAGCCTAAGATGCAAATATAGCTAGCCAAGATAGACACCAAAATATATAATACTGTTATGCCCCTTATACACTAACTAAGAAGTAATGCTCTTAGTAGCTAGTATAGAGAACTATAAGACACTACTCTTAATATAAAAAGGCCTTAAGGCGGTTACCTAGTGGCTTATTAGCCAAAATGTACTAAACCAGTTCTGGGTTGTAAAGGAAATGATAATAAAGGGCGGGGGGGCGGGTAACGGGCGCCCCCTAATAACTCTATAGTAGTAGAGTAAAGTGTGCGATACTAGCGCGTCCGTAGGCTTGTTACGGCAGCAGTAGTTCCTAAGGAGGTTAAAAAGTAAGGTAGTAGGAGCACTATAGGTGACTCACAGACGCCTCATAGGCGCCTCGCAGGCGAGTCCTAAAAGGCGGGGAGATGGATCACGGGGTTTTCTTAAGTTGGGTCTTTCTTAAGTTGAGTTTTCTCCCTATATGTAAATAAGGAGTAGTCCGCGTGGGCCCAATAGGGATCCGAATCGGACGTTAAGCAATAAATTATTATAATATACAACTTTCCACCAGGTACGGAGTAGTCTACGTAGGCCTAAATAGGATCTGTATTAGACGTTAATTAAGGATTAAGTTGTAAGAGTATATATATTAGATCCCGCAACAGTTGTGAGAGATTATCTTTGCAGCGTCGAGCGGGATATATTATATTAATATATATATAGCTTTATATTACACTTTAATACCTTATTAATTATTTTTCCTTGGCCTCTTTCTTCTAATTAAGTATAGAACTAGCGCTTTAGGAGAGCTTTAAAATCCACTCCGCGCCACTAATTTGATCAGTAGATCCACCGCTAATGCAATCCGATCACTGAGGCAAGGTCTTCTATATTTCGAGAGATTTCTCAACAAAGGACTACTTTCCTAGTCGTGATATAATTGGAAGAGCACCCAAGATTTCTAATGGCCCTGCCATTTTGCGAGGTAAGGGGTGTATTGGATGAGTTTTGAAACGGACCAAGGATGATAATCTCATGAAAACCGTCATTAGCCGACCTTTGTTCTATTAGGAGAGACGGGTGTCATGGTTGCGTATTGACACCTACTAATAGTGACAGCCTCGGGGACAATAGCTCCGATCTGACTGCCTAGGTGTGAAGTGGCTGAATTTTGACACTCCTTAGCGAATGCTAGATTCGCGAAGTACCGAAGCAGAGCTCGCAGCACGTCTATTCATGTTTCACGATGCTGGCTGTGCTTCCTTACGCTGTCTCAAGTTCAGCCGGTGAGTCTCTCTCTTCAGCTAATGCTTCCAGCTTCGCTCGACTTTTTCATTCCTACTGACCCGGACCATGACCACTCCTAAAACAGCGACTGACGAACTGCGGTAAGCAGTATTGAGTACTACAGTAGCAGCGGGTGGAGTGGTGAGATGCCGGCTGACAGAAAGAAGACAAAGCGTTCATTTACCCCTTAGCTGCTGGCCGTAGAGACGGTGGAATCTTGGGCCCTCTCTTTCTTGATGATTTCCTGACGAAGCAAACGGCGCGAGTAGATGCAGATATGTCGGGTTCGGGTATCGAGTTGGGATGCATCAAGGACGAATGCATCGTGATGGAGACATGGACAGACTAAGAAAAATGAGTAGATAATAGATATTCACCAAGCATAAGCTGCGGCCCGCTATCGGCGCGATGATATTTCCAAAGGGACAGTGCAGCCTGACCCCGACCACAGGCAGCGGAATGAGCCGATGGCGCGACTTGTTTCCTTTTTGCTGTCAACGCAAAAACGAACGGGCTGGACCAGCTGTGGCCTACTGCACGCTTGATTGGCAGGGCCCCAACTGGCTGGTCAAGGCTGGTGCCTCAGCCCAATGGGCGGTCAGCTGCGCCAGTTCAGGTGGTGGCTGCAGGACCAACAACCCACTCAGGACAGGCAAAGCGAGGCTGACAATCGGGCTGAACTCAGCCTCGCCCGCATCCACGACCAGCAAAATTCGGATGTCAGGCAGAAGGTATTTTGCTGGAGGCAGCCCCCCCACCACCCCCGGCCATGCGTGCAAAACCCTATAACTGTTAGTTGATTTCAATTGCCATCTCTCTAAACACTCTGTTTCCTGTTATTTTCTAGTTGTATCGTCGTCGGGAAAGCCCAGGATCTGGAATTTGTGAACGGAACCGAGGAAGAGCTGGAAACTTTGGCTAGCCATCTAGACTGCGGCCCCGCGATTTAATCCAGCCTTGTGTGAATTCACTCCCTATGGCCGCAGCAAAGGCGAAAGCAAAAGCGAAACACCAGGCGCCCGCAAGCACCTCTGCGGGCACGCAAACCGGAGACGCCAGTGACCAGCCCATCCCAGAGGATTCTGTTGTCGCTGCGCCCAAATTCGAGAGCCCCACGTCTCCAGCGCTTCAACCGCCCAAGGCATTGCCCAGGAAGGTGCTCCGGCTCAAATGTCCGACATGCAACGACTACCCCGAAGGCTTCCGCAGTGAGCACGAGCTGCGCCGTCATACGAATCGCATCCATAGAAAGACGCGCAAAGTCTGGGTCACCATCGACACGTCGCCAGACAAGACTTTCCTTGCGAATTGCAAGGCCTGTCAGTCTGGCAAGAAGTACAACGAGTGCTACAATGCCGCGAGTCATTTACGAAGAATGCATTTTCACCCGCACAAACGCGGTGAGAGGAAGATGTCTGCAGCACAGGCACGGCGAGGTGGGAAGCCTGGAGATCTGGATCCTCCGATGGAGGTGCTTAAGAAGAAGTGGTTGAGGGAAGTAGATGAGGTAGTCGGCGAGGCTGCAGAAGAACAGCCAGTTGTTGAGACCCCGGAAGAACCGAAGAAAGTCGAGGCGAAGGCACCACCCACACCTACAACCCCATCAACTCGCTCCATGGCGATTGACAGTATTGTTGACAAAGTCGATGCATCATAACCCTGTTGCATGGGGTTGGCAGGGGGACGGGCTTCAAGAGTCTGTCGCGGCCTTATTTCATGGCTCATGGGTAAGGCAAGTATGAAAGCGATAACTAGTGGCACGCATATCGTCGGAGAGAAACATCTCAGCAAATCTCAAAGCGTGCCCGGATATATTATACGATTGCTTTCTAGAAGCTTACGTTATCACGGAACCACGGTTTTAAATTAGCGCCGCAATGACGAGCCTAATGAGGTCAACGTCGCTCTAGCAATAGAGCAGGCCTGCATGAATACCGTGCCATAGACTTCCCATGTAGCAGTGAAATGGGCTCCTCGGATGTGTCTGGAAATGCGATTGAAGCGAGAGCGCTTGGGCTGGTATTTCCTGGTCACTTTGCTGCCTAGGGATTCATTTTACTCTTCCCGCACCTACAACAGTCGTTGTAACTGTATTAGAATAACGAAAATATAATAGAACTTACCTGAACTATCTTCCAGCCTGAAGATACTCTTGATGTGATAGGCACGCTCCATCTCAGTTGCAACAAATTGGCGAAAATTTCCTCCCGTTACGCCCTACTTGGCGCGCATGTTAGGAGGAAATTAGGAAACAAGAGTTGTAGATTTTGGAAGGCTCTTAGGTCGGTATTTCGATTCGCGATCTATGTGTTTTCTATTGTAAAGATATTTCCACTTTTGCCGCTAAAAGAACTAAGGGTGCGGTCTTTAAAGTAAGTAGACTAAGACTGATCTCATTCTATTCGCTGGGCGACATATTGACAAGGCTGTTGTAATTTCGGGAAATACAGTATATAATTTTGAAAGTGCTTACTATAGGACACCACGGAGGCGGCCCCTAAGCAATTATTGCTCAACACGCAATTGCGTTCCGGGTTGGATGTATAGTCACACTGTGATACTCATTGAGAAGCCGATCAGCATCCTTAATGACGAAGGTTCCTTCGATTCTTAAGCCCCTTCACCTGCACTAAAGCGAATCTCAAAATATTCTTAAATTCCACTTCAACCTGCTAATCATCACACCCAACTCGATCAAGAGTATAAGACATTACAAGTTATTTCAAGCCTTAACGTCCCCGCCGTCGCGGAAGGAAGGTGGGTATTTGGACAGCAAAGGAAAAGAAGCGAGTGTGGGTATCTTAACGGCTAGCGATATAGAAGAAATTTAGATAAAGACACAACATAATGGTACGGCATTGGTGGCCCTGTACGCCAATGACCTTGCCGGGTGGGTGAACAATGACAACTTCCACAAGAAAGTTGTGAAAGAAAAAGAGCTCTACCACCCGCTATGCTCGCTCCGGCCTACTTGCCTGACTTCCCCCTACCCATTAATCTTAGACTTAGCCTCTTCTGCTTTGCCTTCGCTTTCTCAGTCAACTCAGGTGACAACCGGTTTGGCATTTTAACCACTGGCGACGGTGCCGCAGCATCCCCGTCATCAGGCAGCAGCTGAATCCCGTTCAGCCCGGTGCCTGAGGTATGTGCGGGTAACATCTTAACCGCAGAATAAATGTCCATCTCGGCATTCTTCTTCACTAGCGTAAAAGATTCGACTGGGAAGCTTTTTCGGACTAAAACCCTTGATTTCTCCTCTGCCATAAATTTTTCATTGGCGAACGTAAATTGCACCTCTTCAGGAGAGGCAAGAGCAGTACCGATGTCCGATTCTCCAGCTGTTGGTTCAGGCCCCGTCCGCACTTCGGCAGGCACATCACTGAAACTAAACCTTGCAGTCCCTTTTCGGCTCGTGATAGGTGAAGCTATATGAGAGGTGTGCTTGGAGCTAAGGCTATCCAGTAGCACTAGGCCACCCAAGGCTCCCACTGCCCCCCCGTAACTCTCAGTACATTCGACAGGCCCCGCGCTACTCGCTGAGCTTGCTGAGCTAGCTCTTGAACTCCAAATCGGTGTGAGTGACATGCTGGCAGAGCTGCTCGAGCTCTCTTCTGCTAAGTCAGATGAACTTGGATCATACATTTGATCAATTTGGAATGCTTCCAAGATAGGAGTGCGCGCAATCTCAGGTATTGAATCGAAATGGAGTCCTAAATTTGCGGGACGGTGAGACAGGTTGTGGCTACGGTTTGCTGAAGTGGGAGTCAATTGTTGATTGAATTTTTCAGGTACTCGTGATTCCTTCGGTGGGACAGGAGTTAATGTTCGTAGAGGGGAGCCAGAACCAGAAGAGACAGTATGAGAGGGTGGATCGAGGATGGTTTGGTTAAGGCCATTGCCATATCCGTGCACAATGATTTCGCAGAAGGGTTGTGTGGGTGGCTTGACCACAACGCTATTTCGGCGGGAGCTAAATGGAGAGAAGGAGAGCGCTTTGATAGAACGGATGGATGCATTGCGGAGTATTGGGGAGGAGATGCGTAAAGGTGCTGGAACCTCGACAGAGAGCTGGCGTTGCAGAGAACTTGCATCATGGCTGCTGCTCTTGTGCGTGAAGTAATCACCGGTTTCGCAGTCTGGTTGAATGGTCATAGGAGTTGCTAGCTGTGGCATATCCACAATTTCCGTAGCTCTAGACGGATAGGGTGAGGCCCCCTCTGGCGCATTAATTGAGGAAATAACAGGAGCTTTGAGAGCTTTAGTTCCAATCTTCCAGGGAGGAGTACCAGTCACAAGACAGCAAAGTGGATAGGTGGGCTCTTCAGTATCTCGAACCTCTTTCGGAGCACGGATTGCTGAAATGAGCATCTGGAGAACACCATAGATCAACAGCCAACGAACTTTGCGCGCGTCGGCAATAGAGACCTTTTCATCCCGTTGTCTCACAGCGCACTCCCGTTCGAAGCGCATGTAAGCTATGACTAGTGGAGAGCTTGTTACTGAGACATCATGTGTGTTTGTGGCTGCAGTCAGAGCTGCTCGAGTTGTCATATAGCGATCTGTCCGCGCTTGCTTTGAGCCCAGCTTAAATGCCACTAGCGCACGCTGCGATTGCGTTCGGTTACGAGGAGTAATATCTTCAGGTATTCGTGGGAGCGGATGCGGGAGAGGTGCGTTCTTGTGCCGCTTATTGAATGCCTGTACGTTCTGGAGCACACAGATACCACCGCTAGCCGGCTTTTGACTTTGTATAGATTCAGTAGACTCCATGTCGACCAGATAATCATATAGACTTCGAAAATCGAAATACATGGATCTGTAAAGAGCCTTAGAAAAGCACGATCCTTCCGGAGGTGGCCAGTAACCGAATTTTCCCACGTAGAAGGAGTGAAGAAATGAACGAAAGCGATCGAGGTGAGCTCTAGCCCCTTGGCCCAACCCCAGGTAGGCGGCAGAAAAGTCATCCTCGAGAAAATTGCTTAGTGCTGCCATAACACGCCCAAGGTGTAGATCCATCTCAAGATATGCTCTCGTTATCAGAGCTTTAGTGACACGACATATTGGCTAGCAAGAAGTTAGTTGAGCGGTCTGCAAGTGTGGAGTCCAAGATGGTGCATACCTCGAATTCCGTACTCAGGCAGAGATTGTCGTTCATGCCCACACAGTGAGCAAATGCATCAATCCACAGTTCCTGTAGCTGATAATGTTCAGCGTAATATAGCATTGCGAGAGCATAGTCTGGACAATTCACGAAATTTAAATAGCCTAGCTTTTCAGCATATACTATGAAGTCCTCATGGTCGTTAATCTGGCCCGAACGGAAGAGATGCATCCTTTCCTGCAAGTCGATCAACGACCTGCCCAAATGTGTCCCAACCAAAGGTTTGCCAAAGACAAACGCAAAGAAATTTCGCGTTGTGATATGCCATTGGAAGGAGTCTTCCCTCGACGAATCATCTAGAGCCGGTATGTAGAGCTCACAGGTATTAGGTGCGTCAACAGGAGTTGCAGCTCCGCTAGAACCTCCTTGCGGCGTGTTGCTCCCCGGTGTTGCGGGTGTCATCTGTGCAAAGCAAAGACTGAATAATGCGCCGCAATGATTCTTCCGGAGAGTTCTGAAGGGGACACGGAACGAAGGACCTCGTCGCGATTGGCCTCTGGCGTAGAGGTGGACTAGGCAATCGCCGTCCTCAAACCATAGCTCGGAATCCTACGTAAAACAACAAAGTTAGCCACGACATCGAACCACTTTGGGAAAACACCTACTCTCCGCAGACCGTCCCAGTTGCTAACGGTCTTGGTTTTACCCTCCCATCTCTTGACCTTTTCTTGCCGTGTCGTGTTCCTCATGACCCCTGCGCGCCTAGCAGACCTGCTCCTAGTCCTGGGAGCCATTGGAGGATCGTTCGCAGGAGAGAGGACTCTGGAGAAATTGGGGATACCAGTCGTCTGCGTAGATCTCGCTGCGGGGGCGTGAGCGGCGATATGTGTCTGGTCTAACGCCAGAAGTTCAGCTGGATGCCCTGTCGAGGCTAGAGTTTGGCCCTCAGTCCTCGCCTCGGCCTGCATAAGGCTGCTAGAGCAATTGCTGTTCTCGTCCAGCGACGAAATGCAGCGAGAGGTGCAACACAGCGATGAGGAACGGCTGGGTACTTGAATCCTGTCAACCAAATTTGGCACACGGGAAGCTTGCGAGTCCATGGCCACATCAAGGTTTCAGTAGGAAGCACGAACCGTAGCAGGTCCCGGATGGGTGAAGTCCTTCTCTCCACAGGCTACCCGCCGAAGCTGCGAGCCTGAAGTACTTGGCTCATCGACATGCTAAGACCCTGTCGTCTTGTCCAGAGCGATTACCGACCAGTCCGCCAGCGTGGGACGAGGCCACGGCATTTGTATTTCCCAGCGGGAGAAGGAGGGTCTGCTGTTGGCGCTGGATCGGGTCGTGTGGCTGGCGCGGCTGCAGTTTGGTAAGCTTGGCAAGGGCCAACAGGCGTCCAGATTCCACAGATGAGCGAGGTGGATCTTGCCCTAGTAAGGCTCAAGAGGACACACTGGGGAAAGCGAGCTGCATTGCCACTTTCTCTGGAGCCTATCTAGGCCCTTTCCAGTTTTTCTCCGGACGCCACGACCAGATGTGCTTGCCCACACAGGCTGGTGGCTTGCTGAGTCTCTGAGCTGTCCAGTCAGGGTTGAGGAGCAGACTCGTCTTTTTTGGTTCAAGCGAGCGAGATGCGGCACATTGCTGCAGTCCCCAGGCTACGGTACGATCGGCGCGCGATACCCGGGAAGGGCGGACAAGTTTCATTATGCTGGTGGACAGACGCGACGTCGTCGTCAACAATGCTGCTTGCCTTGGTTGCGGAAGGAATGCAATGGAGCCACCCAACAGGACGCCGTGCTGCTATCGTCTAGAGTTTCTCGGCTCACGATTGCGAATACTGCATTGATAATCGCCCAGGATCCAGTACCCATCATCGATCTGCATGGACCCTTGCTGCAGGTAATGCTTGGCTTTCAAGAAATTAGCTTGACCCATCACACAACACCATCCCTCGACCCTCGTCATAATGGCCCTTCTGGCGTGTAAGGTCGGTTGTGCTCCCGGCTGCAGGACTCAACTCCTTCCACATCTCTAGTATGACATTATGCTTCCTCGTTTATGACGGATTTTCTCAACTACAGCGCCCAGGGCCCGTTTTGACGCCGTTCTTGCTCTTCCCGGTGGGGGAGGCCGAACGCCTCCAAACCGGCTCTCCGTCTTCTACCGCGGATGATCATTGCGGTTTGCATAATCATTAAACCTCTTTCTACCTTTCGTTGGCCTTGATTTGCCGCCAGAAAAGTCGCACATGCAAAGGCCCAAACTCGAATTTTTCCGAATGCCCTATTCTCCGAATAACTGCTACGTCAACGGCTTCACTTGCTTCACCTGCTTCACCATCCGTGGATAGCTTCTCGCGCGTGTACACCGTAGCCGGATAATATGAGCGCAATCCATCCTGGATTGTCACGAAAACCTCAATTCTCCCTTTGCGCCCGTACCTACCTAACCTCTTTTGCATATGATTTCAGATGCTAGCCTCTGAACTGTCGCTATCAGGGCCTACACATCCAGATCGGTCTCCGAGCCGTCTCTCGTTAATCGAAAATCTAACCTTGTAGGTATAATACAAGTTTTAGTCTACCTGAAAACCAGCTTTCCAAGCCCTGAGGGGAGAAAGCCAACAAAAGTGCCGACTAGCAGCCAGCATAGCAAACTCCATCTACCTCGTTGTCACTGTGTATCTCCCAACTCGCGGAATACACCGCCTGTGCCAGCCAGCATGCTGGGACTCAACATACGCGGCCTTAGCGGCGCTACGGCGACTCACCTCTCAAGGCAGTCGGCATGTCGGTCTAAAGTTGCCCTGGGCAACACATTGACCAGTGCGACTAGCTTATCTGCAACGGACAAGATGGATTACGACGACGATGACGGCTCCCCTGATCTTCACGTTGAACAAATCGCGATCATGCTTGCATTAATCTACATATTCCGCTAAGACATGTGATCCTTCTAAAAGAAATTAGTAATTCATTCTTCATGTTCACCTTTGTCGAGATTCATGAATTCGTGCTTTTTCCTCTCGGCTTCTTCGGCCTGTTTTCTCCTGTCTTCCTGTTCCTTCTCCTCCACTAGCTTTGCCGCTTCGACTTCCCTCTGTTCATACTCAACTTTCCCATTTAGCTTCGCATGTACTGTTTTCAGGTCTTCAATTAAGTCCTTCAGCTCATCTCTGTGCCATGTCGGCTGGACAATCTTATTCTTCAGCGTTGAGACCTTGGCCTCAACGTCCTTGACTTCCGACTGGTATTTGGGTGATCCTACATTCGCGAGTGTCGTCCGCTCCGCGGAAAATATAGCCTCGTGAGCTTCTTTCATCAATACCTTATTAGCCTCCTCAACCTTTTCATGGAGCGGTTTGGCAATCTGTTTCGCGCATGAATGTCAGCTGCTAGCCAGCCCAATCTCGCAAGGGCATGATCAGATTCGAATAAACGATGAAAGCACGATTAGTCCAAAACTTACGTTTTTCAAATCCTGAAACGTCTCCCTTAGCTTTTGCACCTTCTCCATTGTTTTCGGACTCTCGACCACTATTTTCACGTTCATAATTCCTTGCTCGACATCCTTGACCGTTTCTTCGCTCAGCCTCTCTCCATACTCCTTCAACTTATCCTCCAACTCCTCCCAATATGCTCTCATCTTCTCTCTCGTCTCTTCCGCCTCCCTCCTTACACCTTCCCTCTCCCTCTTTTTCTCAAACCAGAAATCCCTTGTCTCCTCTGGATAACTAGTATGCTTCAACTCGACCTCCCAGTCTGGTGCATGCTTCTCGGCCCGATTAAGCCAAAATCGCATTGTTTCATCTCAATCCCAGACTCCAGGGAAATGCACCAGTAAGTCCCCGCGGCGGACTTGGAACGCCTCAAGAGTCTCGTTGTGCTCGCCCTGGTATGCGTTGAACCATCTCTGTGGTGTTCGGATAACATTTGGTGCAAAATGCTCATCCTGGATCAAGAAATCCATAGCAGATTGATCCCGAAATTGCAAATGCTGTTCGGGTCTGTAAAATCTGAACGACAGTATTGCAGAGAACAATTCCACGCTCCAGATATTCACACGCACGGGGAAAACACCATTGTTCAGCCCATTCCGGTCATAGCTGACAAGGAGATGCACGTCATCCCACTCCGGATCATCCTCAGGTGGGAGCAATGCTTCGATGGGAACCTACGGGTTGAGTATTATTGTGTCACCATCAACCCAAAGAAGCCATTCCAGACGCTCGCCTTCAGGTTTTGCCAACTCACGGAGAAGGATCGAAAGGATATATGCGGGCTTAGTCCAGACATCATCAAGGAGCGAGTAGCGTAGGACGTGAAGGGGGTAGTTGTTAAGGCGGTCGTGCAACTCATGTGTACGCAGGGCACGCTCATAGACTCGCGACGGTGTGCCGAAAAGTATTGTTACTTTTCCGATCCGGGAACGCGCGCCTAACGATGGTGATCAGGGGCCACGAGCAAGTCGGAGGTTTGCGCATCTGTTGATAATGACGAGAGGAGATCGGTATTCGAAGCAAGCGAGGCTGGATCGGCTAGCTCTTCATTATTGTCGTAACCATCTGGAAGAGGAGTGTTGTTGTATTTGGCGCCGGTGTTGCCAGTGCGTGTATGGGTCCACGAATCTAAGGAAGAAATTTTGGACCTCCAACTTCCCGGGCTTGAAGAGGGGTGTCTGTGTGCGAATAGCGTCACGACCATATACGCTAACATGATACACATGATCACGAGGGTTATCGGTTTCAGTCGTGCGCTGTTGAAGATTACATGGCGCCTATTATGTATCCGGGACGTCTGGAAGTGCGGTTCCCGTGGAAGCCGAGACCGACCTTGGACATGTCTTGTGAATTTCAACTAGTTCCATAGCTTGAGAAGAATCCTAGGCCTAAACGGCATCTGTGTGGTAGATCATTAGAGTGCTTACGAAACTACTCAGAAGCTCATAGAAAGAGCACATCTGAGGGGATTTCTCTACTGGCTCACTATTCACATTTAGGAAAGCACTGGGGAGAGAGGTTGAGATCCCAAACGCTCACGAGCGTGCACCGAAAAGCTCTCTACATGTTCCATTTTTGGCATGAGAGCTTTAAAGTTCTTGTTGATTGTGTTTGACCTGGAGACCTTGTAACTACAGACGGTTTAAGCCTCTTTTGGGGTGAGTTGCACTCAATTATATATTGTTTTGCATTGCTGAGTTTTCTTCAGACTTTCCTAACGTTCCAACCTGCATTCCTCGGACGCACTGACACCTGGGCTGAGGAGATCTCCCCCTATCAGGACTGTTAGCCACAGTCCCGCCCATCGTCGGAACGCTCGCTCGGAACGCTCTCCTGATCATTTCTTCCTCCGATATCTCCAGCGGCTGTGGTCCTGGTGTCGAACGAACAATAAAGGATGAGGACTCTGTCTATTCTGTATGGCACTAGGGCCTCTGTAAGCTTTGCAGTGTGTGGGAATTGAACGAGCGACTTGATTCTAAATCTATGGAAATCAGGTGGAATATATACATGAATGTAGAGTCTTGACCGTAGGGTCTGTGACTCAATCTTTGACCTTATCCGAGACATACGAGGGTAGTGCTGACGCTGTCTCGGAGCCTTCCAGGCTGCAGTCTTGTGTCTCGGCATAGTGCCGGTAGTCGGTTACTGTCAGATAGTTCATCATTGATGAAATGGGTTGATTGATTGATTGATGATCGGGGCCCCTGGGGCTTTGAGCTTAAGAAGAGATTTTACGGTGCTCGTGCTCCATGCACGTGCTCCACGTGTCCCGTGCCTCATGGAGACTACAGATTATCTGACAGTTACAGCCTCTGTATATACATGAGAAAGGGGTACTAAGTCGGTGACCGAGTTAAGGTGTGGGTAACTGAAACAAAGTAAGCAGACCCGATCGTGCTCGACATACCCCCCTAGCTTTTAGCTGGCTCGCAGGTTAAAGCTGTATTACCGGTCTTGGCATAGTGTTTGAACTAATAAGTAAGGAGGTGGTGCAAATGAGCTAAACAGTCTATATACACAAGCTAAGGCTTCCGTTAAGGCTAAGCAATCTTAAACTTCTTTATTAGCTCTTCCTTAAAAAATTAAAGCATTGCTATATTCTCTCTACAGCAAATTACTACAACATTATTAATATACAAGATTCTTCTACCTTCCACAATATTAATATTGTCGATGTCTTTATGGATCTCACGCGTCTGTCCTTTAGGAACTGCTTCTAGACGCGTTGTTCTTCGTGTTAAAGGCCCGGAAGGCCCTGCTGGGGTCTCGTCTGGGGTAGGAGGCTCTAGGGTCTGTTCTGGAATCTGTTCTAGGGTAAAATCTAGGGTAGGAAGGCCAGGTAAGATATCATCCTTTGAGGCTTGTGGCTAACTATGTCATTATCTTAATAACTAAGCTCTTCTCAAACGGTTGCTTAATCTTAATTTCCATTAAAATCCACCTGTTAGCTTCTACCAGTATCCTCTTAAATTTTATCTACAATCTTATTAAGCTTATCTAACGTCTCGTTGAGCTTATCTAAGCTCTCCCAAAGTCCTTCCTAATTAGGAATAGGGTTAAATAAGGCCTTGCTTAATGTTACGGCACTGGCAAATTGCTATCAGATTGCCGCAAACTGCCGTTACATAATGGCAAGTTGCGGCAAGTTGCCATTACATAACCAGAAGATTGTATATAACTTTAAGCGGTGCTTCCATTCTTCTTGTTTCCTTTCTTTAGCTTTAGATCCTTATTTATAGACAATCCAATTATATAGGCTTGCATACGTCCTTCTTGCTGTGCTTATACCTTAATTGACTAAGTCGCTAACATTATCCAAAGCTTATTCTACTCTCTTTCTTCCTAAGAAGGAACTTAAATATATCTATAAGGATATAAAACAGGACCCTAAGGACATTACTAGGACCATAAGGACAGGACAGACCCCTAAAAACCAAAAGAATACAAATAAAACGCGAAACCTAAGAATAGGACACGCATGGACCAGAACCCCTAGAAAATAAACAAACACTAGAAATTACCTAAACCCCTACTACTATGCTAAGAAATATAGTAGCCGGCAAAGCTGCTGTAGGACCTGTAAATACCTCCAATAGTGAAACAGTCGCCGTCTTAACTCCCTAAGAAGAACTTGCAGCAGCCAATGCTAAAATTAAGCGGCTTTAAAAACTGCTTAAAACCAGAGACACCCCTACACCTAGTAAAGAGTTATCAGATGCTTAAAGACTTGCTATAGTTCTTAAGACCCTAGCCTAACGCATAGTATTAGTATTATTGCGGTCCGTAAAGGTTACGGACCCCCTATTGCTTACAGACGGAACTAACCCTATATTTAATAATTGGAAGCTTTAACTATAAGACAAGCTTAAAGTTAATGCGGACTACTTCCCTACTGCCTAGGCTAAAATGGCCTATATCTTTGGCCGTATTAGCAGGGACGCATAGACGCATCTATATCTATAATACACCTAGGACTTAGCAGACCCCTTCCTCTCTAAAGAAGAGATAATTAACTACCTATCTTCTATTTATAAAGACCCCTTTAAGATATAAAACACCCGCCTTAATTATAAAGCCCTTAATATAAAAATAATAGAGACCTTTTTGGCCTTCTAAACCCACTTTCTATACCTAGCCAGCTAAGCCTAAATTCCCTATAAAGACCTAATGCTAGACCTCGTTAACAAGCTCACCCTAGACCTACAGCGCGCCATACTGCTAGTTTTTACTACTATATAGACGCTAAAGGTACTTATAGACTACTACCTGGCTATTAATTAAGGCCTCTACTAAATTAAGGTATAAGCTAAGCAGTACAAAGCTAGAAACTCTTTAAACTAGGCTATAAGCGCTATAAGAATGGCCTATAGTGCCCCTACACAATTAGTAACTTCTATAGCACCAGCTATATAGCCCACCATTAATTTAGCAGCTAGTTACGCAGCTAGCCCTACTACAGGTCTAATATATACTTAGCCTATATACAGCAACCCCTATAGATAGGCCCTTAGTAATTAAGGAGCTTGCTTCTTATATAGCTAGAAGGACTACTTTGCTAAGGACTGCCTAATAAAGGTAAAAACAGACAAGGTTCTATTAATATAGAAGGATAGTATGGAGTTGGAAAAAGAGGAACCCTAGAGGAAGACTCCTCTCTAGGGTTAAAAGGGATTAATATATTATATATTAATCTAGGTCGGCTAGTTGGTAAAAGAAGCTATACTATCCCTTATACTTTATTTTATAATAAATATTAAGTTTTAACCTCTGCTTTAGCTAACTCTAGAGCAAATACCTTTACCTTAATAGACACCTAGTATGCTATAAAGCTGGCTGACTTTTTAAATGCACCCCTTAAGGAACTGCCCAAACTAATTCCTATTTATAGGTATAATGGACAGATAGGACCACCCATTATGACTATCTTGCGGGTTTACCTCTATATTAACGGATAAAGGCAATATAATATCCCCTTTCTTATTATGGACCTAGGAAGCCATAATATAATCTTAAGAAGAAAATGGCTAGCCTATCTAGGCTTATAGCTTAACGTATAGAGTAGACGGCTTGTCTAGCCTAAAACCCTACCCCCAATACCTTCTTTTATAAAGGAAATCAGCATTATAATAGAAAATCTTATACAGCTATAGATAGACACTATTTACCAGGCTAATGCTATGCATAGGGACTAGGCCTTTAAGAAGGACATATAGCTTAATCCGCAACGGATTTATATACTATACCGCCCCTAGACTACCTATATTATACCCCCCGCACTAAAGACCTAGAAAATTAGTAGTAACCCAGCTATGTCCCCTATAGAGAACTTAGGCCCTACGCAGCTATAAAGGAAGGCCAGAAATACCAGACGATATACTAAACTAATAGACTAGAAGGACAACTTATAGAAAATAGAATATAAGCTAAGGAAGACTATAAACCCTATACTGTAAAATACAGCCTAATAAAAGTCCGTAAAGAAACCTACGGACTTTCCCCTAGTTAATATCTACTGTATTGACGCCGTAGGATTCTATTAGAACTTGGTCTAATCTAATACCATTACCTTTACCACCAGCTTATATAAAATTGATTGAATAATTAAGAAAAAGGAAAGTGGGCTTAGTAGATAGGAAAGTGAGCTTATAGATAAGGAGCTGGTAGAACAGAAACTGCCCTATTAACACCAGAAATTTAAGGATATATTCTCTAAGGTAGTGTCCAATATGTTCCCACCTTACTAACTATATAACTACAAGATTAAAATTAAGCCAGATAAGGGAGACACCCTTAGTTATAGCCCCCTTTATTAGCAGTCTATAGCCAAATTATAGGCTATAAAGTAGTATATTATTAATAACCTTAATAAGGGCTTTATTAAGCCTAGTTAATGTAACGGAACCTTATAGCAAGAACTACGGTAGGTCCTATTATTGGGCTGGGTATGTAGATATAAACAAGTCAGCAACGTAACAATAACTGGTGGAGTGGTTGCCTAACAGATTAACTCTAATTGTATTCTAAGATTTACTATAAAGAGAGAACTATCTGGGTAGGGACTGTGGTCCTTTAAATACACAACTATACGCCTAAGAAATCCCTTCGCTCTGTAAGGTATGTGTGCTCTATCTGCTCCGTTATAGATTATATAGATTATATAGATTACATTACGTAACCTTAGCTACCATTCCTTGTTATATAGTTCTACCGGATCTATCCTGGACCGTGCCTATATTAACTAACTAGCTTCCGCCAACTCTTCTCTAAATAGTTATAATATTATACTTAAGCTGTCTGTAACACCATCTCCCTTCTCTTTATTTTCGTCCTTAAAGATTCCTAATATCTCCAAGTCGTCTACTAGAGGTATAATATCCGTTTAATTAATCTGGTTAACATCCTTACTTATTATACTTAAAGCATCTTCTTCTTTTTCTACAGCCCATTAGTCTTATACTATTACTGCAATACTATCTCTAGGTAAGATAATACCGTCTCTATATTCTTATTATGCGAAAGAGGGGTTAGTTTATATCGCGCTAGTAAGTCCTTTATCTTAATAACCTTCTTCTTACTTAGAGTGCACCAAAGCAAACATTTAATTATCCTGTAACGTTCGCTCTATCTCTAACGCTAAGTATACGCGTCCTATAACTTTTAATAGTCTTTAGGTTTCCTAAGTAACTTATTATAGGGTCTTATATTTAATCTACCGCTAAGAAGCTTAATAGTAAGCTAGCCTCCGCGCTGCTAAGGTTTAATATATTTTAGAAGAATCCGTATATATCCTTAAAGCCTAGTGTCTAGCTTACGCTCGTCTTTAACGCCTTAAATATGTCCGCGAGAAGGTTTATTTTAAGGAGTAGAAACTTATTTAATAGGGTCTGTCTAAGCTAGGTAACGAAAGAACGGACCCTCCTCCTATAAAGGAAATAACTCCAAGTAGCTTAGTAATTGCTCCTCTTAGGTCCCCCTTAGGTAACTCGTTCTTTAGCAATCCTTCTTTATTAATACTACCTAACCTACTTTCTTTTAATACTCCTATACCTTTCCTATAGCATTCTCTAGGTTGCTTAGTAGTTCCTAGGTAGTCTTACTATAGCCTATCTACTTTACTTTATACTATATTTTATTATCTACGTCCTTATAACTAATAATCTTTAAAACTTACTATTTGTCTTTTTCTTGCCCTCTATACGTGTCTACCTTATAAACTGGTAGTTTAATATTCCCGTGTACTAGTTCTAGTATTACGACATACTATATAGAGTAAATTTTTATTTTAGCTAGTAGGTTTAACTTAAACGTGACTAATAAAATTTTCTATGTGATTTTAAAAGGTCCTAGTCTAATATAGTTTAACTTTTTGCTTAGTCGTTAACTCTTAAAATTTTTATATAGTAGCCACACTTTATCTCCCTCCTTAAGATCTGGTCCCTTAGATCTCTTAGCGTTATAGTACCTTTTTATTTACTCTTATACTAGTTTAGCTGTTTCCTTAAGGTCTACATAAAGATTTATTAAAGTCTCTATTCTTTCTTTAGCTGTGCTACTTATCTTCTTTACTTATTATAGTAATAACAATAATCTTGGCTTATACCCGTAGTTTGCCTTAAATAGTAATATTCCTATTCCTTCTTATAGTGTTGTATTATATATAAACTATATAACTGGTAATAATAATACCTAATTATTCTATATATAATTAATATAGTGCCTTAGATAATATTCTAGTATCTAGTTTAATCTTTCCGTTTATCTATCCGTCTGCAGATAATACGCTATTAAGGTTACTGCGTAAACTCCTTATTCCGCCAAGAATACCTCCTAGAATGCTGCTATAAATCTTAGATCTCTATCTAATATAATCTTGCTTAGTGCTCCGTATCTTATAAATACTTCCTTAATATAGATTCTAGCGACATCTTCTATTAACATTTCTTCTATACACGCTATAAAGTATCCCCACTTTATAAGCTTGTCTACTACTACTAAAATCGCATTATAATCTTATCCCGTAATAGGATTTTTTAACTTTAGTAACTTAACAATAAAGTCCTATAATATAACTTTCTATAGTCTTTCTAGTGTTTTAATAGGTTATAGCCCTCCGTATAGCTTATACCTTATTAGTTTATTTCTTTAGTAATCTAGACATTTTCTTATAACTTGTCTCGCTAGTCCCTAGATTCCTTAAATAATATACTCCTCTTAAAGCCTTAACACTAAGCCTATAGCTCCGCTGTGCCCTTAAGTTAGTCCCTTATAGAATAACTTAATAAACTCTTTTATAATAGACCTTGGAATATAGGTTGCTTCTCTATTTTTATACTATTCTGTATCCAGATCCTCTGCCTATACTTTTTAGATCTTCTATATTTAATTACTCTCTAGTAATTTATAGATCTGGCTTTCTCTTATTACTACTATCTTAGGATAATTATACCTAATTAGTCTATCCTAATCCCTTTACAATAAAGCCCCTAACAGCTTTTTATTATTTTATAGTTCAGCCTTCCTGCTTAGAGTATCTACTTATATATTATCTATACCCTTAGTATGCTAAATTTTAAAATGGTATTCTATAAGCATTTCCGCCTATCTAACCTATCTTTAGTTAAGTTCCTTTATTATTAGGAATCCTATAAAGTTCTTATAGTCCATTTTAACTATAAATAGTTTCTCTATACCTTATAAGAATACTCTCTATTTCTTTAACGCTACAACTATACCTAATAACTCTTTATTATAGATATTATAGTTTAGTTTTAGTGGTGTTATTTTTTAACTATAGTATGTTACTGGGTGCTATGCGTCCTAATGCTTCTATAGCAAATATGCTCCTAGTATAAAGTCTAATATATCTATCTTAATAACTATTTCTAACTTTAGTTGGTAGACCTTAAGGACTAGTTCCTAGGTAAATAACTCTTTAAGTTCTTGGAATAGCTTCTTCTACTTACTACCCTAAACCTATTGTCGGGAATTAGGCAAGCAGTCGTCACGTAACGCCGCGGCACTAGCGTGGCGAGGAGTCTTAAGCTCCTTGCCCTTCTTTATTTGAATTAAGAAGTATATTAACCAACATCACTGTAACCTACTCAAGTAGTTGTTATTGGTAAGTCACCCTATGTAACCAACACTGATTAGTGGTTAAACACACAGTCAACCATAGAGCAGCTAGGTTATTAACAGAAGAGACAGTCTTGTGTAGGGGTTCCCGGTAATACTGTGCTACCTTAGGCTTGCGGAAAACCAGTAATAGAAGTGTTACTAAGTACTGGGAGATACTAAGTTATGTCTATTACGCAGAACAATCGCGTTTACGAAGATTTAGTTAAGTACTTTAGGTCAGAAGTGTTACTAAACCTAGGGTCCTAAGTCAACGTCCGAAACGCGTCGACTACGCCTTAAATTGCCTACCTTTTGACAGTAAACCTACGAGATACTATAAAGCCGAAAATCCTACCTACCTTCAACGTACGACACCCCGTCAATTCTACTCCTATTATGGCGTTAACCTACCTAAAGAAGTATAAGAACGACATTAATCCAGAGATATAGGATAAAGACATTAACCCTATAAACGCCAAGTAATAGGACCTGAACGGATTCTTACTATACTACATAGCATAATACACAGACAGCGAATATAATAATACTGTGCTATGGTATTGCATAAAGGAGGACTTTGTTAGATGGATAAAGGAAACATAGGCCCTCGCGAAGAAGAATATTATATGAGACTTCCGTAACTTCCTTTGGGAGAACAGAGTATTTGTCCCTATAGATGGAGACACTATTAGAGACAATATTTAGGAGCAAGTTATTAATATAAAAGAAGAGCATAAATGGACTCTATAAGAGATTAAGCACTAACTACGCAATATAAAGAAGCTTAACTTATAATAGAATCCAAATAATATACTAATAGAGACACGTTCTAATTCTATTATTTCAGGCACAAGTTCTTATATACCATATCCATTACTTCCACTAATTTAACCCGCAACTTTAACTACTACCCTCTAAGAGTAAGCGTAAGACCCCCTTGCTTCGCGATTTAATAACCTTCAAACTCTGCTATAGGAAGATTAGGTACCACGCCGTGTTCTATTAAGCTCTACATCTCTACTGCAGCCTATAAAGTAATCCCCACCTTAATCTCTAATGCAATTTCAACGTGGCCTAATACCGCTTGGAGGCACCTTAAAAATGCTTACAGAGCTTACAAAACTCTATTTGGACTAGGAGAAGAGGTTTAGCGGGGAACTATATAATATCCTTAATTCAAAGCTACGCATCTTTTATAACTATTGCTAGAAGGTTGGACTGGAACCTAACTAATATTATAACGCTTATTCCGTTATGCTTAAGGGCCGCGCCAGTACCTTCTATTATAATTATTTAGCAGAAAAAGGATATAATTTTAACCGAATAATATATAAGATAAGATGCCACTTTGAAACAGAAGAGAATAAGCAGCAGTATATATTGGAGTAGAGAGAGACTACCTTCCTAAAAATTATTGCTATAAACCCAGATGCCTCTTAACTTGACTATCTTTAAAAGCCCTTTAATTGACTTTAGATAATTTAGCGTGGTTTATCCAAATTATATTAAGAGAACTTTAGCCTACGCGATTAAGTCATTAGCGTATACTAAGGTGTTAAAGAATATAACCTTACCCTCTTTAATCCTGCAAATACTTATAAAGGAGTATATGCTTAATTAAAATCCTCTATTAGCACCACTCTGCGCTCTTAAGAAGTATAGTAATTTAACACCTAACCCTAACCTACTTCGATTAATCTAACTAACTAACACAATTATAACTAAACTGATTGAACATATAGTGGCCAGGGTAGGGGATACGGTAGAGGGTACGATTAATGTTAACTATAAAGAAATTATGGAGGTCCTTGTGGAAGTTTATCTTAAAATAATTAACAGAAGAAATACTATGTTTGTAAAAAGCTAAATTGCTAGTTAACTAGGCACCCTCTTAACAGATAAAAAGAGGCATATAATAAGTTTCGCCAGAGCGTATAAAACGTTGGAAATTGTAAGGTTACTATAGCCTACTTCCAAAGCTTCCTGGTTTAATATAAAGGCGAAGAAGATCTTAAGGGTAAGGTTAACGAGGCCAAACAGCTCCTTATAGATATAGAAATTAAGGACTACTCTCCTAACTAATACTTCACCGAGTATGGTAAGGTAAATGGTATATAAACTATTACTATCCTTAACAACCAATCTACGCTCCATTCTGTCACAAAGTTAGATATCTTTAATAAGCCAAAAGAAAGTTCCGCGTTCTCCTTTAATAATAGATACTTGGCGAACGTCTTCTATAGTATTATGCCAGATACTAGAGCCGTAGGAGTATCTATAGTAGGAGAATCTTAAGTTCGAGCTCTTTAGCAGCTTAATAGCTTTATTTAGATTAACCAATTAATGGCAGGCCAATATACAATTCGCTTTAGTAAGGGTACTGCAATCTCTTTTGGCACAATTAAGGTCTAAACTCCGTTAGGATATATCACTTTCTATATTATTCCCGCGAACACCCCGTTTCTATTCTGCATCCAAGATATAAATAAGTTAGGCGTCAAGCTTAATAACCTTAAGAATATGCTCGTTTAGGGAGATAATTAGGTGCCCGTTATACGCAAGTAGGGTCACCCTTAGTTGCTCCTTTAACAGCTAGAAAGGAGCGTTGCTTAGAGCCATTTAACTAAGTTGGAGTTACGTTAACTATACTATTGCTTCGGTCACCTATTAGTTTATAGATTGCTTAGGGTTCTTTAATAAGTAGGTTATAAAGTTAAGGCTAAGACGATTAAGTATCTTATAAAGTACTACTATTACTGCTAAATAAACCAGAAGTCCCCTAGCCGATTCAAGTTCACCCTTAAAGATAACTACAACTTTAACTTCTGTATTATTATTAATATTATGTATCTTAGCGGCAAGCTAGTACTCTAAGTTGTTAACCTTTTAACCTTCTTCTAAGCCGCACGTTTCCTGAAGGATATATCAGCTAGGAACGCATAGGATACTCTTTAATTATGCTAGATTAATGTCTACCTAAAACCCCCTAATTAAGTTATTTATAATATAGAAAGGAACTTCTTATCTATAGAGTTTCGGCAATAGGCGAAGGCAATAGAAATTAAGGTTAAGGAAATACCTGTTAAGGCATATAATAGTATTAGAAAAGTAGAACAATATTACACACCATTATAACAAGTATATAAGATTATTTCTTTAGAACTAGAGGGCGCTAGCAAAGAGCTCATCTTATAGATAGCTATTAAGGCTGTTAATAATTCCGCTAGCCCAGATAGGCTCGTACCTATATTACTAGTCTTTGGCGCCTACCCTTAAATAACTAACAATTCTTTACCATCCCTATCCATTACGCAATGAGCGGAGGCTATTCGCAAAGCAATAAAAGAGGTGTGATGTCTCTACGCTATGCGCCAGGTTAATAACGCACTAGGAATAAGAAATAGCCTAAATACCTTAACTATGCTTAATCTGCCACTCCAATCTAAGGTATGCGTATGGCGTAAAAAGGGAGGATAATTAGGCCTATATAAACTTATTATAATTAATAGTTAAACTTACACTCTTTAGATACCCCATGGACCCACTTAATTCCGCTTAACCGTTATTAAGCCCTACTACAGAAACGACAGTTCTAAGCCTTTATAGGATACCCTAAAGGATACCCTAGAGGAGAACTATAATTAATATACTCTAGAAGGCGACTATAATCCTAATATAATTATAGCAGATATGCCGCAACTATAACGCAGTAGAGGTCGCCTAAAGGGATTATAAAATTACTAACACCTTATTAATTTTAAAGAGCAATTTATTACTACTATTAAGAGTAGAGATAAGTTATTAATGGCCTTTATAACAGCTAAAGAGAAGGCTGACTTTAAGCTCGCAAAACAGCTCTAAAAGAAAGGCCGTATTATAACTCTAGGAGCTCCTTTCTAAGCATCTAATAAGCAGGAGATCGATAGTCTTCTTATAAAAGGAGTCTTTAAATTTAAGAAGTATAACCCTACTAGGTTTAATAGAGTTCGCATCTTTAAGTTAAGAATAGTTAATGAGATTAAGGGTAAAGCTACTAATACCCTATTTAAAAAGTCGAGACTGGTTATTTAAGGTTATAACAATGACGGTAAGGAAGTAATTCTTATATAATCCCCTATAATTTAACAAGCTAGTTAGCGAGTTATTATTACGCTAGCTCCCTCCTTAATAAAGAATAAAATAGCAGTTTATTTATAAGATATTACTTAGGCCTATACCCAATTAGAGATACGCCTTTAGCGCTTAATACTAGTATACCTTTTAGAGTAAATTCGCTACTAATATCCCAAAGATATAATCATGGTTGTACTTAAGCCATTATATAGAATTACAGAGGCAGGAACTTATTAGTGGGCTACTTATAGCAAGTACCATAAAGAGAAGCTCTTAATAACTACTTTTATATTTAATCCCTGCTTCCTTATTACAACTATAGGAACTCTGTTTGGAATTATTAGTATATAAACCAATAATACAATTATCTTAGAAGACGACCAATTCTTAGCTCTTAAAGAAGATAAGCTAGTAAAGGCAAATCTTATAACAAAGCTAAAGAAAAAGCTTAATTTAACTACACTATTACTCTTTAATAGATGCATCCTCTCCCTAAATAAGGATTCCATTGCTTTGCGCCAGAAGGGCCAAGGCAAGAAGATTGACGTTATTAACGTTAATTCTCTAAAGCAAGGATACGTAGAGCAACGCGCTTACGGAGCTTATATTGCTTCTATCTATCAACCTAAGGCTTTATTTAATCTCTCTATTGCTGCCTAACACTAGGAACTAACCAAGGATAATATTCTTGCCCTAAATAAGCGTCTTTACTGGCAAATAAATTATTTTGATTGGGGACTACTTTATATACCTATTAACCTTCCTACTACTAAGCTCTTCGTATTTGTTAATAGATTATTTATAAATAATAAAGATTTTAGCTCCCAGCTAGGATATAAGATTATTATTACAAATGAATCTACTAGAGAGAATAACTTTATAATCTACAGCAACCTTATCTATTAGAGCTTAATTAAGAGCAAGCGTGTTACTTAAAGCGTTCTAGCGTTAGAGATATATAGAATGGTTAGCGGAGTTAATATAGCAATTGCAATTAGAACTACCCTTAAGATAATTATAGATTGGCTTAAACTCCCTACTATTCCTATAATTGTGTGCACCAACTCATACTCCCTCTATAAGTGTTTAGTTAAGCTTAATACCACAAAGGAGAAGCGTCTTATAATTAATATTATGGCACTTTAGCAATCCTATAAGCGTTAAAAACTCTTTAAGATCTAGTAGATTAATAGCTAAGATAACCTAGTAGATGTAATAATAAAGGCAAACCTAAACAAGGCACTAGAGACGTTCGTTAATACAAATACTCTATATATATAAGTTAAAGGTTAGGTTAAAAGGGAGTAGGAGATATAGTAATTTAAGAGCAGCCAATTAGGATTTTCCATACCTGGTATAAAAAATCGCTATTAGCTCACTTATAACTAGCGCCTTAGCGGCCCTAATATGATATCCACCCGCAACTCTAAGTAAGAAAGCACCATGTGCTAAGAGGCAAATTTTAAGACAGCAAGACTTATATTATAATAGCAATAGTAAGTAAGGAGGATTGATATTTGTTACGCTAGTTAAGCAGTATTTATATATAGATAGCAACTACAAAAGAAGAGTTGCTAGTGTCGGGAATTAGGCAAGCGGTTGTCACGTAACGCCGCGGCACTAGTGTGGCGAGGAGTCTTAAGCTCCTCGCCCTTCCTTATTTAAATTAAGAAGTATATTAACTAACATCACTGTAACCTACTTAAGTAGTTGTTATTGGTGAGTCACCCTATGTAACCAACACCTATAGTTTCTCCTTTTTTGTTAACCTTGTAAATAGCTTAATACTCTTTAACTATTGTGCTATAAACCTCCTATAGTAATTATAAAACCCTAGGAACGATTTTAACTGCGTAACGTTCTCTAGTTCTTACTAACTTACTATTACGGACGCTTTAAGTACGATGTTACGACTACTTGGGGAAGAGTTGCAGGAAGCTAGTTAGTTGATACAGGCACGGTCTAGGATAGATCCGGTGGAACCATATAATAAGGAATGGTAGCCGAGGTTATATAATGTAATTTGTATAATCTGTGTAATCTGTGTAATCTGTATAGAGTAGATAGAGCACACGTACCTTACAGAGCGAAGGGATTTCTTAGGCATATGGTTATATATTTAAAGGACCACAGTCCCTACCCAGATAGTTCTCTCTTTATAGTAAATCTTAGAATACAATTGGAGTTAATCTGTTAGGCAACTACTCTACTAGTTATTATTATATTGTTGTTTTGTTTGTACCTATATACCTAGCCTAATAACAGAACCCACCGTAGTTTAAGCTATAAGGTTCTGTTACATATTTACTACCAAGGTTATGGTATTGGAATAAACTTAAACAATATGCCACTAAGAGCAGCACTAGTTACGATAGCGTTGACGGCAGCCACAACCTTAGGGCCAGGTGATACTAGTATAGACAATAGGGATTCTTAAGTAGTTACGCAAGGTTAGTTATAGGAAATAGTTAATTACTTATAAGACAATAATAGGATATTTAAAGAATATATTAATGGAATTAGAGTAGTAAAGATTAAGTTACCTTTAATTAAACGATTTTTAGGAGAAAAGTTAAAGCTTAAGGGATTTCTTACGCAAATGCACTTTAAGGTAGTACAGAAAGGAGCGAAGTTAGTAACATTGTTAGACTAAGTAGCCTATGCAGGATTGTTTCTAATAGGGAGGGCACTTAAGTGGTTTAAGCCGTATCTTACGGAAATATAGGCTAATGGCATAATAACTACTAACCAAGATGTACAGTATATATTTGCTAGTTAAAACGGGTTCGCAGAGCAACTAATGCAGATATTTAAAGACCTAGAGGCTATAACCACAGCGGAATAAAAGCTTTAGAACTTAGTATAACGCACTTTAATAATTAAGTATACAACACAGTTCCAAATACTAGCCACGCAGGTTAAGTGGAATGATAGGGCGCTTATAGCATAGTATAAATAGGGACTTAAGGCTAAAGTCTAGGATGCAATTATCCTAATGGAAGATATGGATACTCTAAAAGAGTTAATAAATTAGTTAATAAAGATTAATAATAGAATCTACCAAAGGGAATAAGCTAAAAGAGGGCAAGACAGAGTTCTATAGTTATATAAGGCGCAGAGTACGCAACGATAGATATAAAGTTAAAAACTATAGAATGGCGCGGAGCTAATAGACCTAAGTGGTACCAAAGAAATCTAAAGGTAGGAAAAGAAACTATAAAAACCTAAAGGTTAAGGATTAAGTAATTAAAGGACTTAGGAGCAGAGGCTAAACTAGGGATTTTAGCAGCAGAAGACGTTTAGGCGGACTCTATAGTAAGAAAGATAGTTTAAAGATAGAGCTTGCATAAATTGCAGAAAACAAGGTCATTTCACCAGAGACTATAGAGGTGGTTAGAGTAACTATGTAGTAAAGGGAACCAGACCAATAGACAGCACATATATACAGAGGGATAATAGTGCACTATAAGAAATAAAAGAATGTTTAATTAACAGTTTTGCGTATTATTATAACAACGCATGCTAAATTCATAAGGACGCTAAGTACGGCGCAAGCTATTAGCTATAAGAGCCAGAGTTAAAAGGACTCTAAGGAACTAGAGAGTTAGATAAAAAATAAAATTAACTCTACGAGCTAGATTAAGATATTACAGCAATATATAGATGAAGATCAGTAGTAATAATAATAGAGTTAAAGTACTTATTAATTAACAGCAATAAGGACGAAAAGGAGGCTAACTAGGAGCACTTAAACCTTAATAATGTAATAGAAGTAGAGACTGAGACCATTACTAAATAAGGTTTAGTAATGGATATTATAACACTATTAGATACAATTTCTATTACTTTATAAGATAATAGGAGCAACGTTTAAAAGAAACTAAGTAAGTAGATAACTACTAGTGCTAGCTTATTACTTAATAAAGGTAAAAGGCCACAGGCTTAAGATTCTTAAGAAGAGATAAGAGAAGCTTAAGATTCTTATAGTAAGATAAGACATACCTAAGGACCCACAACGGACGAAAACTAATAGGAAAGGGTAGTAACTTAGTTTAGTAACAAATAAATAAGTATAAGACGCAAGTTTAAGAACTATAAGTTTAGAGAATAAGTAAGAACGTTAGCAATCCTAGGTAAACGTAGTATTTAGCCTAAAGATTAAATAGTTAATACTAGGATTAAAAAGTAAGATAACTACAAAGATCTAGCTACAAGACGCAGAAAATAAGAAACTATAAATAAGTTTAGAATAAGAATTATTATATAGCAAGAGCAAAAGTTAGATAAGAGGTTAGCTATACTAGGTTATATAAAAAACAGAGTACCTATATAAAGAGTTACTAATAGGCCAAGTATAGGGACACCTAGAGTAAAATAGTTAAATAAATTAGAACAAGAAGAGGATCTAGATATTCTAACTAGGTTTAAAAAAAGATATACCAAAGGATATTATAATGCAGTAATAACAAGGTACTTTCTAATAAATAGACCATATACACTAAACCAGCTGTACGGAAAGTGGTATAGGCAACGACATAATAACAAATAGAAAGACTTTTATATATAGCTAGATAAAAAAGTTGTCTAAAACTAACCCATTATAGAAAAACGCATAAGTTATATTAAAGGAGCGTTAATTATAATATTAAGGAACCTAGAAGAGGGATCTAGGGACTAGAGAAGCAAGTAATAAATCTTAGTACCCACAGCAGAGATACCAGTGGTTAGGTTAACTAGGTATAGGTTTAAACTTAAGGATAAAGACAAACTAAGAGTTAACCTAAAATATATAGCGTATTATATACTATTATGGATAGCTTATGTGGATAATATATATAATATATATAGAGCACCTAAAGATAAAAACCAGAAGTACCTAGTAAGAATATATTAGGCACCAGAGGAAAAGCGGTTTAGAAATGCTAAGTATATATATAGTTAGCACCCAGTAGAAGTACAAGGTTAAGGAGACTTAACGCTTTAACCAGAAAGATTCCTTATAGAAGAATACCTAGATGGATAATAGTAGTGGGAGTACCTAGAGAACACTTATCTATAGTATATAGAGAAAAAGAAATAAACTAAGTATTAGCTAAAGTTGGACTAAGTATAGGCAGGATTAAGCAGCTAATAGTTAGGAAAAGGGGAGGCGTATAGGACTAAAGGGAACTAGTATTAGAGCCTTAGACCCTTAAAGGAATTTAAGGATAACACTTAAATTTAAGAGCTAAATAGCAAGATTAGCAGTTTAAAGCGTTAGTAGATAGTAGAGCAACTAGAAACCACATATTACTAAAGGCAGTAAAAAGGATAGGGTTACTATACAGATAAAAGGAACACCTATATCCACTTATAACAATTTTAGGAGATTAGATAGCCTATAGAGGAGGCATTATTAATCTTAAAATAGGACCTATTTAGATAACTATTAAAGGGAGACTAGTTAGAATGTCTTTTAATATCCTACTATTAGGACAGGATAAGGCGATACTAGGAATACCTTAGTTATAGGAGTACAATCTAAAGATTAATTAGGTTATAGGTTAAGTTAATATTAAGGATATATAACAGCGCAAAGTGCAATAGTAAACCAAGTTGGTATAGTACTAAGTTAGAGCGATATATAAAGAGACTAAGCGAGGCTTAAGTTATGTACCAAAGAAATACCATAAGTATAGTAAAAAGTTATGGTTACTAGAAAGTAAAAGGCTGTTAGAGCATACAGCTTAGGACTATAAGATAGAATTAGAAAAGGGAATAAGTCTAAAGTTCTTTCCAATTTATAAGCTTACTAAAACAGAGTTAGTAGCACTTAAGGAGTTTATTTAGGAGAACTTATAAAAGGGATATATTAGACTATTATAGTCATTAGTAGGATATCCAGTACTATTTATTCTAAAGAAAAACGGAAAACTTAGGATGTATATAGACTATAGACAGTTAAACAGCATTACTAGGAAGGATAGGTATCCTTTACCCTTAATTAGCAAAATCTAAGACAGAATAGGCAATGTAAAGATCTTTATAAAGATAGATCTAAGATAGGTGTACCATTAGATCAGGATTAAGGAAGGCGACGAATAAAAGGCAGCCTTTAGGTTAAAGGAAGGACTATATAAGCCATTAGTTATACAATTTAGGCTTATAAATATACTAGCAACGTTCTAGAAGCAAATTAATAGTATATTAGGAGAACACCTAGATAAATTTATTATAGCATACCTTAACGATATTATTATCTACTTAGAGAGTGAGGAAGAACATAGAGAACACGTTAAATAGGTCTTAAAGAGACTATAAGAAAAACAGATGCTAGTAGCAATTAAGAAATGCGAGTTCTTTACTAAGAAGACTAATTTCGTTAGATTTATTATTAAACTAGGCCAACTTAGTATAGATCTAAAGAAGATTAAGGCTATAATAAATTAGTAAGAACTAGAGAATATTACGCAGTTAAAATCGTTCCTAGGGTTTTGCAATTATTATAGAAGGTTTATAGCGCAATAGTTATAGAATATTAAGCTATTTACAAGGTTAATAAAGAAAGAAGAACCGTAGGTATGGGGAAAGAAATAATAAGAACTGTTTAAAAAAATTAAAGAGTTATTTACCTAAGAGCTAGTTCTTAAAATCTATTAACTAGGTCTAGAAACGGTTATAAAAATAGATATATTAGACTTTATACTAGGGGCATACTTTCTACAGAAATATCAAGATAGATAGCACCTAGTGGCATACTATAGTCGGAAAATGACACTACTAAAGTTAAACTATAATATCTACAACAAAGAGTTGTTAGGTATAGTTACAGCACTTAAGAAATAGAGAGCATTCTTATAAGGTATAGAAAAACCATTTGTGGTTAAAACGGACTATAAGAACCTTATAGGATTCCTAATAATAAAGGAACTCAACCAAAGACAGGTTAGATGGGCGGAAATGCTTATAGAATACCATTTTGAAATTTAGTATACTAAGGGTACAGATAATACACAAGCAGATGCTCTAAGCAGAAGGGCTAAACTACAAAGTAATAAAAAGCTATTGGGAGCTTTATTACAAAAGAATTAAAATAGATTAATTAGGTATAATTATCTAAAGATTATAGTAACTAAGGAAAGTCAGATCCATAAATTACTAGAAAGTAATTAGATATAAAAGATCTAAGAAGCATAGGTAGAGGATTTAGACTTAAAGTAATACAAAAATAGAGAAGTAACATATATGCCTAAGTCTATTATAGAAGAACTTGTTAAGGAATTCCACAAGGGAATAATATAAGGACACAATGGAGCTATAGGCTTAGTGTTAAGACTTTAAAAGGAGTACATTATTTAAGGAATCTAGGGACTAGTAAGACAAGTTATAAAAAAATATCTAAATTGCTAAAGAAATAAACCGACAAGGTATAAGCCGTATAGAAGGCTACAACCTGTTAAGACACTAGAAAGACCATAGGAGGTTATATTATAGAACTTTATTATTAAGTTACTAAAGTTAAGAGATCCTATTACAGGACAAGATTATAACGCGATTTTAGTAATAGTAGATAAGCTAACAAAGTGGGGATACTTTATAGCATGCACTAAAAAGATATTAGTAGAAGATATCGCTAAAATCTATATAAAGAAAGTATTTATAAGATATAGAGCACTAGACAAGATTATATCAGATAGAGATCCAAGATTTATAGTAGTATTTTAGGAAGTATTTCTGGCAGAATAAGGAGTTTACGTAGTAATATTTATAGCGTATTATCCGCAGATAGACGGATAAACAGAAAGACTAAACTAGACACTAGAACAGTATCTAAGGCATTATATTAATTACACATAGAATAATTAGGTATCGTTATTACTAGTTATATAGTTTATATACAATACAACACTATAAGAAGGAATAGGGACATTACCATTTAAGGCGAATTATGGATACGAGCCAAGAACATCATTATTGCCATATTAAGTAAAAAAGACGAGTAGCATAGCTAAATAAAGGATGGAGATGTTAATAAATCTTTATATAGACCTTAAAGAAACAGCTAAACTAGTATAAGAATGAATAAAAAGGTACTATAATGCTAGGAGATCTAAGGGACCAGATTTTAAAAAGGGAGATAAAGTATAGCTACTACACAAAAATTTTAAGAGTTAATAATTAAGCAAGAAATTAGACCATATTAGACTAGGACCTTTTAAAATTAAGTAAAGAATTTTATTAGTTATATATAAGTTAAACCTACTAGCTAAAATAAAAATCTACCCTATACAGTATATCGCAATGCTAGAGCTAGTATATAGGAATATTAAGCTACTAGTCTACGAGGCAGATATATATAGAGGATAAAAGGAAGATAAGTAGCAAGTTTTAAAGATTATCAGTTATAAGGATGTGGATAATAAAACGTAGTATAAAGTAAAGTAGATAGGCTATAGTAAGACTACCTAGAAACCACTAAGCAATTTAAGGAACGCTATAGGAAAGGTATAGGAGTATTAAAAGAAAATAGGTTAGGTAATATTAATAAAGAAGGATTGCTAAAGAACAAGTTACCTAAGGGGGACCTAAGAGGAGCAATTACTAAGCTACTTAAAGTTGTTTCCCTTATAGGGGGAGAGCCAGTTCTTTTATTACCTAGCTTAGACAAACCCTGTTAAACAAGTTTCTACTCCTTAAAACAAACCTTCTTATATACCTTCTTAAGACAAAGAAGACGTGCAGAGGCAGACAAGTACGCCTTATAGGCAGCATAAGTACGTTAAAGCTTAGTAAGGGAGGCCAAGAGCTTGTTATTAAGCTTTATAGCGGCAGATTAAACACAAGACCCTATAATAAGTTACTTAGGGAACTCAAAAACTGTTAAGAGTTATAGGACGCGCACACTTAGCATTAAAGATAGAGTAAACATCGCAAGACAAACAAATGTTTACTTTAGTACACTCCAAACAAGAGGAAGGTTATTAGGTAAAAGGACTTGCTAGTATAATATAAACTAACCCCTCTTTCACATAACAAGAATATGGAGACGGCATTATCTCACCTAGTAATAGTATGGAGGAAACCATACACGCGCAACAAAGGGTTAAAGAAGAAGAAGAAGCTTTAGGTATAATAAGTAATAATATTAACCAAATTAATTAAACGGATATTACACCTCTAGTAGACAACTTAGAGATATTAGGAATCTTTAAGGATAAAGATAAAGAGAAGGGAGATGGTATTATAGACGCTTTAAGTATAATATTATAACTACTTAGGGAAGAGTTGCAGGAAGCTAGTTAGTTAATATAGGTACAGTCTAGGATGGATCTGGTGGAACTATATAACGAGAAATGGTAGCCAAGGTTATGTAATATGATCTATATAATCTATATAATTTGTACAGAGCAGATAGAGCACACGTACCTTACAGAGCGAAGGGATTTCTTAGGCGTATGGTTATGTATTTAAAGGACCACAGTCCCTACCCAGATAGTTCTCTCTTTGTAGTAAATCTCAAAATACAATTAGAGTTAATTTGTTGGGCAACTACTCCACCAGTTATTATTACGTTGTTATTTTGTTCGTACCTATATACCTAGCCTAATAACAGAACCCACCGTAGTCTAAGCTATAAGGTTCCGTTACACTTACTATAGCTTTAACTTTCTTTAGGTCTATGCTAATTCTTCCTAGTTTAATAATAAATTTTATAAAATTGGTCTTTCTTATAAAGAACTCGCATTTCTTAATTACTACTAGTATTTGTTCTTCTTATAGTCTCTCTAAGACCCATTTAATATATTTTCTATATTCTTTCTTACTTTCTAAGTAGATAATAATATTATTAAGGTATACTATAATAAACTTATTAAGGTATTCTCCTAATATATTATTAATTTATTTCTAGAATATTACTAATATGTTTATAAGCCTAAACTGTATAACTAATAGTTTATATAGCCCTTCCTTTAACCTAAAAGCTGCTTTTTATTTGTCGCCTTTCTTAATCCTAATTTAATAGTACGCCTATTTTAGATCTATCTTTATAAAGATCTTTACATTACCTATCCTATCTTAGATTTCGCTAATTAAGGATAAAGGATACCTATCCTTTCTGGTAATACTGTTTAACTATCTATAGTCTATACGTATCCTAAATTTTCTGTTTTTCTTTAGGATGAATAGTACTAGATATTCTGCTAATAACTGCAATGGTCTAATATATCCCTTTTATAAGTTCTTTTAGACAAACTCCTTAAGTGCTACTAACTCTGTTTTAGTAAGCTTATAGATTAAAAAGAACCTTAGACTAGTTCCCTCTTTTAACTTTATCTTATAGTCCTATACTATATATTCTAACAGCTTTTTACTTTCTAGTAACTATAACTTTTTACTATACTTGTAGTATTTCTTTGGTATATAACTTAAGCTTCGCTTAGTCTCTTTATATATCGCTCCAACTTAGTACTATACTAGCTTGGTTTGCTATCGCACTTTATATTATTAAGTATCTCTAATATTAACCTAACCTATAACCCAATCTATTTTTGGATTATATTCCTATAACTAAGGCATTCCTAGTATTGCCTTATCTTTTCCTAACGGTAAGATATTAAAAGATATTCTAACTAGTCTCCCTTTAATAGTTAGCTAAATAGGTCCTATTTTAAGATTAATAATGCCTCCTTTATAGGCTATCTAATCTCCTAAAATCATTATAAGTGGATATAGGTATTCCTTTTATCTATATAGTAACCCTATTCTCTTTACTACTGCTAGTAATATATAGTTCTTATTACTCCACTATCTACTAATACTTTAAACTGCTAATCTTGCCACTTAACTTATAAGTTTAGGTATTGTCCTTAAATTTCTTTAAGGGTCTAAGGCTCTACTACTGGTTCCCTCTAGTTCTATAGGCCTCCCCTTTTCCTAACTATTAGCTGCTAGATCCTACTTATACTTAGTTTACTTTTAGCTAATACTTAGTTCACTTCTTTTCCTCTATATACTATAGATAAGTATTCTCTAGGCAATTCTACTACTGTTGTCCCTCTAGGCATTCTTCTATAAGGAATCTTCTAGGTTAAAGTATTAGGTCCCCTTAACTTTATACTTCTACTAGGTGCCATCTATATATATACTTGGCATCCCTAAACCGCTTTTCCTTTAGTACCTAATATATTCTCGCTAGGCATTTCCAGTTCTTATCTTTTAATACCCTATATATATTACACACATTATCTATATAAGCTATCCACGATAGTGTATAATGCGCTAGGTGACTTGGGTTAACTCTTAGCTTATTTTTATCCTTAAGTTTAAACCTATACCTAGTTAACCTAACTATTAGTATTTCTGCTGCGGGTACTAAGATTTATTATTTACTTCTTTAGTCCTTAGATCTTTCTTCTAGGTTCCTTAATATTATAATTAATACTCCTTTAATATAATTTATGCTTTTTTTTGTAATGGGTTAGTCTTAGATAACTTTTTCATTTAGCTATATATAAAAATCTTCCCACTTGTTATTGCGTTGTTGCCTATACCACTTTCCATATAACTGGTTTAGTGTATATAGTCTGTCTATAAGAAAGTACCTTATTATTGCTATGTTGTGACATCCTTTAGTATGTCTTTCTTTAAATCTAACTAGAATGTCTAGATTTTTTTCTTGTTCTAGTTTATCTAACTATTTTACTCTAGGTGTCCCTATACTAGGCCTATTAGTAACTCTTTATATAGGTGCTCTATCCCTTATACGACCTAGTATAGCTAACCTTTTATCTAGCTTTTGCTCTTGCTATATAATAATTCTTTATTTAAACTTATCCATAGTTTCTTATTTTCTGCGTCTTATAGCTAGATTCTTAAAGTTACTTTACTTCCTAATTTTAGTACTAACCTTTTAGTCTTTAGGCTAAATACTATATTTACCTAGAACTGCTATAGTCCTTATTTATTTCTTAAAATCTTAGCTTTCTACGAACGTTCTTACTTATTCCCTAAACTCGTGGTTCTTAAACTTGTGTCCTATACTTATTTATTTATTACTAAACTAAGTTACTACTCTTTCCTATTAGTTTTCATTCGTTATAGGCTCTTAAGCTGTCCTTATTACGTCCTATAAGTCTAGAGCCTTCTTTATCTCTTTTTAAGAATCTTAAACCTATGGCCTTTTACCTTTTATAAGTAGTGAGCTAGCACTAGCAGTTATCTGCTTACTTAATCGTCTCTAAATATTGCTCCTTCCGTCTTATAAAGTAATGGATATTATATCTAATAGTGTTATAATGCCCGTTACTAATCCGTGTTTTATAGTGGTTTTAGTCTCTGCTTCTATTATATTATTAAGGTATAAGTGCTCCTAGTTAGCCTTATTTTCTTTCTTATTACTATTAATTAATAAGTACTCTAACTCTATTATTATTATTGCTAATCTTTATCTATATATTACTTTAATATCTTAATTTAGCTTATAAAGTTAATCCTGTTTTTTATCTAACTCTATAGTTCCTTTAAGTCCTTTTAGCTTTAGCTCTTACGGCTAATAGCTTACGCTATACTTAGCGTCTTTATAAATTTAGTATGTGTTATTATAATAAAACGTAAAGTGCTTAATTAAATACTCCTTAGTCCTGTGTAATATCCCTATATCTACATTATTATACTCTAACGACCTAGTACCCTTTACTGTATAGTTACTCTAACTACCTCTATAGTCTCTAGCGAAATAACCTTATTTTCTATAATTTATATAAGCTCTATCTTTAAACCATTTTTTTTATTATAAAGTCTGCCTAAACGTCTTCTGCTGCTAAGATCCCTAGTTTAGCCTCTACTTTTTAGTCCTATAATTACTTAATTTTTAACCTTTAGGTTTCTATAGTTTCTTTATCTATCTCTTAGATTCTTTAGTACCGCTTAGGTCTATTAGCTCTGCGCTATTCTATAGTTTTTAGCTCTAGGTTTGCCAATGCGTGCTCTATACCTTATATAACTATAAAACTCTATCTTGCCCTTTCTTAGCTTATTCCCTTTAATAGATCCTATTATTAATCTTTATTACTTAATCTATTAACTCCTTTAGAGTATCCACATCTTCTATTAGGATAATTGCGTCCTAGACTTTAGCTTTAAGTGTAATGGAACCTTATAGCTTAGACTACAGTAGGTTCTGTTATTAGGCTGGGTATATAGGTATAACAAAACAACAACGTAATAATAACTGGTGGAGTAGTTGCCTAATAGATTAACTCTAATTGTATTCTAAGATTTACTATAAGAAGAGAACTATCTACGGTAGGGACTAAGGTCCTTTAAATATATAACTATACTCCTAAGAAATCCTCTCTTGTACGTAAGGTATGTTGTTACGGACGCTTTAAGTACGATGTTACGACTACTTAGAGAGGAGTCGGCGGAAGCTAGTTGGTTAATATAAGCACGATCTAGGATGGATCCAGTAGAACTATATGACGAGGAATGGTAACCGAGGTTATATAGTGTTAAACGTATTAACTATGTTAAACGGAAGGGACGTTATATTCAATATAGATAACACGCACCTTACGTACAAGAGAGGATTTCTTAGGAGTATGGTTGTGTATTTAAAGGACCTTAGTCCCTACTATAGATAGTTCTCTCCTTGTAGTAAATCTTAGAATATAATTAGAGTTAATCTGTTAGGTAACTACTCCACTAGTTATTATTACGTTGTTAACTTATTGTACTTATATACCTAGCCTATTAATAGAACCCACTGTAGTTCCTACTACAAGGTTCCGTTATATATTCACTACCAAGGTTATGGTATTGGAACAAAGTTAAACAATATACTACTAGGAGCAGTACTAGTTATAACAGCATCAACAGGAGCCACAACCTCAGGGCTAGGTAATACCAGTATAGACAATAGGGATTCTTAAGTGGTTATATAAGGTTAGTTATAGGAAATGGTTAATCACTTATAAGACAATAATAGGATACTTAAAGAACGTATTAATAGAATTAGAGTAGTAAAGATCAAGTTACCTTTAATTAAATAATTCTTAGGAGAAAAGTTGAAGCTTAAAGGATTTCTTACGCAGATGCACTTTAAGGTAGTACAGGAAGGAGCGAAGTTAGTAATATTATTAGATTAAGTAGCCTATGCAGGATTGTTCCTAATGGGGAGGGCACTTAAATAGTTTAAGCTGTATTTTATAGAAATATAGGCTAATGGCATAACAACTATTAACTAGGATGTACGGTATATATTTGCTAGTTAGAATGGGTTCGTAGAGCGACTAATGCAGATATTTAGAGACCTAGAGGCTATAACCATAGTGGAATGAAAGCTTCAGAACTTAGTACAACGCACTTCAACAATTAAGTATATAACACAGTTTTAAATACTAGCTATATAGGTTAAGTGGAACGATAGGGCGCTTATAGTATAGTATAAACAGGGACTTAAGGCTAAAGTCCAGGACGTAATTATCCTAATGGAAGATGCGGATACTCTAAGAGAGTTAATAGATTAGTTAATAAAGATTAATAATAGAATCTACTAAAGGGAATAAGCTAAAAGAGGGCAAGATAGAGTTCTACAGTTATATAAGGCGCAAAGTACGCAATAACAGACATAGAGTTAAAAACTATAGAATAGCGCAGAGCTAATAGACCTAAGCGGTACTAAAGAAACCTAAAGATAGGAAAAGAAACTATAAAAACCTAGAGGTTAAGGATTAAGTAATTAAAGGATTAAGGAGCAGAGGCCAAACTAGGGATTTTAGCAGTAGAAGATGTTTAGGCGGACTCTATAGCAAGAAAGATGGTTTAAAGATAGAGCTTATATAAATTATAGAAAATAGGGTTATTTTGCTAGAGATTATAGAGGTGGTCAAAGTAACTACGCGGTAAAGGGAACTAGACTAGTAGACGGCACGTATATATAGAGGGATAACGGTGCACTATAAGAAACAAAAGAGTGTTTAATTAATAGTTTTGTATATTATTACAACAACGCATGCCGAATTTATAAGGACGCTAAGTATGGCGTAAGCTATTAGCTATAAGAGCTAGAGTTAAAAGGACTCTAAGAAACTAGAGAGTTAGATAAAGAATAAGATTAACTCTATAAGCTAGATCAAGATATTATAGCAATATATAGATAAAGATTAGTAGTAATAACAATAGAGTTAGAGTACTTATTAATCAACAGTAATAAGGACGAAAAGGAGGCTAACTAGAAGCACTTAAACCTTAATAACGTAATAGAAGCAGAGACTAAGACCATTACTAAACAAGGTTTAGTAATGGGCATAGCAATACCATTAGATACGATTTCCATCGCTTTACAAGACAATAGGAGCAATATTTAGAAAAAACTAAGTAAGTAGACAACTACTAGTGCTAGCTTATTACTTAGTAAAGGTAAAAGGCTATAGGCTTAAGATTTTCAAGAAGAGATAAGAGAAGCTTAAGATTTTTAAAGTAAGATAAGACACACCTAAGAACCTATAATGGACGAAAACTAATAGGAAAGGGTAGTAACTCAGTTTAGTAATAAATGAACGAGTATAGGACGCAAGTTTAAGAACTACAAGTTTGGGGAATAAATAAGAATGTTAGTAATTCTAGGTAAACGCAGTGTTCAGCCTAAAGATTAAAAAGTTAATATTAGGATTAAAAAGCAAGACAACTATAAGGATCTAGCTACAAGACATAGAAAATAAGAAACTATAGATAAGTTTAGGACAAGAATTATTATATAGCAAGAGCAAAAGCTAGATAAGAGATTAGCTATACTAGGTTATATAAGGGACAGAGCACCCGTATAAAGAATTACTAATAGGCTAAGTGCAGGGACACCTAGGGTAAAGTGGTTAGATAAACTAGAACAAAAAAAGGATCTAGATATTCTAACTAGGTTTAAAGAAAGGCATACTAAAGGATATTATAATGTAGCAATAATAAGGTATTTTCTAATGGATAGACCATACACACTAAACTAGTTATACGGAAAGTGGTATAGGCAATGACATAATAATAAATAGGAAGACTTTTATATGTAGCTAGATAAAAAAGTTGTCCAAGACCAACCTATTACGGAAAAACGCATAAGTTATATTAAAGGAGCATTGATTATAATATTAAGGAACCTAGAAGAGGGATTTAGGGACTAGAGAAGCGAGCGGCAAGTCTTAGTACCCGTAGCAGAGATACTAGTAGTTAGGTCAACTAGGTATAGGTTTAAACTTAAGGATAAAGATAAACTAAGAGTTAACCCAAAACATGCAGCGTATTATATACTATTATGGATAGCTTGTGTGGATAATACGTGTAACATATATAGAGCACCTAAAGACAAGAACCGGAAGTACCTAGTAAGGATATATTGGGCACTAGAGGAAAAGCGGTTTAGGAATGCTAAGTATATATATAGTTAGCATCTAGTAGAAGTACAAGGTTAAGGAGACTTAATACTTTAACTAGGAAGATTCCTTATAGAAGAATACCTAGATGGATAATAGTAGTGGGAGTACCTAAAGAACACTTATTTATAGTATATAGAGGAAAAGAAACAAACTAAGTATTGGCTAAAGTTAGACCAAGTATAGGTAGGATTAAGCAGCTAATAGTTAGAAAAAGGAGAGGTGTATAGGACTAGAGGGAACTAGTATTAGAACCTTAGACCCTTAAAGAAATTTAAGGATAATACCTAAACTTAAGAGTTAAGTGGTAAGATCAGTAGTTTGAAGCGTTAGTAGATAGTGGAGTAATAAGGAACCACATATTACTAAAGGCAGTAGAAAAGATAGGGTTACTATATAGACAAAAGGAATACCTATATCCACTTATAATAATTTTAAGAGACCAGATAGCCTATAGAGGAGGTATTATTAATCTTAAAATAGGACCTATTCAGATAACTATTAAAGGGAGACTAGTTAGAGTGTCTTTCAATATCCTACTATTAGGATAGGATGAGGCGATACTAGAAATGCCTTGGTTATAGGAGTATAATCTAAAGATTAATTGGGTTATAGGTTAGGTTAATATTAAGAATATATAATAATATAAAGTGCGATAGCAAACTAAGTTGGTATAGTACCAAGTTAGAGCGATATATAAAGAGACTAAGTAAGGCTTAAGTTATATACCAAAAAGATACCACAAGTATGGAAAAAAGTTATGGTCACTAGAAAGTAAGAAGCTGTTAGAGTATATAGCTTAGGACTATAAGATAGAATTAGAAGAGGGAATAAGTCTAAAGTTCTTTCTAATTTATAAGCTTACTGAAATAGAGTTAGTAGCGCTTAAGGAGTTTATCCAGGAGAACTTATAAAAGGGATATATTAGACCGTTATAGTTATTAGCGGGATATCTAGTGTTATTCATCTTAAAGAAAAACGGAAAACTTAGGATGTGTATAGACTATAGATAGTTAAATAGTATTACTAGGAAGGATAGATATCCTTTACCCTTAATTAGTAAAATCCAAGATAGGATAGGTAACATAAAGATCTTTATAAAGATAGATCTAAGATGGGCATACCACCAGATTAGAATTAAGGAAGGTAATAAATAAAAGGCAGCCTTTAGGTCAAAGGAAGGACTATATAAGCCATTAGTTATGCAATTTGGGCTTATAAATATACTAGTAACGTTCCAGAAGCGAATTAATAGTGTGTTAGGAGAATACCTAGATAAATTTATTATAGTATACCTCAACGACATTATCATCTACTTAGAAAGTAAGGAAGAATATAGAGAACATATTAAGTGGGTCTTAAAGAGACTATAAGAAGAAAAGATGCTAGTAGCAATCAAGAAATGCAAGTTCTTTACTAGGAAAACCGATTTTGTTAGATTTATTATTAAACTAGGCCAACTTAGTATAGATCCAAAAAAGATCAAGGCTATAGTAAATTGGCAAGAACTAGAGAACGTAATATAGTTAAGATCGTTCCTAGGGTTTTGCAATTACTATAGAAGGTTTATAGCGCAGTAGTCGCAGGATATTAAGCCGTTTATATAGTTAACAAAGAAAGAAGAACTATAGGTATAGGGGAAGGAATAATAAGAACTATTTAAGAGAGTTAAAGAGTTATTTACCTAGGAGCTAGTTCTTAAGATCTATCAACTAGGGCTAGAGACGGTTATAAAGATAGATATATTAGACTTTATACTAGGGGCGTGCTTTCTATAGAAATATTAAAATGGATGGCACCTAGTGGCATACTATAGTCGAAAGATAACACTACTAGAGTTAAACTATAACATCTATAATAAGGAGTTATTAGGTATAGTTATAGTACTTAAAAAATAGAGAGCGTTCTTATAAGGCACAGAAAAACCATTTATAGTTAAGATAGACTATAAAAACCTTATAGGATTCCTAATAACAAAGAAACTCAACCAAAGATAGGTTAGATAGGCGGAAATACTTATAGAATACCATTTTAAAATTTAGTATACTAAGGGTATAGATAATGCACGAGTAGATACTCTAAGTAGGAAGGCTAAACTATAAAGTAGTAAAAAGCTATTAGGAGCTTTGTTGTGAAAGGATTAAGACGGATTAATTAGGTATAATTATCCAAAGATTATAGTAACTAAGGAAAGTCAGATCCATAAATCACTAGAGAGTAATTAGACATAGAAGATCCAAAAAGCATAAATAGAGGATTTAGACTTAGAGTAATACGAAAACAAAAAAGCAACGTATATACCTAAGTCTATTACAGAAGAATTTATTAAGGAATTCTACAAGGAAATAATATAAGGACATAATGGAGCTATAGGCTTAGTGTTAAGACTTTAAAAGGAGTATATTATTTAAGGAATCTAGGGACTAGTAAGATAAGTTATAAAGGAATATCTAAATTGTTAAAGGAACAAACTAATAAGGCATAAGCTATACGGAGGGCTATAATCTGTCAAGACACTAGGAAGACTATAGGAGGTTATATTATAGAACTTTATTATTAAGTTACTAAAGTTAAGAGATCCTATTATAGGATAAGATTATAATACGATTTTAATAATAGTGGATAAGCTAATAAAGTGGGGATACTTTATAGTATGCACTAAAGAGATATTAGTAGAAGATATTACTAGAATTTATATAAAGGAAGTATTTGTAAGATATAGAGTACTAGACAAGATTGTATTAGATAGAGATCTAAGATTTATAGTAGTATTTTAGGAAGTATTTCTAGCAGAACAAGGGGTTTGCGCAGTAACGTCTATAGCGTATTATCCGCAGACGGATGGATAAACGGAAAGACTAAACTAGACACTAGAGCAGTATCTAAGGCATTATATTAATTACGCATAGAACAATTGGGTATTGTTGTTACTAGTTATATAGTTTGCATACAATACAACACTATAAGAAGAAATAGGGGTATTACCATTTAAGGCGAATTACGGATATAAGCTAAGAACATCATTATTACTATGTTAAGCAAAAAAGACAAGTAGCACAGCTAAGTAAAGAATGGAGACGTTAATAAATCTTTATATAGACCTTAAAGAAATAGCTAAACTAGTATAAGAACGAATGAAAAGGTATTACAATACTAAGAGATCTAAGGGACCAGATCTTAAGGAGGGGGATAAAGTATAGCTACTATACAAAAACTTCAAGAGTTGACAACTAAGCAAGAAGTTGGACTATATTAGACTAGGACCTTTTAAAGTTAAGTAAAGAATTTTATTAGTTATATATAAGTTAAACCTACTAGCTAAAATGAAAATCTACCCTATATAGCATATCGCAATGCTAGAACTAGTATATGGAAATGTCGAGCTACTAGTCTATAAGGCAGATATATATAGAGGATAAGAGGAAAACAAATGGCAAGTTTTAAAGATTATTAGTTATAAGGATGTAGATAACAAAATATAGTATAAAGTAAAGTAGATAGGCTATAATAAGACTACCTAGGAACCACTAAGCAACCTAAGAAACGCTATAGAAAAGGTATAGGAGTATTAAAAGAAAGTAGGTTAGGCAACATTAATAGAGAAAAATTACCAAAAAATAAATCGCCTAAGGGGGACCTAAGAGGAGCAATTGCTAAGCTACTTAGAGTTGTTTCCCTTATAGGAGGAGAGTTAATCCTTTTATTACCTAGCTTAGATAAACCCTATTAAACTAGTTTCTACTCCTTAGAATGGACCTTCTTACGAATATATTTAAGGCGTTAAAGATAAGTATAAGCTAAGCGTTAAGCTTTAAGGATATATGTAGACTCTTCTAAGGCATATTAAACCTTAAGTAGTGCGGAGGCCAGCTTACTATTAAGTTTTATAGTGGTAGATTAAACACGAGACCCTATAATAAGTTACTTAGGGAACTTAAAGACTGTTAAGAGTTATAGGACGCGTATACTTAGCGTTAGAGATAGAGCGAATATCGCAAGACGATTAAATATTTGCTTTAGTATACTTAGAGCAAGAAGAGGGTTATTAAGATATAGGGCTTGCTAGCGCAACATAAACTAACCCCTCTTTAGTGTAACGGGAGCAAGGAATCGCCATCACTTTACCTAGTAATAGTATGGAGGAAACTATATAAAGGCAACGCTTAACCTAGGAAAGAAAAGAAGAAGCTTTAGGTATAATAAGTATAAATATTAACTAGACTAATTAAACGGACATTACACCTCTAGTAGACGACTTGGAGATGTTAGGAATCTTTAAGGACGAAAATAGAGAGGAGGGAGATAGTGTTACGGACGCTTTAAGTACAATATTATAACTACTTAGAGAGGAGTTGGTAGAAGCTAGTTAGTTAATATAAGCACAATTTAGGATGGATTTAGTGGAACTATATAACGAGGAATAGTAACTAAGGTTACATAGTGTTAAACATATTAACTATATTAAACAGAAGGGACGTTACGTTTAATATAGATAACACGCACCTTACGTACAAGAGAGGATTTCTTAGGAGTATGGTTGTGTATTTAAAGGACCTTAGTCCCTACCGTAGATAGTTCTCTCCTTATAGTAAATCTTAGAATATAATTGGAGTTAATCTATTAGGCAACTACTCTACCAGTTATTATTACGTTGTTGACTTATTGTACCTATATACCTAGCCTATTAATAGAACCCACTATAGTTCCTACTATAAGGTTCCGTTATATACGTATTATCTATATTAAATATAGCGTCCCTTTTATTTAATATAGTTAATATGTTTAATACTACGTGACCTTAGTTACTATTCTTTATTATATAGTTCTACTAGATCTATTCTAGACTATACCTATATTAACCAACTAGCTTCCGCCGACTCTTCTCTAAGTAGTTATAATATTGTACTTAAAGCGCCTATAATACTATCTCCCTCCTCTTTATCTTTGTTTTTAAAGATTTTTAATATCTCCAAGTTGTTTACTAGAGGTATAATATCCGTTTAATCACTTTAGTTAATATCTATACTTATTATACCTAAAGCTTCTTCTTCTTTTTCCTAGGTTAAGCGTCGCCTTTATATAGTCTCCTCTATACTATTACTAGGTGAAGTAATGGCGATTCCTTACTTAAGGTGTACAAAAGAGGGGTTAGTTTATATTATACTAGTAAGTCCTTTATTTTAATAACCCTTCTCTTACTTTAAGTGTACTAAAGTAAACATTTAATTATTCTATAATGTTCGCTTTATCTCTAACGCTAAGTATACGCGTTCTATAACTCTTAACAGTCTTTAAGTTCCCTAAGTAACTTATTATAGGGTCTTATATTTAATCTACCACTATAAAGCTTAATAGTAAGCTGGCCTCCACGCTACTTAAGGTTTAATATGCCTTAGAAGAGTCTACATACGTTCTTAAAGCTTAACATTTAGCTTATACTTATCTTTAACGCCTTAAATATATCTATAAGAAGGTTTGTTTTAAGGAGTAGAAACTAGTTTAATAGGGTTTGTTTAAGCTAGGTAATAAAAGGACTGGCTCTTCTTCTATAAGGGAAACAACTCTAAGTAGCTTAGTAATTGCTCCTCTTAGGTCCCCCTTAGGTAACTTATTTTTTTATAATTCTTTTTTATTAATATTATCTAACCTACTTTCTTTTAATACTTTTATACCTTTCCTATAGCATTCCTTAGGTTGCTTAGTGGTTTTTAGGTAGTCTTACTATAGCCTATTTACTTTACTTTATACTACGTTTTGTTATCTACATCCTTATAGCTAATAATCTTTAAACCTTACTATTTATCTTTCTTTTATCCTCTATACGTATCTGCCTTATAGACTAGTGGCTTAATATTCCTATATACTAGCTCTAGCATTACAATATGCTGTATAGGGTAGATTTTTATTTTGGCTAGTAGGTTTAACTTATATATAACTAATAAAATTCTTTACTTAATTTTAAAAGGTCCTAGTTTAATATAGTCCAACTTCTTACTTAGTTGTTAACTTTTAAAATTTTTATATAGTAGCTATACTCTATCTCCCTCCTTAAGATCTGGTCCCTTAGATCTCTTAGCATTATAGTACCTTTTTATTTATTCTTATACTAGTTTAGCTGTTTCTTTAAGGTCTATATAAAGATTTATTAATATCTCTATTCTCTATTTAGCTGTGCTACTCGTCTTTTTTGCTTAATATAGTGATAATAATATTCTTAGCTTATATCCGTAGTTTACCTTAAATAGTAATATCCCTATTCCTTCTTATAGTGTTGTATTATATATAAACTGTGTAACTAGTAATAACAATACCTAATTATTCTATACGTAATTAATATAGTGCCTTAGATACTGCTCTAGTGTCTAGTTTAGTCTTTCCATTTATCTATCCATCTACGGATAATATGCTGTAGATATTACTACGTAAACTTCTTATTCTACCAAAAATACTTCCTAAAATGCTGCTATAAATCTTAGATCTCTATTTGATATAATCTTATCTGGTGCTCTATATCTTATAAATACTTCTTTTATATAAATTCTAGCGATATCTTCTACTAATATCTCTTTAGTGTATGCTATAAAGTATCCCTACTTTATTAGCTTATCTACTATTACTAAAATTACGTTATAATCTTGTCCTATAATAGGATCTCTTAACTTTAGTAACTTAATAATAAAGTTCTATAATATAACCTCCTATGGTCTTTCTAGTGTCTTAATAGGTTATAGCCCTTTATACGGCTTATACCTTATTAGTTTGTTCCTTTGGCAATTTAAATATTCCTTTATAACTTATCTTACTAGTCCCTAGATTTCTTAAATAATATACTCCTTTTAAAGTCTTAATACTAAGCCTATAGCTCCGTTGTATCCTTATGTTATTCCCTTATGGAATTCCTTAATAAATTCTTCTATAATAGACTTAGGTATATATATTACTTCTCTATTTTTATATTACTCTAAATCTAGATCCTCTACTTATACTTTTTAGATCTTCTATATTTAATTACTCTTTAGTAATTTATAGATCTAACTTTCTTTAGTTACTATAATCTTTAAATAATTATACCTAATTAATCCGTCTTAACCCCTTTATAATAAAGCTCCTGATAGCTTTTTACTACTCTATAGTTTAGCTTTTCTGCTTAAAGCATCTGCTTATATATTATCTATACCCTTAGTATACTAAATTTTGAAATAGTATTCTATAAGCATTTCCGCCCATTTAACCTATCTTTAGTTAAGTTCCTTTGTTATTAGGAATCCTATAAGGTTCTTATAGTCCGTCTTAACCATAAATAGTTTCTCTATGCCTTATAAGAATGCTCTCTATTCCTTAAGTACTATAACTATACCTAACAACTCCTTATTATAGATGTTATAGTTTAACTCTAGTAGTATTATCTTCCAACTATAGTATGCCACTAGGTGCTATCTATCTTAATATTTCTATAGGAAGTATGCCCCTAGTGTAAAGTCTAATATATCTATTTCTATAACCGTCTTTAGACCTGGTTAGTAGATCTTAAAAACTAGCTCCTAGGTAAATAACTCTTTAACTCTCTTAAATAGTTTTTATTACTTTTTTCCCTATATCTATAGTTCCTTTGTCTTTATTAACCGCGTAAATAGCTTAATATTCTATAACTATTGTGCTATAAACCTTCTATAATAATTGCAAAACCCTAGGAATAATTTTAACTGTATAATATTCTCTAGTTCCTACTAATTTACTATAGCCTTAATCTTCTTTAGATCTATACTAAGTTGGCCTAGTTTAATAATAAATCCAACAAAATTAGTCTTCTAGGTAAAGAACTTATATTTTTTAATTACTACTAATATCTGTTCTTCCTGTAGTCTTTTTAAAACCCATTTAATGTGTTCTCTATATTCTTCCTTATTCTATAAGTAGATGATAATGTTGTTAAGGTATACTATAATAAATTTATCTAGGTGTTCTCCTAATACACTATTAATTTGCTTTTAAAATATTACTAGTGCGTTTATAAGCCTAAACTGTATAACTAATAGCTTATATAGTTCTTCCTTTAACCTAAAGGCTGCCTTTTATTTATCGCCTTCCTTAATCCTAATCTAATAGTATACCTATCTTAAATCTATCTTTATAAAGATCTTTGCATTGCCTATTCTGTCTTAGATTTCGCTAATTAAGGGTAAAGGATATCTATCCTTTCTAGTAATGCTGTTTAACTGTTTATAGTCTATACACATCCTAAGTTTTCCGTTTTTCTTTAGGATGAATAATACTGGATATTCTACTGATAACTATAATGGTCTAATATATCCCTTTTATAAGTTCTTTTAAATAAACTCCTTAAGCGCTACTAACTTTGTTTTAGTAAGCTTATAAATTGGAAAGAACTTTAGACTTATTTCCTCTTTTAATTCTATTTTATAGTCCTAAGCTGTATACTTTAACAGCTTCTTACTTTCTAGTAACTATAACTTTTTGCTATACTTATGGTATTTCTTTAGTATATAACTTAAGCCTTATTTAGTCTCTTTATACGTCGCTCTAACTTAGTACTATACCAACTTGGTTTACTGTTATACTTTACGCTATTAAGTATCTTTAATATTGACTTAGCCTGTAACCTAATTAACCTTTAGATTATACTTTTGTAATTAAGGTATTCCTAGTATCGCCTTGTCCTATCCTAATAGTAGGATATTAAAAGACATTCTAACTGGTCTCCCTTTAATAGTTATCTAAATAGGTCTTATTTTAAGATTAATAATACCTTCTTTATAGGCTATCTAATCTCCTAAAATTATTATAAGTAGATATGGGTGTTCCTTTTATCTATATAGTAACCCTATTCTTTTTACTGCCTTTAGTAATATATGGTTTCTAGTTGCTTTACTATCTACTAATACTTTAAACTACTAATCTTACCACTTAGCTCTTAAATTTAGGTATTGCCCTTAAATTTCTTTAAGGGTCTAAGGCTCTAATACTAGTTCCCTCTAGTTCTATACGCCTCCCCTTTTCCTAACTATTAGCTGCTAGATCCTGCTTATACTTAATCTACTTTTAGCCAATACTTAGTTTATTTCTTTTCCTCTATATACTATAGACAAGTATTCTCTAGGCACTCCTACTACTATTATCTATTTAGGCATTCTTCTATAAGGAATCTTTTTAGTTAAAGTGTTAAGTCCCCTTAACCTTATACTTCTACTGGGTGCTAACTATATATATACTTAGTATTCCTAAATTGTTTTTCCTTTAGTGCCTAATATATCCTTACTAGGTTCTTCCGGTTCTTATCTTTAGGTGCTCTATATATATTATATATATCATCCACATAAGCTATCTACGATAGTATATAATGCGCTATATATTTTGGGTTAACTCTTAGTTTATCTTTATTTTTGAGTTTAAACCTATACCTAGTTAACCTAACTACTAGTATCTCTACTATGGGTATTAAGATTTATTATTTACTTTTCTAGTCCCTAGATCTCTCTTTTAGGTTCCTTAATATTATAATTAATACTCCTTTAATATGACTTATATGTTTCTCTATAATAGGTTGGTTTTAAATAACTTTTTTGTCTAGCTATATATAAAAGTCTTCCTATTTATTATTGTGTTATTGCCTATACCATTTTCTATACAACTAGTTTAGTATATATGGTCTATCCATTAGAAAGTACCTTGTTATTACTATATTATAATATCCTTTAGTATATCTTTTTTTAAACCTAGTTAGAATATCTAGATCCTCTTTTTATTCCAATTTATCTAACTACTTTGCCCTAAGTGTCCCTGCACTCGGCCTATTAGTAACTCTTTATACGGGTGCTTTGTCCCTTATATAACCTAGCATAGCTAATCTCTTATTTAGCTTTTGCTTTTATTATATAATAATTCTTATTTTAAACTTATTTATAGTTTCTTATTTTCTGTGTCTTGCAGCTAGATTCTTGTAGTTATTTTACTTTTTAATCCTAGTATTAACTATTTAATCTTTTAGCTAAACACTATATTTACCTAGGATTGCTAATATTCTTATTTATTTTCTAAACTTGTAGTTCTTGAACTTACGTTCTATACTTATTTATTTGTTACTGAACTAAGTTACTACCCTTTCCTATTAGTTTTTATCTGTTGTGGGTCCTTAGGTGTGTTTTATCTCGTCTTAAGAATTTTAAGCCTGTGGCCTTTTACCTTTATTGAGTAATAAGCTAGCACTAGCAGTTATCTGCTTGCTTAGTTTTTTCTAAACGTTGCTCCTATTATCTTATAAAGCAATGGAAATCGTATCTAATGGTATCGCTATACCCGTTTCTAAACCTTGTTCTATAATGGTTTTAGTCTCTGCTTCTGTTTTAACTTCTTTAAGGTTTGTATGCTTTTAGTAAGCTACCTTTATTACCTTATTGTTGGTAAATGCTTTGCCTTTATTAAATTTATCATTTTTAATATCCAATCTATGAGCTAATTCGCTGGTTCCTTTAAACTTAGATAACAATGGCTCTTATAGCTAATAGCTTACGCCATACTTAGCGTCCTTATAAATTTAGTATGCGTTATTATAACAATATATAAAACTGTTAATTAAACATTCTTTTATTCCTTATAGTGCACCGTTATCCCTCTGTATGTATGTGCTGTCTGCTAGTCTGGTTCCCTTTACTATATAGTTACTCTAACTACCTCTATAGTCTCTGGCGAAATGACCCTGTTTTTTATAATTTATACAAGCTCTATTTTTAAACTATCTTTCTTGCTATAGAGTCCGCCTAAATGTCTTCTACTGCTAAAATCTCTAGTTTAGCCTCTACTTCTAGGTCCTTTAATTATTTAATCCTTAACCTCTAGGTTTCTATGGTTTTTTTTCCTACCTTTAGGTCTCTTTAGTACCGCTTAGGTCTATTGGCTTTGCGCCATTCTATAGTTTTTAACTCTATATTTATTGTTGCGTACTCTGCGCCTTATATAACTATAGAACTCTGTCTTGCCCTCTTTTAGCTTATTCCCTTTGGTAGATCCTATTATTAATCTTTATTAACTAATTTATTAACTCTTTTAGAGTATCCGTATCTTCTATTAGGATAATTACGTCTTGGACTTTAGCCTTAAGTCCCTATTTATACTATACTATAAGCGCCTTGTTATTCCACTTAACCTATATAGCTAGTGTTTAGAACTGTGTTATATACTTAATTACTAAAGTGTGTTGTATTAAGTTTTAAAGCTTTTGTTTTGCTGTGGTTGTGGCTTCTAGGTCTCTAAATATCTATATTAGTTGCTCTACAAACCCGTTTTAACTGGTAAATATATACTGTATATCCTAGTTAGTAGTTGTTATGCTATTAGCCTATATTTCTGTAAGATACGGCTTAAACCACTTAAGTGCCCTTCCTGTTAGGAATAATCCTGTATAGGCTACTTAATCTAACAATATTGCTAACTTTGCTCCTTTTTATACTACCTTAAAGTGCATTTGCGTAAGAAATCCCTTAAGCTTTAACTTCTCTCCTAAGAATTATTTAATTAAAGGTAACTTAATCTTTACTGCTTTAATTCTATTAATGCGTTCTTTAAGTATCCTATTATTATCTTATAAGTGATTAACTATTTCCTGTAACTAACCTTGTATAACTACTTGAGAATCCCTATTGTCTATACTGGTATCTCCTGGCCTTGAGGTTATGGCTATTGCTAACGCCGTTGTGACTGGTGCTGCTTTTGGTGGTATATTATTTGATTTTGTTCTAATACTATAACCTTAGTAGTGAATGTGTAACGGAACCTTGTAGCTTAGACTACGGTGGGTTCTGTTATTAGGCTAGGTATATAGGTACAATAAAATAATAATGTAATAATAACTGGTGGAGTGGTTGCCTAATAGATTAACTCTAATTGTATTTTAAGATTTACTATAAGGAGAGAACTATCTATAGTAGGGACTGAGGTCCTTTAAATACACAACTATACTCCTAAGAAATCCTCTCTTGTATGTAAGGTATGTATTATCTGTATTAAATATAGCGTCCCTTTTATTTAATTTATCTCATAAATTAGACCCCAGAGAGAAATTGCGCTATGACGTAGAAGGACTAGTACTATGCTTATGGACTTTACCCTAGTCCTATGGACTCCTGGACTAATTAGATTATACTAAAAGGAATTTCTCCCTGAGGGTCTAAGAGCTTATAGGCGCCCTTTATATAAGAACTTAATGTTTTTTATTAGGCGACGACTCTTCTATTATAACGCGTATCTCGACCCTTTTATAACGTCTAATTATTATAAAAATACTATAAGGTAGGAGCTCTTTAGATTCTCTATTTATTGTATTAAATAATAACGTTGTAGCTCTATTATATAGTCGGTCGCGTTAGTTACATTTTCTTGTCGGTTGCATTTTCTCATCGGTCGCATTTTCTCGTCGGTTGGTTATTGTCGCAATCTTGCCTCACTGCTATGCCTTATATACTTCTCTACGTCTAATTATCTCTAAAATAATACGAGCTAAAAGCCCTTCTTCTTCTCTATTGTCTCTATATTATAGTAATATCGTAGCTCTATTCTACGAGAAGTTAGATATAGGTAGTCGGTCAGTTTTTGTCGCAATGTTGCCTCACTGCTATACTTTATATACTTCTCTATGTCTAATTATCTCCAAAATAGTACAAGCTAAAAGCCCTTTGTCTTCTCTATCGCCTCTATATTACGGCGATATTATAGCTCTATTTTATGAGAAGTTAGATATAGGTTATTGGTCGGGTTTAGTTAAAATCTATAAACATTCAAATTCAAAATTAACTTACGTTCTACGACGATGTATCTCGCCCCCTAGTATTCTTAGTAGGGGGTTATAATTTATAAATATATAGATATGATTACCTAAAGAATCTATTGCATCAATAAAATATATAATAACTCTTATAGTTAGGGCGTCGCTCGTAGAAATACACAAAATTTGATTTTTAAAATATTTAATTCTTACTAAAGCGACGCCTATAAGCTCTCAGACGCTCCGCAGAAGATTTTGTCAAGTGATAGGGGTGCGTAGGGGGCTGAAATTAGTGCGCTGTTCTAATTGGTCTAGGAGAGGGTCTATGCGTTATACTATATCACGGAACAAATCTTCTGCGGAGCGTCTAATTTATGAGATAATGTTTAATATAGTTAATACGTTTAACACCATGTGACCTTGGTTACTATTCCTTGTCACATGGTTCCACCAGATCTATCCTAGACTGTGCCTGTATTAACTAACTAGCTTCCGCCGACTCTTCTCCAAGTAGTCGTAACATTGTACTTAAAGCGTCCGTAACATTAAGTCCCTATTTGTACTATGCTATAAGCGCCCTATTATTCTATTTAACCTATATAGCTAGCGTTTAAAACTGCGTTGTATACTCTATTACTAAGGTTTATTATACTAGGTTATAACTACACGCTAGGTTATACAAATGGAAACAACAGGCAATAAGCTAGGGGGACGTAGGTATCTTCCCAGCGTTTCCTACCTTTAATACTAGGGGGCTAAGCCAGCCATCCCAAGCCTTAACGGGCCAAAAGCGACGCTGTGTGACATTACCAGACCGAACAGGGACACAAGGGATATATAGGACATAAGGAAGAGGACGCCTAGTAGGAAGACCCCTATGGACGGCTACGGCAAGTTCAAGGCCGGGACAATTAAGAATTAGATTTAACGCGGTAAACACAACACACGCAGCTGGCTTATAAGGGGCATATAGCTAACTAGTGAGAACGGGGGAAGAACCAGAGGCAATAACAGACTTAGATTTAGAAAGGCTAGTAGAAACACAAGATATAGAAATGGAAAGCTCTATATAAAATAAGTAGTGGCCAGGGAGCAAACATAGGAGACAAAAGTTCTGAATATTTTAGAGAAAGTGGAAACGGAAGAAGCGAGGAGCGAAGGAGAGGCGAAGGACCCCTACTAGGGGTCCGCCACTTGACCATTATATAGTATAACTGCGGCAATACGAACTACCGTCTAGCAAGGCCTCTACTAGACGGTCTAGACCTAGAGAAACACTATATTCTTGCTATATAAGAGCCGTATTACAATACCTATATATAATCGACATACTGCCCCTAAGGATTCCAGCTCCTGTATAAACCAAAAGCAGCCACACGCGTATGCTTTATAATTAGCAAAAATATTAGCCTTGCCTTATAGTTATAACAGGTAGTTAACCTAGATATTGTAGTTATAACCATCTAGATATATAGGGGACTAGTACAAATTATTAATGTCTATAACCCTAGGGTCGAAGGGGTAGCATAGATAGAGAATATTATATCTATAATAAGCTTGCTAGAAACTAAATACGCAGAGTCCATCCTACTAGGAGACATAAACCTCCACTACCTATGGTAGGGGGGTATCCATGTTGCTGCCGATTAATAGGCAGAGTGCCTACTAAGAGCTATAGATAATAGGGGCCTTAAGCTAGCTACCCCCCTAGGTATAATTACATGGCAATGGGGCACTGCCAAAAGTATAATTAACCTTATAATTATGGACGAAAACCTATACTAGAGACTTAAAAGGTGCTCCCCTAAAGAAGAATGGGCACTTACCTTAGACTATATCCCTATCCAGATACAACTAGATCTGGACATTAAGGCGCAATTAAATGGTAAAAGATACGCAATAAGGAAGCTTAACGTAGATAGCTTCCTTAATATAATTAAATAACAACTCTAAGACCTAAAAGAAATCTATCTAATACCAAACGAGCGAGGCTTATTGGCTACCCCTAAGGAAATTAATTAAAGACTAGAAAGGATCTAGGTAGCAATTAAAAGTAGGCTAAAAGAGCACTGCCTGGTTTTAAAACCAGGCCCTTACGCGCGATATATATGGTCCGCATAGTGCGCGGCCCTTGTAGCCGGCTAACGACGAGCAAGGAGGAAATATATAAGCAGCCACAATTCTAAGGATAAGAGATAATATAAAGACACAAGAAACCAGCTAAAGAATACCCTAAAAAAAGAAGCAAGGAATAACTAGAGATGGTTTATAAATAAACACACTACTAACCTAAGTCTCCCCTATAACAAGGGCCTTTGGACTATAGTAAAATAGGTAAAGAAAAAGGCGGGATGCCTAGTAGAAGATCTATACCTACCACCCCTACAAAGAGTAGGCGAACTATAGGCTATAAGCAATAATAACAAAAAGGTAAAGATCCTTATAAAAAAAAATTTCCCTTAACCGGCTCTAGTAGACCTTAGTAATATCACTAGTAAAACACTAGTGACTCACCTAAGGGTTAACAGCAATATAACAACTAAAGAAATGGCTAGAACTATTAGCCGCCTCTTAAATAATATAGTACTAGGACTAGATAGGATCCTAAACAAAGCCCTAAAGACCTATGGACCACTTATAGCACCTTAGCTTGTAGATGTAGCCAAAGTATACTTTACAATAGGCTACTACCCACGACTTGGAAGATTTATAATGACGGTTATCTTACAAAAAGAAGGTAAAGTAGACTACTTAATCCTAGGAAGCTACCGCCCTATTGCCTTAGAAAACACCCTAAGCAAGATCTTAGAAAAGGTTATAGCGGACCACATAATAGATATGGTAGAGGAACACGCCCTACTACCATAAAGCTAAATAGGGGTAAGAAAGAATTGCTTAACGCTATTAGCACTTACACTACTCGCTACTACCATTAAAACTGTATGGGCTATGCGAAAGGACTTTATAGTATTAATACTTAGCCTAGATATTAGCGGCGCCTATAATAATATACCCCATAAGCGTCTCCTATACATCCTTAGGGTAAAGGGCTTTCTAGAATGGATTATTTAATTTATTTAAGGATTTATAGGCCAGAAAGAAATATTACTGGTCTTTAGCGGATACTAGAGCCCCCCTATCGCAGTTATAATAGGGATACTATAAGGATTACCTCTGTCGCCTATACTCTTCCTCTTCTTTGTAAGCAATCTGCTTAACACCTTTAAGGAAGGGGCGACCTAGGGGATAGGCTTTATTAATAATATAAACCTAATTATATATAGGCCAACAGCCGCAGAGAACTATAGGACACTAGAGAAAGCCTATAACACCTATATAGAATGGGCAAGACGATATAGAGTCTAATTCTTACCAGAGAAATACCAGCTAATCCATTTTATAAGAAAACGTAACTAATCTGCAGATCTTTAGTATATAATCTATATCTAAGGCTTTAGGGGTCAACTGGTTTAAGGCCTAAGGGTATTAGGAGTATAGGTAGATAGCAAGCTCTGGTAAAGCGTATATACGGCGTAAGCGGCCCGTAAGGGCTAAGTATAGTATATCGCCATGTCCAGGATTGTTAATTCTATATAGGGTCCATACTTCTAGAGGTTACGCCTACTATATACAGTAGTTATTCGGCTAACCATAACGTATAGATCTAGCATTTAGGCCACTGGAGAAACTAAGAAAGGCCCCCCTAAATTACTCCTTAAACTACTCTAAAAGGTCCAAATAGCCTGCCTTAGGAGTATAATAGGCGGGTATAAGCGAACGGCCACAGTACTACTTAAGAAGGAAGCTAATATTCCCCCCCTATAACTATATATTGAAGCCAATGTAATATAAAGGGTGCAAAAGGAACGCAACTCTAATATTATAAAGTATATCAAGACATGCCTAAACAAACTATAGAGGGACCCTAGGGTGCCCTATAGGAGAAGGAACCAACAACCCCAAAGTAGGGAAGATATATTAGGAAAACAGGTAGAGAAAGTAGAAGAAGAATGGTGCGGCGCTAGGGCCTAGGCCTATATAGAGGAGGAAGGGAGACGCGTAAGAGGCCAGCAAAGATAATAGCAAGGGAGAGAAAGGAGCTAAAGTAGAGTATAAAAGAGTACTGGAAAACCATCTACCGCAATATAATACTGGTTAGACCGACGCTAGAGAGACAAATAGGAGTTAAAGGTATAGAGGTAAACTTAGGCAAGGGGAACCCAAGCTATAGTATAGGTAATGCTATAGGGGGTAAATACCTAAGGGCTCTAAGAGGGCCTAACAAAGGTAGAAAATATAATAGCAACACTCTTAAGGACAGGAATAATAGAACTAAAAGATTGGCTTTACTAGGTAGGTGTCCTAGTAGGTAGCCTAAGGTGCAAATATGGCTGGCTAAGACAGACACCAAAATACGTAATACTATTATGCCCTTTACGCACTAGCTAAGAAGCAATGCTCTTAGTAGCTAGCACAGAAAACTATAATACACTACTCTTAATATAGAAAGGCCTCAAGGCGGCTACCTAGTGGCTTATTGGCTAAAATGTGCTAGACCAGTTCTAGGTTGCAAAGGAAATAGCAATAGAAGGTAAAGGGGCGAGTAATAGGCGCCCCCTAATAACTCTACAGGAGTAGAGTACAGTATATAATACTAGCGCGTCCGTAGGTTTGTTACGGCAGTAGTAGTACCTAAGGAGGTTAAAAAGTAAGGTAGTAGAGCACCACTGGTGACTTATAGGCGACTTGTAAGCGAGCCCTATAAGGCGGGGAGACGGATTACGGGGTTTTCTCAAATAGAGTTTTCTCCCTATATGTATATAAGGAGTAGTCCGCGTGGGCCCAACAGGGATCCGAATCGGACGTTAAGCAATGAATAATAATATTATTATTATTATTATACTAGGTTCTAAAGCTTTTATTCTACTACAGTTATTGCCTCTAAGTCTCTAAATATCTATATTAACTATTCTATAAACCCGTTCTAACTAGCAAATATATACCATATATCTTGGTTAGTAGTTATTATACTATTAGCCTATATTTTAGTAAAATAAGGTTTAAACTATTTAAGTGCTCTTCCTATTAGGAACAATCCTATATACGCTACTTGGTCTAATAATATTACTAACTTTACTCCTTCCTGTATAACCTTAAAATATATCTATATAAGGAATCCTTTAAATTTTAACTTCTTTCCTAAGAACCGTTTAATTAAAGGTAACTTAACCTTTACTACTCTAATTCTATTAATGCGTTCCTTAAGTATCCTATTATTATCTTATAAGTGATTAACTATTTCCTATAACTAACTTTGCGTAATTAACTAAGAATCCGCCTCTATTATACTGGTATCTTCTCCTATACCTAAGGTTATAGCTACTGTTAATAGCGTTATAACTAGTGCTTTAAGTAGCATATTATTCGACCTTATTTAATACTATAACCGTAGTAGTAAATGTATAATAGAACCTTATAGTAAGAACTACAGTGGGTCCTATTATTAGGCTAGGTATATAGATATAAACAAGTTAATAATATAACAATAACTAGTAGAGTGGTTGCCTAATAGATTAACTCTAATTATATTCTAAGATTTACTATAAAGAGAGAACTATCTGGGTAGGGACTGTAGTCCTTTAAATATACAACTATACGCCTAAGAAATCCCTTCTCTCCGTAAGGTACGTGTGCTCTATCTACTCCGTTACAGATTATACAGATTACATAGATTATATAGATTACATTACGTGACCTCAGCTACCATTTCTCGTCACATGGTTCTACCGGATCTATCCTAGACCGTGCCTATATTAACCAACTAGCTTCCGCCAACTCTTCTCCAAGTAGTCGTAACATCGTACTTAAGCTGTCCGTAACAGTTAAGCCCCTTTTAACTTGCCTATTCTCTTTACTAAAAAAACTAAATAGAGGACTTTGTTTCTATATTAACTACTATAAACTTAATAATATAACCCATAAGGACTACTATCTACTACCCTTACTTAATAAGACTCTAACCCAAATAAGTAGAGCTAAGATCTTTACTAAGCTTAATATCCGTTAGGCTTTTTACTGGATTAAAATGGACCCTATATTAGAAGATCTTACTATATTTTAGACCTGTTACGGAATATATAAATATAAAGTACTTCTTTTTGGATTAACTAATGGACCAGCTATGTACTAGCGGTATATAAATAACATACTCTTTAACTACCTTAACAACTTCTATACAGCCTACCTAGATAACATTATAATCTACTTTAAGAATGAGTTAGAACATAAGGAGTATATCTATAAAGTCCTACGGCGGCTCTGTAAGGCTAGCCTCTAGGCCAATATTAGGAAATTGGAATTTAGTGTTAAGCGTATAAAGTACCTAGGGTTTATTATTAGTATAAATAGAATTAAGGCAGACCTAGAAAAGATGGCTGTAATTAACTAATAGGCACCCCTAAAGACTATAAAGGGGGTACAGTTATTCTTAGGATTCTATAACTTCTACCAACACTTTATTAAGAACTATAGTAGGATTGCCTGGCCCCTAAGCTAACTTACCTAAAAGGACCGACCCTTTTACTTTAATACCATATATAGGCAGGCCTTTAATAAGCTTAAGAAACGACTAGTCTCTACCCCCCTACTTGCCCACTTTAACCTAAAACGGCCCTCTATACTAGAAACTAATGCCTTAGACAGCGTAATAGCTAGCGTTTATTCTTAAAAGCAACCTAATAGAGAATGGCACCCTATTACATACTATTTGAAGACTATAATAGATGCTAAGCTAAACTACCACATCTATGACAAAGAAATGCTGGCTATTATCTTTAGCTTTTAGCACTAGCATATATAGCTAGAGGGGACCCCTAAGCCCATTAAGGTAGTTTTAGATTATAAGGCCCTAGAATACTTTATAATAACTAAGGCCCTTACGGCCCAGCAGGTATACTAGGCGGATATCCTATCTTAGTTTAACTTCTTGATTATATATAGACTAGGCGCTGTAAACTGTGCGGATACTCTTATAAGGTATAAACAGGACCTAGATAACTAAATAGCTGTAAAGATCTTATTATAGACCTAGATATTATTATAACCAGAGCACCTTAACCCCTAAATACAGGCAGAACTAAATATAGACCCTATAAAGGCTAAAATGTGCCCTATTAATACTATAGAACTTAACCTTATTAATAAGCTACTGCAAGCGAATTATACAGCCCCTTCTTTATAGGAGTACTATAAAAAGGCAAAGGATGTTACTAGCCTATAGTCTATTAAAAATGGATTACTTAAGCATTAGGAATAGCTAGTAGTAGCAGAGGAACAGAACTTACGGACTTAGCTTATTGCTAAAGCATATGCCTAGATCTCTACGGCCTACCTTAGAAAAAATAAGACCTATAAGATTATTGGCAACCGCTACTACTAGCCCAGAATAGTTATAGATATTAACCATTATATACAGAACTGCGACAGCTGCTATAGATCTATAATCCCACAAGACAAGACTCTAGGACTATTAAAACCACTCCCAATACTAGAGCGCCCCTAATAGTATATCTCTATAGATTTCTACAAGCTACCTATAAACCGTAGCGGATATAATATGGCTATAGTTATAGTTAACCGCTTTAGCAAGCGCCCATTCTTAATCCCTTGTTATAAAAATATTAATGCTAAAGAGGCGGCCTAACTATATATCCACTATATCTACCAAATTTACGGACTATTAGATACTATTATATCCGATTACAGGCCACAATTTATATTAGCTTTCTAGAATAAGTTCACCTAAATCCTAGGTATTAGGCTAAAGCTCTCTATAGTATACTACCCCCAGATAGACGGTTAGATAAAGATTATAAATTAATACTTAGACCAGAGACTCCAGCCCTTTATTAACTACTTTTAGGATAACTGGAGTAAACTACTACCTATAATAGACTACGCCTAGGCAACCCTACCCTATAACTCTACAGGGTTTGCACCTATTTAGCTAGAGATAGGATACTTACCCTATATAAGCTTTAATTAGAAAAGACTAGAAGGACCCTAGACTATATATAAAAAACTATCTTATAAGGAAGTCTAGTAGTACGCCAAGCGCTTAGAAGAAGCCTAGATGGTAGCCTATACAAACCTAAAAAAGGCCTAGAAATTAATAGAACAGCAGGTAAATAAACATAGGCGTAAGCCTAACTTTACCATAGGCAATAAGGTCTAGGTTATAACAAAGAACTAAAAGATAGAGCGGCCTAGCTATAAGCTAGACTATTAAATAGCAGGACTATATAAAGTTCTTAAAAAGAGAGGCAACTTATATAAAGTAAAGCTCCCAGATTTAATTAAGGTCCACCCTAAATTCTTACTAGATAAGCTATAGAAAGCTATAAATAACACATTACCTAGATAAAAGAATAAACCGCCCCTATTAATTTAAGTTAATAGCAATAATAAATAGGAAATTAAAGAAATACTAGCCTATAAACTTATATAAGGAACACTAAGGTACCGTATAAGTTGGAAAGGATATAATCCAAACCCTACCTAGTACCCCACATAGAATTTTATAGGTAGCCCCTATAAGTTACAAGAGTTCTATAACTATTATCCTAATAAACCTAGACTGCCAAAGTACCTAGATAAGTAGATGGAGTGCCAGTATAGCAAAGATAATAAATTACTAGTAGAGTATAAAGATAAGAATGCCTTATAGGGGTAATACGGACATATAAAGCCTGAGGGCAGGCTTTTTTAGAGGGGGGGATAATGTTACGGTACTAGCAAATTGCTATTAGATTGCTGCAAACTGCCATTATATAATGGCAAGTTGCGGTAAGTTGCTATTATGTAACCAGAAGATTGTATATAACTTTAAGCAGTACTTCCGTTCTTCTTATTTCCTTTCTTTAGCTTTAGATCCTTATTTATAGACAATCCAATTATATAGGCTTGCATGCGTTCTTCTTGCTATGCTTGTGCCTCAATTAACCGAGTTACTAATACTTAAGGTCCTTAGTCGCGGCTTATTATATAAAAGGCTTACTATTTATAATACTTTAATAACCTTTTTAAAAAGAGAACTTATTGCTTTAATAGTAAAAAAGAACCTATAACCTTAATGAAATTTTTTTATAAAGAGGTAGATAAAATAAAACTAAAATAATATTTACGGTATATCCTAACTATAAAGGACTACTTTTAAAAAGTAGATTTAAACAAATAAACTTAATAGCTATAATAATATAGAAAGTATTACTAAAAACTATTGTTATAAAAATACGGCTTTAATACTAGGCTTTAACACCTAAAAAGTAAAGTACTTTTATATTAAAGGAGTTTTATATATAGAAGTAGCTAAAGTGGTGCTAAAAGTAGAAATAATATTAAAAGCGGTAATAAAATTGTCGAAGCTGGTATTTGACGAGGTGCAGTGGAGGTGTAAGGGAATTAAATATATTGATGCTACTATTTTATAGGTAGGTTTTAGTGGACTTTATACTCGCTTAGCTTACGTAACTAGTACACGTAATTACTCCTAACTAGTTAGTCACAGACAACCTTTAATAAAAATAATAGTATAAGTAAATACTAACTAAGATAGTAATATAAATTTAATAGATATACTAATTATATATTACTACTATTACCGCTAAATAAGGCTACTATAATAGTAAATATTATATATCTAGAAGTACTACTCTATTAGGTAGACCTATATAATAATATAAAATAGTAAATCGCTATTAACTTAGTTAAAGATAGTAAGTGGAACTAATATTACTATAGATTACTACTTTTTACCTTATATATAAATTTTCTAAAATCTTTTATAACTTTTTAACTCCTTAGTATATAACTTAAATTTTTATATATCCCTTTACCTAGTAAAATGTGTCCTACGGTTATTAATAAGAGCTAGCTAATAGAATTAATGGGATTAAGGCTCCGTGACTATACGTGTATTTTTAATTCTGGTGCTTGCGTACGGTCTAACTTTTGTAGGACGCTACTAGGCGAAGGGATAGATAGCTCTAATCTTAAATAATCTTATTTAAGTTAATTAACTTCTATTAAAAGGCTAAATTATTAAGGGAAGCGGTAAATGGACACCCCCTAATTAATACGTGGACACCCCCCAATTGATATATGGACAACCCCACTGATTGAGTTTAGTTCCTTCCCGATCAAGTTAAAATATTACGTGAATTTAAGTTGTTTGCATCTGCATCAGTGCGCGACCGCGCCCGCGCCTACGCCCACGCGTAGTATACCCGTTATTCTGTTCAAATACTAATGGTTCGCGATAAGTCGATGTATCAACGCGAATAGAGCCAGCTGGGCGGCCGCGGCGGCGCTTAACAGTTAGAGGCTAGTGGGGATAGGTAAGGCAAATGCGAGATAATGTTTTGGGTATGGGCGCGCGACGGGCGCAGGCGCAATCACGGGGGTACTTGCAGAGGCAGTTCGTAGACATTAAGCAGAGGTAGTAGCACCCAAATAAGTTCACGCGGCGCCTTATAGGTTATAGCGCAATTAAGGTATTACAGTTATAAAAATTATTTGATTTTCGCGATACAGATGTAAACAACTTAAATTTACGTAATATTTTAACTTGATTGGGAAGGAACTAAACTTAATTAGTGGGGGTGTCTGCGTATTAATTAGGCTTTTTATTATTAATTAAATAATAAATAAATAAAGTTTTAGTTTATAAATATAGCATTTCTATATACTATATTTTGCGCGATATGTATGGTCCGCATAGTGCGCGGCCCTTGTAGCCGGCCAACGACGAGCAAGGAGGAAATATACAAGCAGCCACGATTCTGAGGACGAGAGACGATATAAAGACACAAGAAACTAGCTAAAGAATACCTTAAGAAAAGAAGCAAGGAATAACTGGAGACGGTTTATAAACGAATACACTACTAACCCGAGTCTCCCCTATAATAAGGGCCTTTAGACCATAGCGAAATGGGTAAAGAAAAAGGTGGGACGCCTAGTAGAAGATCTATACCTACTACCCCTATAAAGAGTAGGCGAACTATAGGCCATAAGCAACAATAATAAGAAGGTAAAGATCCTTATAGAAAGATTTTTTCCTTAACCGGCTTTAGTAGACCTTAGCAACATTACTGGTAAAACACTGGTGACTCGCCTAAGGGTTAACAGCGATATAATAACTAAAGAAATAGCTAGAACTATTAGCCGCCTCTTAAATAATATAGTACTAGGACTAGATAGGATCTTAAACAAAGCCCTAAAGACCTATGGACCACTTATAGCACCTTGGCTTGTAGATGTAGCTAGAGCATGCTTTATAATAGGCTACTACCCGTAACTTGGAAGATCTATAACGATGGTTGTCTTATAAAAAGAAGGTAAAGCAGACTATTTAATCTTAGGAAGCTACCGCCCTATTGCCTTAGAAAACACCCTAAGCAAGATCTTAGAAAAGGTTATAGCGGACTATATAGTAGATACGGCAGAGGAACACGCCCTACTACTATAAAGCTAAATAGGGGCAAGAAATAATTGCTTAACGCTATTAGTACTTATACTACTTACTACTACTATTAAAACTGCATGGGCTATGCGAAAGGACTTTATAGTATTAATACTTAGCCTAGATATTAGCGGCGCCTATAATAATGTACCCTATAAGCGTCTTCTATATATTCTTAGGGCAAAGGGCTTTCTAGAATAGATTATTTAATTTATTTAAGGATTTATAGGCCAGAAAGAAATATTACTGGTCTTTAGCGGATACTAGAGCCCCCCTATTATAGTTATAATAGGAATACTATAAGGATTACCTCTGTTGCCTATACTTTTCCTCTTCTTTATAAGCAACCTGCTTAATACCTTTAAGGAAGGGGCAACCTAGGGGATAGGCTTTATTAATAATATAAACCTAATTATATATAGGCCAACAGCTGTAGAGAATTGTAGGACACTAGAAAAAGCCTATAACACCTATATAGAATGGGTAAGATAATATAGAGTCTAATTTTTACTAGAGAAATACCAGCTAATCTATTTTATAAGAAAACGTAACTAATCTACAGATCTTTAGTATATAATCTATATTTAAGGCTTTAGGGGTTAACCGGTTTAAGGCTTAAGGGTATTAGGAGTATGGGTAAACAGTAAGCTCTGGTAGAGTGTATATGCGATATAAGCGGCCTATAAGGGCTAAGTACAGTATATCGCTATATCCAGGATTGTTAATTCTATATAGGGTCTATGCTTCTAGAGGTTACGCCTACTATATATAGCAGTTATTCGGCTAACCATAATGTATAGATCTAGTATTTGGGCCACTAGAGAAACTAAAAAAGGCCCCCTTAAATTACTCCTTAAACCACTTTAAAAGGTCCAAACAGCCTGCCTTAGGAGTATAATAGGCGGGTATAAGCGAACGGCCATAGTACTGCTTAAGAAGGAAGCCAATATTCCCCCCCTATAACTATAT